>Ga0123355_10021560_pt1 | contig 10312 bp, 3 predicted proteins | sample TergutEmb28metaG_3_FD_89872 | JGI IMG/M metagenome (GOLD analysis project Ga0123355, IMG submission 89872) | Embiratermes neotenicus P1 segment gut microbial communities from Petit-Saut dam, French Guiana - Emb289 P1 | ecosystem: Host-associated > Arthropoda: Insects > Digestive system > Gut ... | reverse complement strand
GCCAGTCGCTAACGTTATTAATGGCAACGCTCAATGAACCTCGCGTGCTTTTGCTCGATGAGCATACGGCTGCCCTCGATCCCAAAACCGCTCCCAGGGTCTTGGAAATCGGAAGCCGCTTAATCGAAAAGTCGAACCTAACGACCATGATGGTCACCCATAACATGAGAGACGCAATCCGCCACGGCAATCGACTGATTATGATGAACGGCGGGCGCATTGTACTCGACATTTGCGGCCAAGAGAAACAGGAAATGACGGTCAAGGAACTCGTCTCCAAATTCAGCCAAGTCAGCGGCGAGGAGTTCAATGACGGCCAGTCGCTTTTGGGGTGAATTGATACAGATTCTTTAAAAATAAATCAAGTACGTTAAGTACGTTAAAAAACCAGCCATCATTGTTGTTATGATGGCTGGTTTTTGATTTATACAAGTCTCTGTGTGCCTATTGATTGCGTTGCTGTTCTCTTGCCATGATGATATCGCCAGGCCGTGAATCAGGTCTTTCCAAAACGGACCAATCCAGGTGCGGAAGTATCTCCGTCCAACGAAGCGTTCTGTTTGCACGACGTTCGAACTCCGTGGAATGGCTAGCCTCTTGCATATACAAGTAGTACCACGCATTCTGGTTTGTTTTATCAGGCCACAACGTTCGTCCGTCAAGCAAGTCGTCTGTTGATCCGAGCACACGATCCAGCATACGATTGATGATCGCAGAAGCTTCTGCGCGGGTCATCAGTCCGTTCGGATGGAAGTGTCCGCTTCCGTCTCCTCTAACCCATCCAAAATCAGCAAGCTTGTTGATGTAACTTTCTGCCCAGTGACCGGATGTATCGGTAAATGTGTTTTGCCCGGAAGAGTCAATCCCGTCAAAGAATCTTGCAATCATTGCTGCAAATTCCGCGCGCGTGATCGAATCATTCGGTCTGAATGTTCCATCAGGGTTTCCATATAATATGTCTGCATTTGCCATGGTCGAAACTGCATTGTTAAACCACTGATTCATATGCACATCGGAGAACCGGTTCTGTTGGCTCCACTGTGCAGCACGGAAGTTGTCGTCCAAAAGTCTGAAGAGGACAGTCGCCACCTCTGCACGTGTTATGTTGCCATGCGGACGAATCATTCCATCAGGAGTCCCGATTATGAATGAGTTGTGATACGGCGAGAAAATTTCAGCAAGCGCAACTCGAGGATCATTAATGATCGTTCCGCCAGGGCCGCCGCCTCCCGGAGTGACAACGATTGGATCATTCGGACTTCCGCCCGGTCTTTCAATGTTGCCGTATCTGACCACAAAGTCATTTTGAAGCATGTTGTTCGGCGCGCCTGCTCCAACTCTAAAGGTCATTACAATTTGATTGCCTAGCCCAAAGTCCGCCGGAACATCACCAAAGAAGAATCCGATTTCCGTATAATACAAGTTGCCCGGTTGCGGCAGGTTAAAGGTAAATGGTTGACTTGCGTCAATGCCTGTCTGATGTACATGCCACGTATTGTTTCCGAAAACTCTGTACCTGATTTCGTAGGTGATGCCTGCGCCGCCTGTAAATGCCGGAAGGCTTCCGGACTGGAAGTTGAGGCCTCTGCCCGGCATATCGATAACCGTAAAGTTTGAAACTGCCTCGCCCGAACGGTTGTGGAAACCACGTAATGTCCATGAGATCGTTTCGCCAATTCTTGTAACCATTCTGTCCGGTTCTTTGATCATGTCCGTTGGGCCATTATCGCCGCCATTCGGTATAAAGTTTACGAAGATGTCGATGCTTCCATTGAAGCTTGTGATCCCCGGATATTGTACCGGAAGACCAAACTGCTGCCCCAGCATTATATTAAACAGATATCTGTTTATATATGTCGGGTCAATCGCAACACCCGGCACAACCCAATCGATATCGATGTATGATGTGAAGTTGTCGCCCGTGCTTCTTTCCGCAAAAGACCCCGACAAATCCCGAGTATGATTTGCCATCGTTCCGAAATTGAACCATAAGCCTCTGAAAGGATCTCTGGTTGTGTACGGAAGGCCTGTTGCATTTCGATTGATTGTTGTTGCGAGAAAGGAATCTAACGGCCAAGATTGATGTTCGAACAAGGTTGCGCTTCCATAATTGCCATTAACCATGTGCCATACGTTGATTTCAAACACGAGGGGGGCAACGTTGTTTATATCGTAGTTGTTGATCAAGTGAGACGGATTCGGGGTACTGTTGGTACCTGCCGCGTAGCCGACCCATCGGATGTTCGGGAAAGTCGCCAGACCTGCCGTAAGACCGAAGTCATGTATGCCGTTTCCTGCTGTGTTTCCGCTAAATGTCGCGGTATTGGCAATCGTCAAGTTTCCGTAATCTGCTGCCGAGGTCCAGATGCCGCCGCCGTCTTCGTCTGCGTGGTTGCCCGTGATTTGTGCGGTGCCGCTCATGGTAAACTCGCTGTTGTTGCTCACAGCCACGCCGCCGCCCAAGTCCGCCGTATTGCCGCTGATCACGCCACCACTCATTGTGAACGTGTTGTCACGCCAGCCTGCAAGCACGCCGCCGCCTCTGTTCGCTTCGTTACCGCTAATCGTACCGCCGGTCATCGTGAATTCGCTTTCGTATTGCAGATAGACGCCGCCGCCACCATGCCAGGGGCTAGTCGCCGTATTTCCGCTGATTTCGCCGTCGCTCATGGTGAACGTACTCCAGTCAATCATAGCCACGCCGCCACCGTTGATTGCCGTGTTGCCGCTGATCTCTCCGCCGCTCATCGTGAACGCACTGCCGCTGTCCGCTACTAGCACACCGCCGCCGCTACTCGCCTCGTTGCCGCTCATTTCGCCATCGACCATGTTAAATGTGCCTCCGTGGCGCACATATATGCCGCCGCCGTTGTGAGTGACCGTATTGCCACTGATCTCTCCGCCGTTCATCGTGAATGTACCATTGTTGGCCACAGCCACGCCGCCGCCATTTCCATTGTCGACAATGTTTCCGGTTATATATCCGCCGCTCATCGTGAACGTGGCGCTACTAAGGAAGCCCACAGACACGCCGCCACCGCCGTTCATGCCGCTGCCCGGGTTGGCTGTATTGCCGCTAATTTCTCCGCCGCTCATAATCATTTCGCTGCCGAAGTCCGCAGTTACGCCGCCGCCCCAACTAGCCTCATTGCCACTGATTACCGCGTCTCCGCTCATGGTGAACGTGCTGTTGGTGTGCAAATACACGCCGCCGCCGCCGCTAATCGCTTCGTTGCCGCTGATGATGCCGCCGCTCATGTTGAACTCGCTGTCATCCCAGACAGCTACACCACCGCCGTTGCCGGCCTCATTGCCGCTAATCTCGCCGCCGACCATGTTGAATACACCACCGTTATAGATTACGACACCGGCACCTTGGTTATTGGTTATGTTTCCGATGATATAGCCGCCGTTCATTGTAAACGTTGAATCAACGTTTACGTCCACGGCACTGCTGCCACTGTTTGTAATTACAGCGCCATCGTGCATTGTAAGTGTACTATCAAGCACAATTAAACCGCCGCGCTGTCCGTGTACGGTCGCCTGTCCGTTAAGTGTAAGCACACCCGTGCTGTCAGGGTTGCCTATGGTGACGTTGCCGCCCTGTATGATGAAGTGGCGCCCTGTCGTACCCATCAAAAGCCCGATGTTCGCGCCCGCCGCCGCTTCAACTGTTACCGCATTCGATACGGTTATCGCGTGCGGATCGGGTGACACTGCGCCGGGGATTGGCACTGTCACTATGTTCGTCGTCTGCCCCGAATCTTGGATGACGAGGTTAAATACATCGCCAACCTGGCCTTCGGTCACGCTTGATGCTGTGGCCGGGTGGATGATTACCCTATTCACGCCCGCAGTCTGGATCGCGTCGTCGAGACGTAGCCAGTCGGCACGCAAACCGGTGCTGTTGTTTATATCGAAGTTATTAATCAAGTGAGACGGATTCGGGGTACTGTTCGTACCTGCCGCATATCCGACCCAACGAATGTTCGGGAAGTTCGTCAAACCTGCCATAAGGCCGAAGTCCTGCACGCCGCTTCCGGCTGTGTTGCCGCTAAAAGTCACTGTATTGGCAATCGTCAGGTTGCCGCGGTGTGTTTCTGCGACAAAGATACCGCCGCCGTTTTGCGTGGCTGTATTGCCCGTAATCTGTGCAGTTCCTGACAGATTGATTGTGCCGGTGTTATGCATAACCATGCCGCCACCGCTATGCGTGGCTGTATTGCCGCCGATCGTGCCGCCGCTCATGGTAAGCTCGCCGTCAACACCCACAGACACGCCACCGCCAACGAAACTTTCGTTGCCGCTAATTGTGCCGCCGCTCATGTTGATTTCGCCGTTCACGCTCACGCCGCCGCCTTCAATGGTAGCTGTATTATTGATGATCTGTGCGGTTCCGCTCATGTTGAATATGCCGTCTCCGCCAACAGACATGCCGCCGCCGGTGTTGGCATCGTTGCCACTGATTGTGCCGCCGCTCATCGTAAACTCGCTACCAGATGCCACTGATACACCACCGCCGGTGTTGGCATCGTTGCCGCTGATGGTGCCGCTTGTCATCGTAAATAGCGCATCAATTACACCAACGCGCACACCGCCACCGGCACTGTTGGCCTCATTTCCGCTTATTTCTCCGCCGTGCATTTCAAATGTAATGCCCGCATTGTTAGGCCATCCACCGATTAACACGCCGCCGCCGCTTCCGGCCTCATTTCCGCTGATCGTGCCATTGTGCATTTCGAAAGAAGCGCTTTCCATAGGAGATGTCCAAATCCCTACACCACCGCCGTCTCCGGCTTCATTTCCGCTGATTGTTCCATCGTGCATGATGAATTCACCGCCGAGGGCAATTACACCACCGCCAACATCGCCGGCACCATTTCCGCTGATTATGCCATCGTGCATTTCAAAAAAAGCACCAGCCCAAACCGCTACACCGCCACCATCGCCCGAAGCATTATTTCCGCTGATCGTGCCGCCAAACATTTCGAAAGGCGATGTGTTTTGAACAAATACGCCACCACCATGATGCGCATTGTTACCACTAATTGTGCCATCGTGCATTATAAAAGTAGCATCCCAAACAAATACGCCGCCGCCACTCTGGCTGGAAGTGTTACCACTGATTGTACCGCCGGACATATTAAATGTACTTGCACCGGTAACCGTAACGCCTCTGTTTGCGCTTCCGGTGATCAGTCCGTTCGACATCGTGAATGTGCCGCCGTTTTGTACCGTAACCATTCCTGTAATGGTAAAGTCGCCATCAAGGTAAAGCGTACCGCCGTCAACAATAATATCCCCGGTTATATGCGCGCCAACCGTCATCGCCGGATCAGAAGCGTCAACCGTACCCGGTCCAATGAGCGTACCCGTAGGCATGATCGGAATATTTAGTCCGGGTAATTCTTCTTCCTCTTCCGATTTATATTCGTCTTCATCTTTGTAATCGTAATTTTCTTCGTAGCCATAATCAGCCTCTTTATTTTCATCGTTATAACCATAGTCATAACCATAATCATAGGAAGGCTCATCCGCTACATAGTCATCTCCATAGCCTGCTTCAGGCTCAAATGCGCTGTCATCGGACTCTTCCGATGTAGCGAAATAAATATCGTTGCCGTTATCCGGCTGATCGTTCCAAACATCCAGTCCCAAAACAGGCATACTGCTTACTGTGAATATCAGCACCAGCAAAAGTGCCACCATTCTTTTTAGGGATTTTTTGGAACCCTTCTTTTTGTTAAACATTTTTTATCTCTCCTCTTATAAAATGTTATGTGTTTTTTATCATTACTACCCCATAAAACGAAGCAGGTCGATTATATCTGTAGGCATTTTTCCGCCTGCAAAGTGTTGAAACTTCATGTTCCAACCTGTGCCATCTTCATGGGTTACCATGCCAATCAAGATGTCACCACTGCCGGCGTCAAGTACATAAAACCTGAACTGTTCGCTTGTTGAATGTCTTCGTGCTTGGTCTGCGAAAACAAAACCATAGTAGTTTATGAGGTTGTAGGTTTCTGCGCGGCTTGTGGCTGCGGCAAGTGCTGCTAAGATTTCCGGTGTTTTGTCAATCGGTTCCGGAATTGGCTCCGGTTCATCAGGTTCACCCTCTATCGATGGTTCCGGATCTTCTGCCTGTTCCGGTTCGTCAGCAGGTTCAACCCTTTCTCCCGGATCTTCTGCTTGCGCCAATCGTTCTTCCGCGGGTTCGGATGACTGTGCTTCCTCTGCAATGTTTTCCATGTAATCCGCTGCCGGTTCTTCCGCAGTAGGAATATACGCTTCATAAATCGTCTCGTAAACATCGTTTTCTGTGGCCGGCTGTAACGCAACGAGTGTCGCTACAGAAACCACACAGACTGCTGCTGCACATGCCGTGATCACATACCCTTTGATTGACTTTGCCACTGTCGTCATGGACGTTCCGGTGATACCCGTACCGACAACGCTCGGAGCTGCCGCGCTTACATAGCTTGCGGCAAAGACTTGCTCTTCCACCAAGAACAATGCGCCGATCGGCACAAATGCCGTGACTTTCGTGGTCTTCTTGTCCTCGCCCTCCAGTTTGCTTTTAATCGTGCTTCTGGCGGCAAACAAGGTTTGGTATACATTATTTGCGGTACAGTCATAGAGACGGGCGACCTCTTCTATGCTGATGTCTGCATAGTAGTACAGGTACACCATCTCCCGTCGATTTTTGGGAAGCTGTTCGATGATTCGCAAAAGCTCGGCTTGGCGCTCTTTGTTTTGCAGCGCTTCTTCGGGCAAAATGCTTTCATCAAGTTCCTGCTGATCTTCTACCGGTGTATCCGAACGTACAATGTACTCATAGCGATGGCTGTTCTTGTCGCGTTTGCGGAAACATTCGTGAATTGCGATTTTTCGCAAGTACGCCAAGAGGGTGTCGCCCCTCAATTCAGCGGCTTTCTTGTAGGCAATGAGAAAAGTATCTTGCACAACTTCCTCTGCATCTTCTTTTGTATCGCAGAATTTTTGACATAGGAAAGCAATGGAGCTGCAGCACCTTTTGTAGATTTCTTCAAAAGCGCCGGGGTCACCATTGTTTAACTTTTCGATTAAGCTGTCAAAATTTGTGTGGTCGCCGTTGGCAATAGGCATGTTCTTATCTCTCCAATTTTTTCATCATAGCCGTTCTGATTCAGGCCAATTCGCTGTTATCATATTGCAAAAGTATTTCGCTGACAGGTAGTACGTCATCCGCATCGTATGGCAATGCTTTTTTGAAAAGGTCGAGCTTGTTTGTCAGCCTTTCCGAATACAGCCCTAGCACACTTACAACGTGGGCTTGGGATAATCCGACTTTTTCTGCAATTTCGCTGATCGGTTTGTTCAGGAAGCAGTAAAAGTATAAAGCCTGTTGTTCTTCGTGTCCAAAGTCTTTTGCGAGATGACATAATACAAGCTTCACTTTACTTCGAGCGATAAAGGCTCTTGGGACTTTAGGCATCTCCAATTGAGGCGGCTGTCGCCCGTTGTTCATTTGCATTGCCCCATCCAATAGAAATCCTCCTTTCACCAGTTGATATTTTCCCCTTATACTTACTTATAGGGGTGGCGCTTGGGAAATCTTAGTTGGATTTTGAAATTATTTTAAAATATTTTTTTCGGGGCGAAAACAGTTTCGGCTATAATTTCGATATACTCGTATTACAGCCGAAAACAGGTGTCTAGATTTATATTTAAAATTATATATCGTTATCCTTGTTTAGTTTTGTATACGGAAAATATCTTCCGGCCTGGAATCAGGCCTCTCCAATAAGACCCATGGTCTTGGCTGAATCAGCTCTTCCCAAGTTTCATTGATTCCGTTTGCCTTCATCACATACGTGTGTGAGTTGGTTGCTTCCTGAATGTACAGGTAGTACCATGCATTCGGGTTTGCATTGTCAGGCCATGTAAGCATACCGGGCAACAAGTCTTCCGAATCTTCCGGTAAGCGCCCAAACACACGGTTGATCATCGCTGCCGCTTCTGCCCTGGTGATCGGCTGGTTCGGCAGGAAACGCCCGCCAAGCCCTTCGTATCCGACAGCCCATCCGTTTTGAGCCGCAGCATTGATATACGCTTGCGCCCAGTGGCCGTCGATGTCATTGAACAGCGGGCTTCCGCTATCTGTAACGCCCATCATTCTGGCAATAACCGCTGCAAGCTCTGCTCTCGTAATCGCGCTGTTCGGCCGGAATGTTCCGTCCGGAAAGCCAATGAACATATCTGCGTTTGTCGTTGTGGACACCGCATTGTTAAACCACTGCTGAAGTGCCACGTCTGAGTATGGGTTCATCTGAGTCCAACGGCTTGCTCTGTCGCTGTCGGACATAAATCTGAAGAAGATCGTTGATACTTCTGCTCTTGTTATATTATTGCGTGGACGTACCGTGCCATCTTCATAACCGATGAGGTATGCAAAGTGGCTTACGATCTCTGCCAATGGTACGTCTTCGTCTTGAATCACTGTGGTGCCACCACCGCCGCCAGGAGGTCTGCCGCCAGGATTGTTGCCGCCGGTCGGTGTCCACTGTGCGTAGAACGTCCTGTTTTGCGTGATCGTGAAACTCCAGTCGGTCACAAGTGGCGAACCACTCGCTGCCGCTTCAGACCAACCCAAGAACGTGTATCCGGTTCTGGCGACATTCGGTATCGCAGGGATTTGCCCTGTGCTGAGGACTGTGCCGTCAGCCACTGTGAACGAATGTTGAGGTGCGTTATAAACCGTGCCACCATTGCCCACGAACGTCACGACGTGTGAATCCGGAGTTTGCGTATTATTATTGATGTCGAAATTGTTCAACAGATGGCTGCCGAGGATGCTGTTTTGTCCGGTTGCATAGCCCTGCCACCTGATGTTCGGGTAGTTATCTATGCCGTCATCAAGACCGTAGTCGAACGCTCCGGCAAGCGCTAGGTTGCCAGAGAACAGTGCAGGTTCAAGGATGCTGACGCGCGCCTGATTGTCGCGAAGCGCCACGGGTATCCACGCTCCACCACCGTGTTGTGCCGTGTTGCCTGCGATTGTGCCGCCGGTCATCTCGAACGTGGTGCCAGAAGAGGACAGAAGATACACGCCGCCACCGTGATTTGTAGCTGTATTGCCTGTGATCTCGCCGTCGTGCATCGTGAAGTTGCCGTTATTACGCACACCACCGCCGTTATTGGTTGCTGTGTTTTCACCTATTAGAGCATTACCGCTCATCTCAAATGTGGCAAGGTTATTCACACCGCCGCCGCTCGATGCTGCGTTGTCGCGAATATTTGCACCGCCGGTCATGGTGAATGTGCCGCCATCCCAATTGTGTACACCACCGCCGGTTGAATTTGCGGTGTTCCCGAAGATTTCAGCATTGCCGCTCATACCAAATGTGTTGGAGTTTCGCACACCACCGCCGTTAGAAGAAGCTGTGTTATCGCTGATTTCAGCATCGCCGCTCATGGTGAGTGTGCCGGATGTATTCACACCGCCGCCGTTTGATGCTGCGTTGCCTGTAATCATTGCGCTGCCGGTCATGGTGAAAGTTCCCGCAGCGGTGTTGCTCACGCCGCCGCCATTGGTGCCTGCTTCGTTTCCGGCAAGCGTTCCTCCGCTCATGGTGAATGTGCCTTGGTTATTCACACCGCCGCCGTGGCCGGCTGTTGTGTTATTGCTGATCGTACCATTATACATGGTGAATGTGCGGCTGTTATGCACGCCGCCGATAATACCCGATGCGATGTTGTCTTCTATGCGCCCATTGTTCATCGTGAAGATTCCTTGGTTCCACACACCGCCGCCGTTTACTGCTGTATTCTCGATGATTGCCGCGTTGTCGTTCATGGTGAAAGACATTCCCGGTTCATAAAATTGCATAAAACCGCCGCCGGATCCGGCATTGTTGCCTCTGAGCATCGCATTGTCACTCATGACAAAGAGACCGGCCATGTTCACTACGCCACCACCAAGAGAAGATGCTGTGTTGCCTTCGATAACTGCATTTCCGCTCATGAAAAACTTGGCGCTCGTATTGAGATTCACGCCGCCGCCGACATTGGCTTCGTTGCCGCGAATAATGGCATTGCCGTGCATATAAAATGTGCCGAAGACTGCCACGCCTGCACCGTCGCTGGAGGTATTACCCTCTATGATTGCATCGCCGGTCATGGTGACTGTACCACCGTATATCATCACACCACCACCGAAGTTGCCTGTTGCGATGTTGTTGCGGATTACGGCATTTCCGGTCATGGTAAATGTGCCGTTACTGTGTATGTGTACGCCACCGCCGCCGTCTGCCCCTGTGTGGTTTTGTTCGAT
>Ga0123355_10021559_pt1 | contig 10312 bp, 10 predicted proteins | sample TergutEmb28metaG_3_FD_89872 | JGI IMG/M metagenome (GOLD analysis project Ga0123355, IMG submission 89872) | Embiratermes neotenicus P1 segment gut microbial communities from Petit-Saut dam, French Guiana - Emb289 P1 | ecosystem: Host-associated > Arthropoda: Insects > Digestive system > Gut ... | reverse complement strand
TGAATAAGAAGAAAAAAAAGGGTGGGGTAAAAAAAAATGTAAAAGGAGAAAATTGTATTTTTTGTTTTTTTTGGGGGGGGGGGGGGGGGGGGGGGGTGGTGGTGGTGTGAAACTTGGTCGCTGATGTTGAGGGAGGAACGTAGGCTGAGGGTGTTTCAGAATAGGGTGCTGAGGAGAATATTTCGGCCTAAATGGGACGAGGTAACAAGGGGGTGGAGAAAACTACATAATGTGGAACTTAATGATCTGTACTCCTCACCCAGTATTGTTGGGGTGATCAAATCGAGAAGAATGAAGTGGGCGGGGCATGTAGCACGTATGGGGGAGAGCAGAGGTGTATACAGGGTTTTGGTGGGGAAATGTGAGTGAAAGAGAATACTTGGAAGACCCAGGCATAGATGGGAAGATAATATTAAGATGGATCTTCAAGAAGTGGGATGTGGTGGACGGGACTGAATCGATGTGGCTCAGGACAGGGACAGATGGTGGTCACTTGTGAATGAAGTTATGAAACTTCGGTTTCCAAAAAATGCGGGGAATTTCTTGACTGGCTGAGAACCGATTCTCAAGAAGGACTGTGTTCCATGGAGTAAGCGAAGACGAAACAAGACAGTTAATATACGTGGAGGCTAACATTGAGGCGCGTTCGCGTAACCAATTTTGCATTGGGAAAGCAAAACGTATTGCATATTCTGCGAGCGTGTTTGCAGCCATAGTTATCCTGCATGCATTGCGCATGTGCTCTATTATATTTTCATCTGTGGCCTGCCTGTCTGTAAATATTTTTCCACATTATCCCATAAACGACACTATTTTCGAAAAAAAAAGTTACTTGACATAAGATATGTTTTGTTTTTCTGTACAACTTCTGTGTGAAATATTTCTGATTAAAAGGGGAAATGAACGAGTTATGATCAAAAATGTATATCGATCTTCAAAAAGGTGCCCGTTTTTCTTGCGATATTTTAATGAAGCTTAAATTTTCTCGACAGATTTTCGAAAAATACTCATATCAAACTGCATAAAAATCGCTGCAGTGAGAGCCGAGATGTTCCATGCGGACATACGGACAGACATGATGAAGATAATAGTCGCTTTTCGCAATATTGCTAACTCGCCTTAAAAGTGTGGAAGCAGTTTTCAATCCTATGCTCTCCCATTTCCGAAGGAGCATTTTTATAAAATTTCCAGATTTTGTCTGCTTTCCTTCTGGCAAGAGCGACGTGTAGACGGTGACGAGTGTAGAGCATTGGTAGAAAGATATTGACAGGGGAAAAAGAAGCACTCGGAGAAGAACCTGTACTGGTGCCACTTCGTCTACTGCAAATCTTACACGGACTGACCTGAGATCGAACCCAGGCCTCCGCAGACAGAGGCCGGAGACTGAGCGCCTTAGCCATGGCGGAGGCCGGAGACTGAGCGCCTTAGCCATGGCACGGTCTAAAGACGAAAATTAGCCTGACATGTTTAAGTACTGAGACCATACCGCGCAGAAGACATTCCCACTTCGTTTTAAAAGCAAATAATGTTGTGTAAGGATATAACTGCTGCTTGTTCTAAAATACGTATAGACCACTTGATTGCCTGTACAGCGGAGACTTTTTTAATGTTAAACCAAGTGGTACGTAAAGTAACCAGTGGGCTTTAAAAGGATACATCGGCTGAAGTATAGCTGGACTAAATCCCAAAACGATCCATTTTCAGCCGCAGGTAACGTTACTGACCCTAGACTGATGTCACGAGTTGGGAGATTGCGCGAAGTGGTGTGCTTGTTTGTGAGGCTCGCACTGAAGGTTGTCGTATGCAAAATGAGGGGGACATTGTGAGTGTAATCCTGCTTTACCTCTGTCCAGTGCCGGCGAATGGCACCAAGACAGCCAACACTGTATCGTCTTCTGTCCCTGGCGATGGGAGGGCACCAGTCTGTGTTAGAGGTGTTCAGTACGTTGCTGGTAACTAGCAGAAGGAGAGGGCAAATGAAGATAACAGAAAAGCCGCCGGTTAAGATTCATTTCTATACAGTCATCGGAGGAGCAAGACAGCAGTATAGCCACTGGGACTACCTCTTAGTGAAACTTGTTTTAAAGACTGACAGCAAAGTTGCAATGTGCTCGTGTATGACTGATTTATGAGCAGAAGCTTGCAGTGCCACATCTGGTATCTCAAAGGCCATGCAAGTCGTTCATAAATTGTATCCGCGATGGTGTTAATGCAGAAGTTGAGGCTGTGAAGTACGCAACTGAGGTCGTACAGTCAGGAAGGTCGTTTGTTGTGCTGTTCCGTCATTTGGTTACAAACGTCCGAGTCGCCATGCACAGTATAGTGCTGTTTGCACAGCAGAAACATTGTACTCGATGCATTTCACGTCCCCTAAATCACCACTGCACCTAGAACTGCTGTTTGGAGTTCTTGTTGCAGAACAAGTTGGCCCTCAGGACACAAGTGGATGCTGCTGCTGCTGCTGACACAGTCACTTTTTGGCGTCACGTATCAAATATTAGTACTGTTTTAGGCGCGTTCGCAACACTGCGAAAAGTGGCTGTTAGCTACGTCGTTTCTGTCCGTGTGTCTGCATAGAATAACTCGGTTTCCACTGGACGGATATTCATGAAATTTGATATTTGTAGACTTTGAAAATCTGTCCAGAAAATCCAGGTGTGATTAAAATCTGAGAAGAATAGCGGGTAGTTTACATGAAGGCCCATGTTCATTTATTATAATAATTTGCTGAATTCTTCTTAGAATGAGAAATGGTTTACACAAAATTTGTAGAGAATGCGAAAACACACTTTTTATCGTAATTAATGATTTTTAAATCGTGCCGACTAAGAGATAGTATGGAAAAAGAAACATAAAATGGATTGTTGTGTTTTCACTATAAAAAGAAGTAGGAGAATGGCGCCCCAGTATTAAGTTATACTTACATTGCCTATCTTGAAATAGTAATGGAGCGTAAGATCGCTTCTAATCGGTCTGCAGGGGAATACGCAAAGGTGGGCGAAAAAGTGCACTGGTACAGTATGTGTTTTAATGTCAAATATGAGGGACTATATGTAATTATCTTCTTTTAGGCTGCAAGAATTTATCTTTCAGATGGTCCATTCAGAATTAGACCATCAAAGACGGAATTTAACCAGAATTTTCTGCAGTTCGTACTGCACAGTGAGCACTCACAATGTCGGTAATTGGAAAGCAAGCTAACGTTGTATAGGGAAATAATGGCAATTTCTTCTGAGATGCGCACAGAACACAGGAAGGACATTTGTGGTCAGAATGCAGAATATTCCTGTGTTAACACTTGGCTTTGGAGGGTTAGCACGGAAGTAATAAATAGTTTTAAATTTTGGTAGGGTTCTTGTAGAATTTGCTCATCCTCACTTATCGTACGCGATTCATGTTGCATATTGAATTGCTGAATGTCACTTCGTCTTACTTGACCAATGTTTCTTCTGCATATGTCATTGTCTGAGACAGTTCTTGTTGGATTGTTACCCTTACATCTTACGTGATTGTCGGTTGTTGTTGAATTTTGTCTTTCCTCACCTCGCATGATTCGTTGTATTTGTTGTATTGTTGCTGCTGTGTCATCTTTCTTTATTAACAGTATCTGTTGAATTTTGGCTGTCTCGTCTTGGATTACCTCTACACTAAACACCCTGTTGTGATAATGTATAATCGTATATTGAATTAACTCCTCAATCGCAAATAAATATTGTTTTCAGAATTTTGTAATCAATACGACATGTTTCAGCCGACCTGGCCATAACCTTCTTGTAATACACAATATTTACAAAATTCTTTGGAGGATTTTAGCAGCATATATTTTAAGGCAAGGCATCCCTGTTGTGTTTTTTTTATTAATTAAATAATGTAATTAAAAATATAGTCTAACACAACTTTGTCATTCTAGTGATGGATGCCCTGTGTTGTGTGAATTTAGAGGCTGGGGAGGTGTTTGGTATTTTAATTTTAGCGAAAGTAGGGGTTATGGTGTTGTGAAGATATCTCTGATTGAAATATATATTGTCATTCTAATTATATATTTTTGTTTAGATCTTCGTATTGGTGAATGTCTGCTCGACTGGCGTCGTCGTTTGTAATTTTAAGGCAAAGAATCCCCATTGTGTTTTTCTCATTTAATTAATCTAATAAAATATATTTTAAAGAATTATGTTAGACAACATTTTATTACGTTATTTAATTAATAGCAACATACATTTCATGTGCTTTTCTCATTTAATTAAGTAATGTAATAAAATATATTTTAAAGATTTATGTTAGACAACATTTTATTGCGTTATTTAATTAATAGCAACATAAATTTCATGTGTTTTTCTCATTTAATTAAGTAATGTAATAAAATATATTTTAAAGAGTTATGTTGTGCAACATTTTATTACGTTATTTAATTAATAACAAAATACATTTCATGTTGCTAAAATATCGTATAACAACCAACAAAATGCACAACGTAGGTGTGTAATTTTGCAATTAAAACATTACATCTGCAACATATTTCGATTTTGCATAGATCTTCGTCAGGGAGGCCATACATTATTCAGTATAAATATGAAGTACAATAAAATTTCTGAACTTAAACCAGAACTCTGTAGGAAGTCCTGGTGTCTTGAACAGCGTACTGCAGTATAAAATGTGGCATGCATATGATCCATATGAAGTAGATGTAACGATATAGTGACGTGGAACTGTGCTTGGAGCCAACGTGGAGATCGCTTTAAGACTAAGGCGATCTCCGCTACGGTAAACAAATTTACTTAATTTTAATTACAGAGTTTGCACCAGCTACATACAGCTAAAAAGCAAGATAAAAACTCCCAATTTTATGTGTGTTTAACAGTAACGTAATTTGACGTTGCATGACCACAAGGAGCGCTTAAGGCATTGAAGGTAACATCGCGTGGTTTTAATTATGCATTTTGTGCATTTATTTATAAGTATATTGTTTATATTTTCGTTCGCCACCCTGATGATGGTCACAGAAGCAACCGAAACATGTCGGTGAACAGTAATGTATGATAAAAAGAATATATTTTTGTTGTATTCATTCTTTTTGGGTGATTCCCTGCCGTCTGAATTTTCTGTGACGACGTTTTGGAACATCCTCTCTGTTCCATCTTCATTGGTCGTTTAAACAACGTTTGAAGGCCTTTGAAGAAGGAACAGTGTTCCTAAATGTCGGTACAGAAAATTGAGACGCCGGGGGAATCACGCAAAAGAAAGAATACAACATTCAGAACAGGGCGAAATTTTGACATCAAAAGTATATTTTATTGATGTGCATTTTTTGGTTTGTTACATAATGTAACTGTTGGAGATGTAATGTAGCTGTAAAATTACGCATTGACGTCGTGCATTTGGTTGGTTGTAACAAGACTGTTTATCAAATAATGCACGGAACGTAAAGTAATACAAAATTTATGTTTCTCGTATCCTGCCAAGTGTTTTGTATATGTTGTGTATCGTCAGGTCTGCCAAAACATGTCGTAATGGACACCACATTCCGGATAAAATAAAAATGTAGCTGTGATTGATAACTTATTCCAATATAGCTTATGTAGGATGTGTGGCGGTTTTTGCTAACCCGATTCGCAGGTCCTTTTGCTGACGGATGTTGTATCATTGTCCACCGTCTCGTCATGTGATGCACATTCTTGTTGTCACGTGTCACCTAACCTGTTGCCGCTATGTCGTATTACCTGATTACCAGTTTTTGTTGGATTGTTGCTACAACGGTGGTCACGTGACTTAACGACTTTCGTCGTTTGTGTGGCCGGGCGAATGGGACGTGGCGACAGCGACATTCCATACATATCCTACTCTCAAGGACGATATCGGCCAGGTACTGCATTCCATCCTTATCGCGGACCAAGTTACAGTCTCTACCGGATTCTCTTTCCATTGTTATGACGGTATTTACTGGTTTGACATTTCGGGGGTTATGTTTCTTCCATTACAAGACCTGCTGTAGGATACATAATGGAACTGCAGACGCAGAAAGGTAAGCCAAGCATGTCTGGACAGCGTGAGATCATCAGATCCCGGTGGGTCTGCGGCTGCACGCTTGCTGGGATTGCGTATTCGAACTCTGCCGGAGGCATGGATGTCTATCTCTTGGGAGTGTTGTGTATTGTGAGATAGTGGTCTTTATGTGGGGCCGATCACTAGTCCAGAGGAGTCCTACCGAGTGTGGTGTGTCTGGGTGTGATCGCGAAGCCTCGACAATGAAGAGGCCCTGGCTAACTGGGGCTGTTGTTTGAATTGTGGGGGGGGGGGCCTTGCGTAAAATCCACGTACGTCCTATAATAGCGTCTCGATTCTCTACGCCTCTAGCCTGACACAGGCTTACTCCCAACTTCGTGAAATAAATCGTTCAAAGATTGAGAATATCTATGAAGTCCGTGTTTAATGTGTTGCAACAACAACAGCATCAACAATAATTGCGGCCTGGACAGCATGGTCTCATATAGCTACTTGCTACGGGCTGGACGGTCCGGAATTCGAAACCTGGTGTGGAAAGTTTATCGATGTCCGTCCTGACCGGTCCCGAGGCCTACCCGGCCGCCAGTACCGACTGTCGTTCCCAGAATTAAGACGACCGGGGCGTGACGTTCACCACTCACCGCCTTCTAACTCCTAGGTTGTTGATGGCCAGAGCTATACCTGAGAACTGCCCTCTTCCGGGTTATTACGCAGCGATTAGTGGTAATTTCTTACCGACGTTTTGGGACAACCGCCCACATTCTTCCTTGTATAAACTCTACAATGGAGCAAGAGGCTTTTTTTTTTATTTTTGAACCCTGAGGATGGGGCCGATATGTTGTTCCCAAACGTCAGTAAGAAATTACCACTAACCCGCTTCGTAATAGCCCAGAAGAGCGCACTTCTTAGTTGCTTCGCGTCGGAAGCTTGAAATCACGCTTAGAGCTACACGTATCTGTGGCTTCATGGCGATTGTTGTAGGGTGAACTTTATCTTTTATTTTTATTATTATTATTATTATTATTATTGTAATAAATTCAGTTTTACTTTTAATTCGAGAATACAATTGATTATGAATGCATCAGAACAAGTGAGACTGTTCAGGCTAACTTTTTCGTATTCGCGGGAGGATTTAGAAGGAAATTTGATGGAAATTTGTGCAACAACACAATGAATGTGCACTGTTCACGAGAAAGCAGGGTAACTGCAGCGTGCGTCTGACCATAGTGTGTGTGGCTGTAAAACAGGCTATGTGTTTATGTTAACGTAACAGTGCAGTAGGGTGACAACGGGATCTTAACCTGGCAAAATTACGAAAACAGCATCTGGTGCTGTGCATACAGAGCTGAACCGTCTGCACTGACCCTGAGTGTATGTCAGTCACGTGATTTGTTCAATTGTTCCGTGTGGCCATCCACACCTTGGCGGGGGGGAATGAACTGGCCGCTCCCTGCCTTCATGTGTACAGTAACCGGTACAATCCGCCATCATATTGTGCAGCTGCTAGTTTTTAATCTTTGCCAGCTACTGCTGCTTCTGCTTGTCCTCTTTGTTCTCCACGTCCTCCAGCTTTTCTTCATGGTTTGCGAATTTTTCCCGTTTCGTTTTTATTCTTCTGTTTTTGTTCATGCTTTAAGAATGCGTGGATCTATGCCTCCACTCCATCATACATCTTCCTGTCGTGGAACTTAATTAATTTAACGCAGAGACGTGTCTCTTCTGATTGCCCATTCACTTTAATTTTGTTCTGTCTTTTTATGCCCTCTTCCTTTTTGCATTACGTTTCCTTATCCTTCTACTATGACTCGTTTGTCTTCCTTCCCAATACTTTTTATTCTGATCCTTATTTCATTTTGTCGGCTTTCCTTCTACAATTTTGTGCTTATTCTTTGTTGCACTTGATCATCCCTTATTCTTCCTGCTTTGTCTGTCGCTGTAGTTCATACAGTACAGAACTAGTCAACGGCTTGGCTGACCACAGAATTCGTGTTCGATTCCTGACAGGCACAGATTTTTCTAAACATTTGGTTCTTGTGGTCTGTGACGCTGTCTCGTTGGCCGAAGGAACCTAGTGCCGAATCGTGAAGGCTGCAGCAGTCGAAGTAGAGTGCTCGACCCTGAACAAGGAAGCGCCGCATTTCTTCCGAACATCAGCGACACAGCTCGGAAGAACGCCACCGCGACGACCTGATATCTAGCACAGGTTTGTCTTTTATCCACAGAGTACAGTGAGGCCCTGTGAGCTGTTGAGCCTCATATCCAATTCGTTTTCCCGGTGGTAAAGCGGCCGGACGAGAAGCTGAATACTCACCTGTATCTAGTGCCGGAGGCCCAGAAAGACTGCGATGTACACCACCACGAGAAATCCAAAGCTCGTAGTGGGCTGCAAATGTCTTCTGTTCCTTTTCATTTTTGTGTTCATTCTTCTCTCCATTACAGGTGATACTGAATCCTATTTATTACTGACTTTGTTAATTGATCACTCATTTCTGTGTTTATTATCCTTTATCCCCGCCCCCCGTCTCGTATCTCTGCTTCTTGTTCTTCACCATCTTCCCCGTATTCTCTCAGTATTATCTTCGCTGTTATTTTACTCTTTCCTTCTGCGCCTTGCTGAGTTTCTACCGCATTCCCTTTGTATCAATGCTCCTTGCTACCTGTGTGAAACATTATTTCTCCAAGCAGCATTGTCTACATACAACGCAGCAAGTAACACATAATTGGAACAATTAAACCTGGGAAAGTGTGACTGACATCCGTTCAGGTGGCGAGATTCTTCATGTAATTCGTTCTGTGTTCACATTTTCATGCCGTTTTTTACGCTGCTTGGTAACAGAACTGAGAGGCAGCCGCTGTTGCCGGCGATGGAGACAGAGCAATGGCCACCCCACCATTGTCCATATGACCTAAGTGTATGGCTCAGAGAAAACAATGACAGGAATTGATAAGAGGAAATGGTGAATGTAATAAAAGAGAAATGGTGTGTAATGCTATAGAAAAGGATTAAGTTCCCGTAGAATAGAGGCAGGTGTTATGCTTTTGTGAATATGGTATGGACTGTCGGCAGGGTGAACAAACTAGCTCACTTCTCCAGGCAGAAAGCTCTTCTACCCACCTTACATTTATGCCGTTGATGCCAGTGACCGCGTGGTCTTAGGCGTATGTCTGCGGCCGCTCGCTTGTTGGGATTGAGGGTTCGAATCACGCCGGGGACATGGATGTCTGTCTCTTGTGAATGTTGCGTGTTGTCAGGTAGGGGTCTCTGCGACGGACCGATTCCTCGTCTAGAGGAGTCCTACCGAGTGTAGGTGTGTCACTGAGTATGATCAGATGAAACAGTAACCTTACACTACAATGAGGAGGTAGAAAGAGGCGAAGACTAACAGAGGATGAAGGAAAGAAAGACATTTATCCCCAAGACGCGGCGCCAAACCACGCCGTTTAATTACTCCTTACCGGCTTACTTTCGTACAGATCTTAGTTTTTCTGGCCCATGTCGTTGGTCACTTGACACACCGCCCGCGGCAGGCTGGCAGCGCAGCTGTTTATGCTGTTACAATCTGCCGTGCCTCGGAATCGACTCATTTTATTTCCAAGTAACGCCGTCAGTATGGGTTCTGACTCACTCTGCTGAAAGAAGGCTTAGGGTCTTTTATTCCAGTGTATTGCAGTTAATATTAGGGGGTTTCCCCACAAGGCTTAGCGCTAGCGCGCACGAGCGGTTTTTTGCCGCAGCGGTGAAACAGCCGCAGCGGCCGATTTTTCTTGGCTGTGCGCACGGACGGCGAAAGAAACGCACGTTTTGCTCACGATCTGGCGCAGTCAGTGTGTACGCTACACAAGCACGAGGCACTTGCTCTGTCACAACATGTTTTACGACCATACCCTAGCAGAAATTTGGATGTTGCCAGACGTACATATAATTACAGATTAACTCGGGCAAGAAGAATATTGTTATGTGCATTTGGCATAGTGTGTAATAAATGGAGAGTTTTTCGCCGTGCGACTGAAGTTTGCCCAGATTTCTGCGATGTAACAGTTAAAACTTGTTGCATACTACACAACTTCGTTCGTCAGAGAGACGGCATTCAGTTTCAGGGTATTTTATACGAATGTCTCCTCGAGAGTATTAAAGCTGTTGCCAATAGAGGTAATGTTAGAGGAATGGATGTGGGGAGGAGGGCTCAGAGGACAGGAACGTCTCTCTGTTGGGGAGAACCTGGCAGGGGGCTAGTCTACCGGTGATTTATGTGTAGAAGAAGCGTGTGGAGACGGGCACCTCTCTCCATAGGGACCCCATTGGGACGCATGG
>Ga0123355_10021557_pt1 | contig 10312 bp, 4 predicted proteins | sample TergutEmb28metaG_3_FD_89872 | JGI IMG/M metagenome (GOLD analysis project Ga0123355, IMG submission 89872) | Embiratermes neotenicus P1 segment gut microbial communities from Petit-Saut dam, French Guiana - Emb289 P1 | ecosystem: Host-associated > Arthropoda: Insects > Digestive system > Gut ... | reverse complement strand
GCATAAGGGTGTCTACAGTAATTATACAGTAGTTTTATCCTAGGGAGAGCTACTGTGGTTCTTGGACTGCATCACCTGCAGGGAGTCAGTAACCGTAACAGTCCCTCCTGTGAAAACCTCAGATCTCAAGTACTTTTAACAACTTCAGCAATATGGCTGTGGAAACTGTCAAGAATGAATGTCCAATGTAAACGCAGAATGGCTTCTAATCAGCACTGCCACACACACACACACACACACACACACACACACTTCATCCACCCTTCCTCATTGCATGGTCCATGCATCATATTACTGTGCCCCATTATTTTATGTATGTGTTTTCCTATGCAGCACTACATTCAGTTTTCAACTTTCTACTGTTTTCTCTGTGACATGGCATCACAGTAATGAACTGATTCTTATGGCCACTCATTGTGATTGTTACTGTTTTTTCATCTCTGTTGTTAAAATTTGCATCTAATTGCATTTCAGAAGATACAAAGGTTTTGTCTGTCTTTATGATTTAAGAAAGGATGTAAAACTATTGTTTTGTCAGTACAGTAATATCATTTCCAAATTCTAGCCCAGTCTCTGTCTTTATTTATTGGGAACCGTTGTGCAGCCTTTGTTATACACAAAAATTGTTAAGATTCATCTTTCATTTATCCACGCCGAAGAAAGCAATATCAAAAAATACTGGAAAGTTGACAGTGTTGTTTGACAACACTGATATCCTGTGCCAATGTGCAGTTCCACAGCATTTCACTGTTGTGGCACCATTCTGTGAGGATATATTTTGTGCACAGTACTGCGACATTTCAGATGACAGTGATTAGAAAAATAGCATATCTCTTCATTGTGATAAGGTACATCTACATATATCACACTTGATTTCAGTCTTATGCAGAAAAGAGCATCACTTGTACCACACCTTTCCAACAGCTCACATTTCACGCCTTGCAGCATTTGGCTCTTCCAGAGTTTAAAAAATATGTCAGAGCAGATAATTTCCTTTAACTGAGGCATTGGTGAAGGCTGTGGAGCCAGATTTAGAGGTTCTGACAGAAGTGGCATGGAACATGTTATTATCATGGGTCTGGCAGGGCATTGCTTGCTTTGGAAAGAAACATATTTAGTGGGTTGGTTGTGTATGTTGTGGTGCTATACATACATTGCCTTATTACATGCTGAACAACCTTCCCATAGTATATAAAATATGACCATTTTGTGGTTTTTTTGATACGGTAGGTGACTAGTAATCACTGGGTGAGACAGTTATTTTCAGTGTGACTCATATTGTATTGATTTTATTGTTGCAGTTGGACACTGATGAGTTGACAGTAGAAAATGCTGTCTCTAAGTCATTCCACAAAATCTTGCAGATGCAGCTAGACCCAATTTGGCATCAGCTGAGTGTGAAAACCAAGCAACTGGTTGCAGACCTGAAAACTCTGCGTCTTGTGCTCACGTAACTTTTTCTCCTCATTTAGACTAATTTTCATAGTTATTTAGTGTCCTGCAGAAACATATTTCATGTAGACTGATTATAAAAATGGTTACCTAGAATTAACTTGGGTTATTGATCCTATTTAGAACGTTCTTTATGGTCCAGAGTATTCAGATTCAAAAATAAATTTGATATGCACAAAGAACCTGTGGTTGCTGATCATTATGTACTTATAATTGCCAAAAAAAAAAGATAATTAATTTAGAATTTAGGAAGTAAAAAATGCTGACTTAAAACAGATGTATTTGCTTTCCTATCACACAAATAATATATTTATAAAAATGCTTAAAATCGTAGTGATTTTTTTTCTTTTACACTTGAATTAAAATAAGATACATTATAAATAGTGGGAGATGGCTGTGTAAGAAAATTTTACGTACTGTAGGTATTTATTTATTCTCATGAAATTTCAGTATAGTGAAGAGCATTGAAGTTGCCACCCTGTTTAACCTTTTGGCACCGGAATTATTTTTTTAAATTTTAGCACATCCTGTATATAATATGTGAATAAAACAGGAACCAAATATGTTAGAATTATGAAACAAACTGCATTTTGAAGGAAAAAAAGCGGAGAGTTTATACCATGTTTAAAATATTCAGTACCTGTATTTGTTGAATAAATATATAAAATGTAATGTTTAGAGATTAGCGGTGCGGTACGACCACTATAGTCGTCGGTAGGTGTCAAAGGGTTAATAAATTTCAAGCTGGAGAACAAATTAATGTACAGTGCCTCTACAGGTCATATAGTGAACAAAAATTTGTGTTGAAATACTCCAGTTAACAATTTTAGATTTCAAACTGTAACTACCATTAGAAGAGCTGAATTGTTCTTGCTTCCACTCCACCACACCGAGCATGGTTTGTCCATTTTAATACTTTGGTTGCATAAACTGGAATTCATTACTTGTATGTGTATATCTCATTGAAAATTTAATTTTTCTTCTACTTTGAGTAAATACTGAAGAAAAAATCCTGGATACTGTTAGTGTGTCTCTGGTTTGTTTTCCACCTATACTCACACATCCTAGTTACAAATGTAGCACACTTGATCTTTTATTTGGGAAACCTGGTGTCAACATTGTCTTCACTCATTCATTCATTAGTATTCAGCCTTGAAGGCCGGGCCTGGCAGGAACCAGAACCCAGTCATGTCACCGGTATGGCTCTGGCACACTGCATCCTGGGTAAGTGCTTGGGGGTAGTTTGCCATTGCTTTCCCCCGCCTTTAGACGTTCCCACTTTAGCCGCCAGGTGCCTCTGTATGCAATGACACGAGAGATCCTAGCAGCAAAAGGTGGAACTGTGGGCGAGAAAGATGTCCGGTAGTAATTTTGCCTAAATTCCGACTTCCACGTAACTTTAGGGATCTTTTACATGCCGCCTTATAGGACATTTATTCCTCTCTCTCTCTCTCTCTCTCGCTTTTAACAATAAGAACATGTTAATGTTTGCATTAAATTATTGATCTACAAGGATTGTCAAGGTTTCTGTTTGTTGAAAACATGCTCCTGCATCTTTTCCTTTTAAAAATAAAGTATTTATTTATCACTAACAGATAAACTATCTCCATGGTACAAAATATTTCTTGAAACATTGGCATTTACTTAGCTGGACAAGAAATTCTGTATTGAAATATGTGCTCATCTGGGATTTTACACAGCTTTGATTGGTAGTTTGTTGCCGATGTTGCAAAGACAACCTGTTGGTCCCATCTTGAAGGGTCACTTGACCCTTAATGATGGGACCAATATGTTCCCCCAAAATGTCAGTAACAAACTACCTATCTACACTATGTAAAAGCCCAGAAGAGCACGGCTCTCATTTACACCACAGCAGAAGCCCAAAATCTTGCAAATTCCACACTTTGAGGAACCCAGACATTTATCAGCATGTTAACAAAAGCCTGTATTAAACTCTGTTCTTGTTTGGTTAAGTATAGTCAAGTGGATGTGATATCTGTTTCAGTATTATCTTCCCCTAGCTAACATGTATAACACATGTTCTGATTAAATCTTTTGATAGTATGAAATTGGGAGTAATTTAGCTTCCATCTCTGAATGACACCCATCACTATTCTGTGCCATTACTAAATAATTATTATTTTATGTTGTTACTGGTGATTTATTTTGAAGTGGTATCTCTGGAATAGGACCCTAAAAATGGGACCACATAAATCATAAATATTTTGTTACAATTTGGAGAATTAATTTCAGAATTTTTGTAGGATATGTTCCATAAAAATTAAACCATGAAAATAGTTTAGGTGCCTAGTTGTGTTTTCTTTTGTAGCTTGTTGCCATAAAATGGCTTGGGTTTACACTGTTGACAGGTACCTAACCAAATATGACTGTGTGACATTCAACACTCTGGTGAACTCCCTGCGAAGCACGGACTATGCAATGAAGAGTTCTGGCTGGTTACTGCTGGACTCAGCAGAGACTTTGTTTGTTGTCTCCAAGCAGAGAGTGATTGGCACACAAACTAAGAAGGAAAATGACAGTTCATCAGGTTTGTGGATATGTTACAGATTGTGGCCTGCTGACAATTTCCTCTTATCATACTTTCATGTGTTTCCTAACTGCCTCAGATTCTGAATGTAACTGACAATGGTTTTCATTCATCTCAGTTATTGTGCCATTGTATATCAATATTTGTTACCACCAAGACCTACACAAATTGCTTATAACACAGGTTCTTACAGATACAAAGTACCGCAGCTTCTAATAATTACTCATTGTAGGGGAAGACTATTCTGTATCACAAATGAAATGTAAACTGCTGTTTGAGACTTTTATTATATGTTCTAACAGAGTAATATTGCATACATGCCGTTATATATTAACTCTGTGAAGGACTGTGTGGAGTGCCAGATTTATGTAGTATAAGAAGGTTTACTTAACAAGCCAGAAAAGAAAACCATGGGTGGATCACAGCACTGACCTGGGTTAACATACACCATTCAGCAACACCAGAATCCTGGTCAAGGATTTCAGGCTGAGGGGCTTTCTTAACAGGAAGGTGACAGAGATTGAACACCACTCTACTGACTTCAACAGGGAGGATGCATGTGCCTTGGGCAGATTGTGTAGGCATGGTTTTGACTCCCAAAAGGAAAGGGAGAAGGAAATGCTCTCAAAAGACAAGGTATGCACTTTCTCCCAAGGTCATGCTCCTCTTCTGGTGTGCTCAACAGAGTGCTTCTCATTTTAGGCTTCCCATTTCCATGGTTAATGACTGAAAAGGGGCATCTGTCCTTTTCTTCATGTCCTTCCTCTGAAAATAAATGTGTGATACTTGAAATTTGGCATGTGGTGATTGAACCCTTGTATACTAGCTGGCAGTCCAGTTTTTATGAGTCTTCTAGAGATTCAAAGCATTTCTGAGGTGCTAAACAGTATTCCTGCTCCTCCTCCTTCTCCTCCCTCTACATTGGCAGGTACAGGTCAATGTTGCCCAAAGCCTCCTGTTATCTGGGTTTCTAAATCTGTGGTGTAGATGTTTGGTAAAACTCTTTGGATACATTGGAAGGCCCTGTACCTACATGCGAGAGCACATGGACAGACAAAACACATGCATACATCCATGCTCACAGGAGGATTCATGCTGTGATTGCCTTTTTGAAGTTTCAAGTTACAGCTAAAACTTCGAGTTCTAAGGATGAATTGGTTTAATTTATATGAAGTGTTGGAATGTCCTCTCTATATATATGAGTTAGGATCCTATACTTTACAATAATTATGTTACTGTAATGCTATTCTCATTATTTTCCCGTGTTTTTAATTCATATTTCCTTGTTGTAACATTAGCTTTTGGTTTATGCTGATGATGTTAATATATTGTGTGGAGACTTATGTACTATAGAAAAAAACACAGAATCTTTAGTAGTTGCTAGTAAGGAGATTGAACTAGAAGTAAATGCTGATAAAACTAAGTACATGTTTATGTCTCGAGATCAGAATGCAGAATGAAGTCACAATATAAAGATTGATAATAGTACCTTTGAAAGGGTGGAACAGTTCAAATATTTGGGAACAACCTTAACAAATCAGAATTCTATTCAGGAAGAAATTAAGAGCAGATTGAAGTCACGGAATGCTTGCTATCATTCACTGCAGAATCTTTTGTCGTACAGTTTGCTGTCAAAAGATTTAAAGATAAGATATTCAGAACTATAAATTTGCCTGTTGTTTTGTATGGTTGTGAAATTTGGTTGCTCACATAGAGGGAGGAACAAAGGTTGAGGGTGTTTGAAAATAGGGTGCTGAAAAAAATATTTGGGCCTAAGAGGGACGACGTAACAGAAGAGTGGTGAAAACTATGTAATGAGGAGCTTAATGATCTGTACTTGTCACCGAATATTGTTCGGGCAGTCAAATGGAAAAGAATGAGATGGATGTGGCGTGTATGTATGAGGGAGAAGAGAGGTGCATACAGGGTTTTGGTGGGGAAAATTGAGGGAAGAGACCACTTGGAAGAACCAGGTGTAGATGGGAGGATAATATTAATATGGATCTTCATGAAGTTGGATGTGGGGGTATGGACTGGATCATTCTGGCTGAGGATAAGGACAGGTGGCAGGCACTTGTAAATGCAGTAATGAGCCTTTGGGTCCCATTTGTTGACTAGCTGAGAACCGGTTAGCTTCTCAAGAAGGGCTCTGCTTCATGGAGTAAGTAAGTTCCTTGATGTAAGAAATTATTTTGTAATCATCTTTGAGAAGGGTCAGAAATTTTTGTTGTCCTACACACAGGGCATTTCACAGAACTGGTTATTTTTGTTTACATTGAAATATTTTACAGATGTACAGCCAGAAGTTAATCCCAAGTGGCAGGTACTGTCCGAGATCTTGGAAGAAGTAGACGGATTATCAAAACATGTGGCCAAAAGGGATCCATCATGTAGCAATACTGTGCTTGTTCTTGTTGAGGACTCACGGACGTGCAACCAGCTCAAGCAGGTAGGTAATGTGTTCAAACGTCAGCATGAATTTTTGTATAATTATTGTTACAGGGTAGGAAGGCTGGCTTGTTCCTTCTCAGAGGAAGTCTTCTTATGTCTAGGAGGCTTATATTGACTATTCCTGTGACTGTTCCTTGAGAAGTGTGCTTCTTACAGTTTTTTCACTGGCAAGCTACCAAACCTTCTGAGCAACCCCATCTTGGAGGACCAAGAACTCTGACTTCTTTTATTTTAACTGGGGTTTAATCTCTGCACTGTTACCTGTTACATTTGATCACAATCAATTTCTGGTAAATGCTGAGATCTCATTAACAAGGAGACTTAACATTGACCATGCTCAGTTGTTATGTTTAGATTATGAACTGCTTCTTCAAGCTCAATGCATACATCACAGATAACACACTCTCATTTATAAAAGTCAGTAATGGCAAGACTTTGTGAATGTGCATAGGTCTTCACATAAGGTGTCGGTTACTTTTGTCCAATTTGAAACAAAATCGAACTGTGTCAAATTTTAGTAAAAATCACAAATTTGAAATGTTATAAAAATCTTTAGAGTGGGAATTGCCCTCTTCCATGTGGATGGATGGACATGACATGGTCAATAGTTGCCTTTGGCAGTTCATTTGTGAATGTGCCTACATAGAGATCAAAGTTGACATTTTTCTTGGTATAATTAGATACCGCTCTCGTTACAAATATGAAAAAATTTTGCTTCTGCATGTATAATTATTTGGGTGCATTTTTCACTTTGATTTTTTTATATATTACATCTTGACATTTTTTGAAACCTCTCAGTTAGTAGGTTTCAGTATTCAGTGATTGTTGGATGCTTGCCACAAAGTCAGCAGTAGTGTTTGTTTATTGTTATCAGTATCTAACAGTTGGAACTCGTGACACATTGATGCATCTATATGAGAAAGCTTTTGGCTGCTGTGTACAACAAAGTGCTCCTCAGTCTTCAAAATCATCTAACAAACCTACAGAAGTTATGACAGTGGAAGGTGAATTGAAAAGTGAACCAGAGGATAATGAAGAGAACAAAGACAGCTATACTCTTTCTCAGAGAACAAGACCAGACTTAGAGGAAGAATGCATAGCAGGAGCTCAGTATGAAGAGTGTAATCAGGTATGAATCTTGCAACCATGTTGGCAATAAGTCCAGTTTCTGATATTCACATATTCGGCATGGTGTAATATTGCAGAAGCAGTGTATCATCCTTTCCTTTATGTGTGTTTGAACTTATGTTTTTACATTAGTCAGCAGAAATATCTTCCTGTAACTTAATATGTCATAGTCATAATTGGGTATATTTTTAGTAGGTACATTACAGTACCTTTCTCCAAGTATGAAGTAAGTGTTGTACAAAGGTCACTCCATAAGTCATAGTAACTTTTCTTTTGGTAGGTAGTGCCTAAAAGGTGGCAACACAGGATATTGATTATGTATGTTTGAGAGCATGTAGCATGTTCTTACAGCTGTGACCATCAGATATATTGATATGTGCAGGAGTTACTGGTAGGAGGCAAACAAGCCACATCCATTTTGATTCATGGTTTTATTGTTTTACTGTGGCATGTAGAGTGAACATGGCACAAAGAGTACTAAGCAGATTACTCATGCTTAGTGTTATATTTAGGTTCCAACTGAGGGTGATAATGAAGAACCAGTTAAGCCACTTATTGTCCTGCAGACATTCAAGAAGTATGGAGATCCTCTTGCATTATCCAGAACTTTGCAAACCATTAAGCCTCGATTTGTCATTATGTATGATGCTGACATGACTGCTGTGAGACGCCTTGAGGTAAGAATATGCTGTGAAGTTTATTGTGATCACATCTGATATTGGGAAGCTATATTACATGACTCCTTTACTCATATTACAGTATTCATTTATGCCATTATATTGCTCACTCATGCGAGCAATATAATGGCATAAATGAATACTGTTGGCACACTATACTGCATCAGTGAGTTCTTCTTGAACTAGTTCCCTCCAGTCCACATCACCAGAGACAGTTACTTTTTTCATATCACCAGTATAACAGCCACAGTGTTAATTAGCATCTTTCAATTTCAGTCTAACCTTAACTTCATTAAATCTGTAACTCTGAATTTAATTTGCAAAAATGGAATGCAGCTAGACAGAATTTCTTTTCATGCATTTAAATCTTTCATGCAAGGTTACATCATAAAACTGTTACCTCACAAACTAAATTTAACATTCACAGGTCCGTGCATCGCTAATACATTCACAGAGTACAACCAACAAGCTGCATAGTTTCACAATTTATTTATTTCTGTAAGACGCTCTACATTTTTCATACAGTTTTTCCATCCATCATCAGGAGCTCAAAACTGCACATACAGCGTCAGGTATTTGTCAGACCAATGCTGCTACCTGCTGCTAGCCTGGCCAGCTAGCAGCAGGTAGCAGCAGCAGCAACAGCTCCTGATGATGGATGGAAAAACCGTCTGAAACATGTAGAGCGTCTTACAGAAATAAATAAATTGTGAAATGTTGCATCTTGTTTGTTGTACTCTGCGAATACCTCAGAAACATTTGTACAGGTCACAAGATAAAAGGTATCTCACTTTGAACTACATTAATGTCACAAAATGGGTAATATTCAACGGAAAAGTTGCAAAAGTCACTCACTTTTTTTTAATTTTTTATTATGACTGTGTGTGTACAGGAAGTAGGTGGGAAAAGGGGTGCACTGTAAGAGCAGGTTTTTTTTTTTTTATGGAAAATGGAACGAAAATAATCAATTGGGAACGTGAATTTTGTACACCATAGAATAGTATCGGCAGTTTAAGAGAGAAGACTTTATTAATGAAAAGTTGTCATATATATAGTGGATATCATTGTTTTGAATGTGCATGCACCAAGTGAGGAGAAAAGTGATGATGCAAAGAGAGTTTTTGTAAGGAATTAGAGCACGTTTTCGATCATTTTCCTAAGTACTATATGAAAAATTTTGTTAGGAGATTTTATTGCAAAATTAGAGTGGGAGGATATTTTCAAACAGACAATTGGGAATGAGAGTCTACATCAGCATAGTAATGATAATGGATTTAGAATAGTCAACTTTACCACATCAAAAAATCTAGTTGTTAAGAGCATGATGTACCTGCACCAGAACATTCATAAATACACCTGAAACTCTCCTGATGGGAAGACTGACAACCAGATTGATCATATATAGAAAGACAGGAGATGACATTCAAGTATACTCAATGTACAATCTTTCTGGGGAGCTGACTGATACTGATCACTATCTGGTCATTGCAAAAGTTACTGCAAGATTGGCAGTACATAAACAAGCAGCTCAGAAGTTTGATGTGGAACAATTTAATCTCAGGAGGCTAAGTGAGTGGAGGTTAGGAAACAGTATCAGATTAAGATCTCAAACAGGTTTGCAGCTTTGGAAAACTTAAATGATACAGAGGACATAAATAGGGTTTGTTGAAACATTAAAGAGAATATCAAAACCTCAGTTAAAGAGAGTCTACGTCTGTACGAATTGAAGCAGTATAAACCATGGTTTGATGAAGAATGCTTACATTTTTTAGGTTAAAAGGAAGCAGGCTAAAATGCAGTGGTTACAGGATCCAAACCAAAGTGATGTACCACGTAGATAATCTAAACAATATAAGATGTGAAGCTAGTAGATCTCAGGAAGAAAAAGAAGTAATATCTGAAAGCTAAAATTGATGAACTTGAAACTAACAGTAAGATAAAAAATATCAGAGACTTGTATAGGGGCATCAATGACTTTAAGAATGGTTATCATCCCAGAACTAATATAGTAAAGGATGAGAAGCAGCTCAGAAGTTTGATGTGGAACAATTTAATC
>Ga0123355_10021556_pt1 | contig 10312 bp, 9 predicted proteins | sample TergutEmb28metaG_3_FD_89872 | JGI IMG/M metagenome (GOLD analysis project Ga0123355, IMG submission 89872) | Embiratermes neotenicus P1 segment gut microbial communities from Petit-Saut dam, French Guiana - Emb289 P1 | ecosystem: Host-associated > Arthropoda: Insects > Digestive system > Gut ... | reverse complement strand
ACCGAAACTCCAACACACATCGAACCAAGAACAATACGACCAATGTGGTAATTCAACAGAATAGTCGCAAGCTTCTGATGATGGATATATTAATGTCCGAAACATGTTGAGCACATAAGAAGTAAAATAATATAACAAGTGATATCAAGTTGGTCTTTTATTCTTCAACTATCACAATGATTCAAGTTCCAATAAACATAAGATTCAAAATGTAGCATTTTACTAGTCCAGTTTTTTTTTTTGGTGTAAAATGTCTTCTTCTTGTCGAAATTTGTTTTGCCTCGGAAATCTTGGATTTTAACTTTATCTTTCGTTATCATGCTACCAAAATTGTTGAAGTAATCTGCATTCTGTGTTTGTTTTTATCATAAAGTTTAGTGGCGATGATTGCTTTGAGATTCCTGTCTTTTTCCACATGGATTACCATTCCATGGTATACGAATTCAGATTTCAATTACTTTATCAGCCATGCCTTGTAGCGCTGTTATTTTTCTTAACCATTAGCACAAAGTCACCTACATATTTTACAGCGCGAATTACTTTTGATTCTCGATAAAAAAACAACCTTTTCCTTCTATTTTGATTTCCACAACCTCTTCTAGAAGTTCTTTCTTTTGTAGTGTATTCGCTGTACAAGTTGTCTAACATATCGTACCGTCTTCACACTTCTTGTCTCGTCGCGGTCCAGTCGTTATTTAACAATCTATTTCATGTGTGTGTTGTTATCTTATGTGTATTTGTTGTACTGTGCGGGCATTCCTTTTTTTTTACCTTACATACCGGACTGCTGGCTAGAAGTCAGTATTCGGAAGGTCCTGCGACCGGCCATCTCGACACAGGTTTTTCTTGGTTTCCTTGTGCCTATAAGCAAATGCTGAGATGGTTCCCTACATTCCAAGTTGCCACTACATGCTTCTCATGTAGCCCTCGCGACTTCAATTTAGTAGTAACCAATTTCATGTTTTGTTTACATGTAAAATAACCACTTCCACCGGATAACAACCCAATTGTAGTAAATAAATATTATTATGTACAATTTGCCGATGAACTTTGGTTGTGCTAGTCGTTACCACTTCCTTTAAGTCGTTAGGATTTCACCCTTTCTATAGGTCACGAAAGACCTTAGGGTGCGTAGAGGTATAACTATACTCTTTCTAGGACCTCGACACTAAATAGGGTGGGGGTCAGCCCCACGCCTCGGCCGCCTCTACGCCCGGGAAAGACCTGGTATCCATTGTACAGAAGGCATAGTGGGACCCAGGCCGCGTCTGGACGGGAGGAAATTCTCGTCCCCACCGGGATTCGATCCCGGACCGTCCAGCCCGTAGTCAGTCGCTATACCGACTGAGCTACTCGGCCCACACACATTCATTTAGAATATGCATTTATTTGGTTAAGTTGATGCGGAAAAATTTCTTCTGTCAGTCTCTGAAGGAATGGCATAATTCCTCATCTATGTCCAAACTTTGTCCAGATATTGTTTCCAGCATTCCAGTTACATTCCTAGTTCCTACTTCTCTCCTGAATCCAAACTGATCTTCTCCAAGTACATCCTCAATTTTCTTTTCAATCCATCTCCGAAATATTCTCGCTACTATCTTTGCTATATGTGGGATGAGCCTGATGGTGCGGTTGTTGATACATTTTGTAGACTTTGCCTTCTTTACAGCGATCACTGTAACATCAGTGAAATCCTTGAGCCATATTCCAGTGTCATATATGTTTTTGATCGTTGTCATTATTTTGAGATAATCTTTTGAGACATGTACAGAAACTAATATTTACTGTGGAATAGCAATCCAATTTCATGGCTTGTAACGGAATTAGTTATGTCACGAACGTGAGTATATTTGGCTTCCTGTTCCTTAACAGTGTTCTCGTGTGCACTTTTATTTTACTGCTGGTTATTAGTTAACGTCTAACGTTCTGTACCGGCACAATGAAAGGGTTGAGATTTCGGTTTACGTCGGTACTCTTGTGAGGTAACGTGGTGTAGGTCTCACAATATGTGAACTACGTGCTATAAAATTTGAGGGCTCGTAGAGGGTTCGATTCTATTAACCTTTTAAACCCTTCTGGTTACGTGATGCACCAACAGTTTAACATTCAACAACTGTACGCTCTGCCCACACTGTGTTTATTTGTTTTGTATTTATCTGAGAACAAACAGCGACTTGTGCCACTTACAGCATAAACTGATTGGTTTTTATAACCGCGATGAAAAGTGTTTACAGCGCGGTACGGGCTGGATCTTTAAATAAAGCGGTCTGCGCTTCGTCTTTAAAGGGTTTATCACAGCAATTTTCTAGATGCAATATTGAATAGGAAAGTCGTACAATAAAGGATAAATATAGTGCTCTTACAGAGGCAACACAAGGCCCTAAGTGAAGTCTTATTATTGCTACCTTACGTATACAAATGTACGTTGTAACGTCTGTAGTACTTCTACAGAATAAAAGATTGCAACAAGTGAGTTCTTATTCCACCTGGCAATCGATTATGGAAATGGTAAAAAAAGGAAAGACAGGGGTGAAGTACAGACACAAGTCTATCTGTAGAGGCAATATTGCTTCCAATAGTGACAGGAGAAATATAACAGCCAACACGAGAGCGAGGCGATGCCACGAAAAGAACAAAACCACAAAGTAAAGTTGATGCACAACGTGAGAAGAAAGAAATTAGTTAAAAAGTAACCTACAAAGAAATTCAAAGGGTGCAAATTGACTGTAGGTACTGGAAAGATGTCAGTTGGTTCTACAGACATGCAATTGTAAGCTAGACTGACTATAAAGAAGAAAAAAAATGGTTCTATATAAAGTGAATACTTTGCTGTGATTAAAACAGATAACTAATCTAAAGTACACTAATATGTAACTTACCTTCATAGATATTTTTGAAAATTTTAAATATACCACTGACTTGAATCGCGCTTTATGCCCGTGGAGTAATTTTCACACAAAACGGATAGCAGTTGCGCGTTCAGGATGTGCTTGGATGTTTTACAGTTGTCAGCGAATTTATTTTACACAAGTAAAATTGTTAATAACGACAAATATACGAAAACGATCACGACAAATACAAGCGAAGTAATTTTGAAGCTCTCCACACTGTGCATTCTTGCAGTCAATCACTTCTTTTTATATCAACTAAATGCAAATGAAATATTATAAGCATTTAGTTGGAATAAAGAGAAGTGATTGACAAAGAAATAAATAGTACGAATAAATTCCATATACATTTTACGATGAAATAAGGCACTTCAGATGAAGCATGGTAAGCGGGCGAAATGCGTTTGTCGAAATACACAAATACACTAGTTTATTTTTCCAGCTACTGCACGAACCTTAAATTTTGCGATCCTACATATTTCAGCCACCTGTTACAGCCATTGTCATGGGGTTATTACTTACTTACTCCATGGTACAGAGTCCTTCTTGAGAAGCTAACTGGTTTGCAGCTAGTCAAGAAATTCCCCGCATTTCACGGAACCCGAAGGTTCATTACCGCACTCTCAAGCTTCCGCCACATGTATCTATCCTGGGCCAGCCCAATCCAGTCCATATACCCACATCCCACCTCCCGGATATCCATCCTAATATTATCCACCCATCTACGCCTAGGTCTCCCCAGCTTCTCTTTCCCTCCGGTTTCCCCACCAAGACCCTATACACCCCCTCTCCTCACCTATAAGCGCCACGTGTTCAGCCCATCTCATTCTTCTCCATTTTATCACCCGCACAATATTGGGTTAGGTGTACAAATCATTTAGCTCCTCGCTTTGCAATCTCCTCCATTCCCCCTTTACTTCATCCCTCCTAGGGAGCTATATTATTACAAAAACACAAGCAGCGTAGCCAGTCGTATGACAGTAAATGGCAAACATACATACGATAACCTTATACGACAGTCAATTAATATACAATACAGAAGACAACTACAAGGAATACGTGGAGCTTTTTTCAATGTTAGTTACGTGACTTTGGTTGCACATATCAAAGTTTGTTGGTAGTGACGAAAAGAAGCTGCTGAAAGAAGCCACAAAGAATGAAACGAATTTAATGAAGGAAAAAAATATATTTTAATGGAGTTTTCAAAGGGATAATTCGGACCACGACTAGCCATTTGTTTTTTTCGTGGTCACTGTGATATTGTCTCTGGGATGCTTTGTGCTACTGAAGTCACGGAAACTGTGCATGTGGTAGGGGTAACCGTGGCAGATTTTCGTTCAATTTCTGCCTAGACGATGTCTTTGTAAATTAACTGAATTTTATTAAGTTTCGTTATTTGGGAGAGTTTGGTTTTGTTAAAAATACATTTCCTGGAAAATACCGTCTTAAGGAATAAGGATGTAAGCAACCAACAAGATGCAACAAATTCCGTTTATTGATATTTTTATTGCTCTTTTTAAAACAGCTGTACATGTTTCGGGCGACAAACTCGCTCATCCTCAGGAGCACTATTTGACTATATACAGTCAGAAAGTGCTCCTGAGGATGGGCGAGTTTGTCGCTCGAAACATGTAGAGCTGATTCTCAGTTTGGGCCTTACAAATAAGTAGCTGCACTACTAACAACGCTGGTGATTAGGTGTTTTTTATCTTATTGCATGACATGGAACATTTTTGATGTTTTTTGAAAATGAATTTCACATTGAGTTAGGGACTTTGGGATTGTGAAGTTGGAATTTGTACAGCGATAATTGCATTATAAGTAAAGTTTTGACTACACTTCTTTAGCCCTTGGTTTGATTCTGTTTACTTACATATGCGGGGGTGATATTTAGAACGTTATGCCCATTATACACATATAATTCCTAGACAATATGCACCATGCCTGAAGATTTCGGGAGAAGTGTGAAATAAACTCCTTTCCTCAAGTGGGACATCCCGTTGTGATATAGATAAGCTACATGTAGGGATGGAGATCGTTCATTACAGCGGCCCATATCCTTACAATAACCATCTTCGTTATTCATTTCATAATTTTCGTGAATCATCATCATCATCATCGTCGTCGTCAGCAAGATAAACGCGTTGTAAGCCATTCCAGTGTCATTCCGTCTTCTTCTCTGTTGGTGTGTCCATCTTTTTCTTTGTCGACGTACTTTTCTTCTGGCAGTTGTAATTTTTCGTGGTTACTCTATATAATTCCTATGTATTCTATAGAATACTTAGGTATATTTATATAGTAAAACCAACCAGATGCATCATTGTCTAAAATTGATTTATTTTTGGTGTAACACTGTACGTGTTTCGGGCGGTTTTTCCGTCCATCATCAGGAGTTAAAGACTATTCATACTGCAACAGGCATTTGTCAAACAGACACTGCTCTCTGCTTGTCAGCTTACCCCCACTAGCAAGCAGTCGGCAGTGTCTGTTTGACAAATGCCTGTTGCAGTATGTACTGTCATTAACTCCTGACTATGGAGCGAAAGAGCGTCCGAAACATGTATTGTGTTACTCTAATAAAATAAATTTGAGACATTGATGCATCTGGTTGGTTTTACTGTAGAAATATATTACGATGAACGGTCCGTATGAACGTAAAAAATAACTAGGCGTATTTAGGTGAGATAGGAAGATGTCAAAACGAAAAAAAAGAGACATATGTCATATGCTCGCTTTTTTGGCCTAGCAGCCCCCAGTGGGTCATGGCCTCCTCGTACACGATGTTTCTAGATCACACACAACGACGCACCACAGTCAGTAGGACTTCTCTGGACGGGTGATCAGCTCATCGCAAAGACCTCTACCTGACAACACACAACACTCACAACAGACAAATTTCCATGCCCCCGGTGGGATTTTTTTCTAATTGATCATGTTTGAAAGCTCTTAGTACAACCAATAGAAAACCATGTAGTTACTTATTTTAACACTAAATTGTTTCTGTGCTTTGTTCAAGAAATTTTGCACACACATACGTTGGAGCATCGCAGCTCATAAAACTCGAACCCACAATCTCAGCAGGCGAGCGGCCGCAGACCAACCCCTTAGACCGCGCGGCCACTGGGACCGGCATGTGCGCTGTCTTATTGTTCACGAAATTACGTGACGTGTCGCAACTGCAAATGCAGTGTTGGTAATTAGTGTAAAAAGGACCAAGCTTTGCTATTTCCTGAAAATATAATGGGTTGAAAAGATTACATTTTATTCTGTTAAAGTACGTTAGGCTCTTTATAGTTGGTACTACTCAGCTAATATTATAAAGGCGATTATATAAAAAAGGACCAGGTCGGCGAGGCATGTAGAACGTATGGGAGACAGAGAGATATATACAAGGTTTTGGTGGGGAAACTCGAGGTAAATAGACCGCTCCGAAAACCTAGTCGTGGATGAAAGTATGATACTTAAAGGGATATTGAAGCAGTGGGATTGGGGGTATGGACTGGATTGATGTGACTCAAGGCAGGGACAGGTGGCCAGCTCTTGTGATTAAGGTAATGAATTTTTTGGGGTCAATAAAATGTGGGGAATTTCTGGACTAAATGAGAACATGTTAGTTGTTCAGAAAGGACTCGACTAAATAAAGTTAGCTAATTAGTTAATTACTTATTTTGCCTTTCTTTCGCTTTGCTTAACTGAGGTAAGCTTAGCTCATTACAGCATATTTTGGTTTAGCCTTTTTTATGGTAGCGAAGATTAATAAATCACGTTTGCTTTGGTTGTCTTAAAGTTAGCTTATGTTCCTTTAAGTCAGTCTTGCTTCGCATATTTGTCTCTTATTAACACTGCCTTTGTCAGTGCGAAGACTGGAAGTATGAAGTTTTATGTTTGTCATCGCGTAGTGTTAATTTGCAATAAAGAAGTTTCAGGTGTTACGTTTTTGCATCACGTAGTGTTAATTTACAACAAAGAAGTTTCAGGTTTTATGTTTATCGTCACGTAGTGTTAATTTGCAACAAAGAAGTTTCAGGTTTTATGTTTATTATCACGAAGTGTTAATTTTCAACAAAGAATTTTCAGGTTTTATGTTTCTTCATCGCGTAGTGTTAATTTACAACAAAGAAGTTTCAGGTTTTATGTTTATCATCACGTAGTACTAATTTGCAACAAAGAATTTTCAGGTTTTATGTTTGTCGTCACGTAGTGTTAATTTACAACAACGAAGTTTCAGGTTTTATGTTTTTCATCGCGTAGTGTTAATTTACAACACAGAATTTTTAGGTTTTAATTTTATCGTCACGTAGTGTTAATTTACAACGAAGTAGTTTCAGATTTTTTGTTTATCATCACTTAGTGTTAATTTTCAACAAAGAATTTTCAGGTTTTACGTTTTTGCATCACGTAGTGTTAATGGGCAGCAAAGAAGTTTCGAGTTTTATGTTTATCATCACGTAGTGTTAATTTACAACCAAGAATTTTAAGGTTTTATGTTTATCATCACGTAATTTTAATTTACAACAAAGAATTTTCAGGTTTTATGTTTAGCGTTACGTAGTGTTAATATACTACACAGAATTTTGAGGTTTTACGTTTATCATCACGTAGTGTTAATTTACAACAAAGAATTTTCAGGTTTTATGTTTATCGTCACGTAGTGTTAATTTACTACACAGAATTTTCAGGTTTTATGTTTATCATCACGTAGTGTTGATTTACAGCCAAGTAGTTTCAGATTTTATGTTTATCGTCACGTAGTGTTAATTTGCAACAAAGAATTTTCAGGTTTTACGTTTTTCATCACGTAGTGTTAATTTACAACAAAGATGTTTCAGGTTCTATGTTTATCATCACGTAGTGCTAATTTGCAACAAAGCAGAATTTAAATACCTTCAGACAGAACTCATATAGTGCTACAGTTAATTATACAATACACATGGAATGTGTTTGACGGCATTTAATATTCTTTTGGTACTATCGGTTGTCTAGGCAATGTAAAACAGGAAACATTTGACACTTTGAGTGACGTCCTGACCATTCTACACAGTCCGTCTCTTACATGCAGCAGCCGTACCAAACTTCACACTTCGCACGTAGCGTGCATTCTTCATAAAGATGCAGTTAACTGCTGTACTATCACTATAATTCACTATATCTGATCTACTAAGAATAGGACCGTGAATATGATCATCAAATCCATTGAGTTAAATATGGAATGGTGCTGGACAACTTAATATTTTGTGATTATACGTTCTTTTCAAAATCGATTATAAAAGCTGCGCAAGTTCTTTTTACGGTTGTTTATTTAATGTCACTCATAAGAACTGAGTTCAGTGACTGAAAGACATTAAAGTCGTACTTCTGTAAAGTTGCAAGCTGGAGCTGAGAAAATCAATTCACGAAGAGTCAGCAGCAGAAATGTCATTCGGATTTCTAAAGCGGAACAAGTGCAAATGACAAGAATATTTAAAAGTATTCACAATACACGTAGCTAGGTCGACAGCCATTTTTATACTTACCATTCATTTAACTCTTTAATGCTCATAGGTTAGTACATGTACCACCTGATGTATCTATAAGAACATTTCCGTTTTACTGTTGGAACTTATTTATATAGGCTACCTTATATGATGTTTACAATAAAAATGGCTACTTTTCTAAACAATATTATCTTGTTTCAGTTTCATAATAGAAAAGCAATGCGTTCTCTGGAAGTTGAAAATTGAATTTTTGACGTGTTCGCAAAATTGCGAAAAGCGACTATTAGCTTCGTCATGTCTGTCCTTCTGCCCTTCTCTTTGTCCGTCTCTCCGTTTCACCGGCCGTCTGTCCCTCTGTCCTCATAAAAAAACTCGTCCCCCACTGATTGGTCATGAGGTTTTATATTTGAGGGCTATTCGAAAGTGTCTTTGAAATTTCAGTTTTCATTAAAATCTGTCAAGAATAAGATACTTTACATGAAGACCGATACACATTTTTTGATCATATATATATATATGTATCTAAATTCTTCTGATAATGGTGCGGTATTGATATACAGGGTGGCGCAAAACGAACGCATGATTTTTATATCTGCCTGCGATTTCTTTCTTTGGAGTTACCTCAAATCAAAAGTATAAGTTCGAAAACCTCGTACAGTCGACGATCTGAAAGTTTCCATTCGCGAAGATATTGCAACTGTGCCACAAGAAATGTTAGTAAATGTGATGCAGAACTTTGAAGAGAGGCTCCGGACTTGTGTACGGCAAGAAGGACGCCATCTTTTCGATATAATTTTCCGTAATTGAGTAATCAATGTAAGTAATCAAAACTGCATTTATTACAGGTTGTTTTGGTGTTAACATAATTTTTTATATTGAAAATAAAAAAGTAATAATCATTTGAAAAAATGCGTTCTTTTTACGCCACTGTGTATTTGTTAACTGCAATTGGATAGCCACCCTGTGGCAGTAGTACAGTACACATTTACACACAAACAATACACACAACGACACAAAACAAACAATAATTAGAACAACACAAAACGTTTGGAAGAGTGCGGGCCGTGCCCCGTCTTTGCGGGGTTTACCCTGGCATTTGCCTTACAACTGAGAAAAAAGCACGGAAAAACCTCAGTCAGGGTAGCCGAAGAGTGCCAGTTGGCACGATGAAGATTCATAAACATACAATAAGAATACATAGACATAACAATAAAAATACATAAATTACAGTATTAAACAGAAATACAACCGTATATGTATTGATAAAAAATAGAACATAAAGATTATGAAAGAATGTGATAATAATAAAATACATATTACGTATAAGCAGCATCTTAATATTGTAAATATGTCTTCTAATATTGCTGGACACCTTTCTTTATTGTTGCACCGTGAATTTCGTAGAATCACTTTAATTATCAACCAACAAATGCACTTACATAAAATTTCACATTAAAACACTTAAAATCGCTCCGACATGTTTCGTTCCTAAGATCATCTTCAGGGATCTACGTTGTTCCTTGCTAAAGTAATTTAAGAAAAAAACATTCACAAGATAATTCCTGTATATTAACAGGGTGTTGTGGCAGCATGTCACGTTGTGTAAGAGTACGTTTCAATTCATCAACAAACGAAAGCACAATAATTTTACATAAAACACTTTTAAAACACTTTAAAACACTCCGACATATTTCGATCTTGTCAGATCATCATCAGGGAGCTTTGTTCCTTGCTAAAGTTATATTACAGTATTCACATTCAATTCTTATTTGCAAACGAGGTGTTGTGGCAGCGTATCATGTTGTGTTGTGGAACAGTGGCTAGGTGTGTGTCGTACGACGCACACCTAGCCACTGCTCCACAACACATTCCCACACAACATGATATGCTGCCACAACACCTCGTTTGTAAATACGAATTGAATTGTGAATACCGTAATATAATCTTGTT
>Ga0123355_10021555_pt1 | contig 10313 bp, 6 predicted proteins | sample TergutEmb28metaG_3_FD_89872 | JGI IMG/M metagenome (GOLD analysis project Ga0123355, IMG submission 89872) | Embiratermes neotenicus P1 segment gut microbial communities from Petit-Saut dam, French Guiana - Emb289 P1 | ecosystem: Host-associated > Arthropoda: Insects > Digestive system > Gut ... | reverse complement strand
TCTGGCCAATATCTCCGTAACCATTGAGCTTTGGATATAGGTGTTTTGGGTTATATCGGTATAGTTTGACCTAAGGAACACTCTCCCGAAGTCTGGCACATTCATCCTGGGACACCCTGTATGTAATTTATTTTATTTTGGAATGACACCGTACATGGCGCGTCTAGTTGGTTTTACTATAGAAATAAACTCTCGAAAATCTAAACTAATACTTCTCCCACAAGGAGGCCCATATTGCACGGAATTAGTCTACGAAGATGTCTTCCAATTGGTGCCTCTGTTTTATGCTTTCGGAATAAATGTTTTATGTATTTATCATCTTCCTCACGGGTCCTACAAGTTCCGAATATTTTCGGGTTTTGCTTTAATCAACCCAACAACCATGGTTCATAGAACTATTAGATATGAATTTTTTGATATCTTTTTTTTTTAACTATTTACTCTTCCTTAAAATAAAAGAAAGGTACAAGTAAAACAATCCCATTACAGGCCTGGACAGGCCCTGAGGGTTCCAGGAGGATGAGGCCCCAGATTTCAAGATAGTTGGCACATGAAGGTGGTAAAGTTGTCAGCTCAACGCACCGGCCGCCTTTAGTCCCCAGGAATATTCCTGGTACTCATTTCTGTTAGAAGCTGATTCGACTCCAGGGCAATTGTGCTGCAGGAAGGATTATGTCAATGAAACATTCCAGTGACACCATCGGGAATCGAACCCGCGACCTTCCGGCTTGTAGCTCAGTGTCTCAACCAACTGAACCGCCGCGTGCCTCTTTCTTAAAATCAAATGGTTTTGTAACTGAACACGCGGGACTATGCTAAATTAGTTTTTAGGAAACCAGGCGTCGCCTTTTTAACTATGTCTTTGAAGTGCAACACACCAATCTGTACTGCTGACTAAAAATTTAAAATATATCTTTATCTGCTGTAAGGATATATGAAATCGAAAGATAAAGGTAAATTCGTCCATATTTGCTTAGGAGAGCAAAGTTACAGCCCCCTTTATTTTTAAAATCGGCTAAAGATGGGGGTGAGTGGTTGGTTTCATGGCCCAGCTGCTTTAACTCCGGGGATAAGCTGCCGTTAGCCATTGACTAAGAGGGTAGGTGGGCCCCCAAGAGCCGGAATGAACCTTTTTGGACAAAAAGAAAATATTTCTCGCAATAGCCGAGAGTCGAAATAAGGTTCCAGGTCGTCCAGCTTACTATTCCGACTGACCTAAGCTGGCTCCGTATATGAAGACAACAGAGGAATGAAATGTTATTAAAGAATCTAGTTGGAAATCCTGAGGAGTTCAAACTTGCAATGGGGCAAACTACTCCTGTGATTGAGAATTTTCCAAACCTTTCCCCAGACTCTCTTTACGAAAGTTGCCATATTAGACCACATTCAAACAAGCAACTCCTTCGGAATCTTATATCAGTCCGTGTTATATAATATAGGCAATCAAAGCACGGCTTAGGGATTGGTTGACCTTAGGGTCAACCAATCCCTAATATTTCACCAATGTTAAAACAGCACATAGGCCTATTTCTTTAGGGGCGAGTGGAACTTATCGTGAATGACTGCATCTGCCAAACGGAATGCTGTGTTGCTACAGTGCTGTAACACTCTAAAGCACACACAGCGTCAGATTTCATCAAAGATCGCAGCCTACCGCACACACTGCTGCACCCTGGAAGACACAGACTCAAACCTTTTCATTACGAATTCAAGAGAAACAGTTTCTCGAATTTTTTTGTTCCAGTTCAGCAAGGCTTCTTGATTTTCATCGGTAGGCTTCAAATTTGGCCAAGCCACAAAAAGAAAATCACATTAAATAAGATCGGAGATCGCGGCGGCCATTTGGTTCTTCCTCGATGGTCAATCCACCGGCTGGGAAAATAATTTTCAAGCTAAGCAAGATCAGGAAGCGCAAAAGAAGATGAAGCTTCATTTATCATACAGTGCGGTACTTCAAACCCTCCCCACCGAAAAACAGTGTGCAACATGAAACTGACAAGCTTATTCAAGAAGAAGAATTTATTTTCCAGCCTTATATTGGATACTAACAGAATTCTGTCCCTATTATTTCCCGTACAGGCATTCATCTTATAGCTGCAGCACACACTACAGTTATCAGTGACTGCCGAAAGTAATGAGTCGTCACGAAGCTGTCGACAGGAACCTAAGACTCGGTCGGCAATGCAGTTTCGACCTATTGCTTTTCATCTTTAGTTAGCGACATATCTCCTTCTATCATTCAACTTTTCCAATCTATGGTGTCGGCGAAAAAATTGTTCAAATTCAAGAACACACTAACAAATGTTATGTATTTTTCGAAGATGGGCTGGAACGTTTTGCCTTCAGGTAAAACAAATTGGAGAAAGAGAGATACATAAGTGAAACAGAAAATAAATGTACCTTTAACCTGTATTTATTACTGGGCATAGTCACTTTTCAACATTAACTTTCCAGCCCGTCCCCACAATATAAGGCGTTTGTTGGTATTGTCTTGAATTTCCCAATTTAATTATGTGCATATTAAAAGAAATATTAATTTCATAGTACAAGAATTTTTGAAGAGCTGTAATGTATATAAGTAAATCAATGGAAGTGTCATCTGTGGAAAACATAGCAAGAAATCGAAACGGTTACATATTCTTGTAGTTTCAAATAATTTTACGTAATCGGCATTCACTACAGCCACCCCTATTCTTGCTCCTCACCAAGGTCAAAACTTACATGAAGTGACACCCCTGGTGCTCACTGGAGGCGGCGGTCCCAGTTTCGTGTGCAAGTGGGAATGGATCTGATAAACACAACAAGCCAGCCGGTCGGCGTGGCACCAGCGGAAGGTGGGCGACGCTGAGACTTGGTAGTTATGTGTACCTGCCTGCCACACATAGCCACTGTTAGGAACAACAGTGAGAGACTCTTTCGAAATGGTGGTTAGGCTATTTAACAGGAGGCTAGACACGGCTCTTTTCCTCTTACTGTCCAGATAGTCCCTGTCCCCACTTAGGCTACTACCCATTGGGTACCGGGATTAGAACAAGCAGGACGTGAAGCTAATCCAATACCAAATTTCAGAATGTGCAGAGGGCTACATCTCCACGGTGTGATGTTTAGGCTGATCAAGCACATGTGCGTTTTTATCTTTATTACAGGCAGTAACGCGAGGATAGGAGTTGGTGCAGTTGGTTGAGACACTGCGCTACGAGCCTGTAGGTCGAGGGTTCGATTCCCGACGGTGTCACTGAAATTTTTCATTAACGTATCCTGCCGCACTTGGGCCCTGGGGTCGAGTCGGCCCCTAACAGAAATAAGTACCAGAAATATCTCCTGGGAGGTAAAGCGGCCCGTACATACAGCTGACAAACTTATCACTTACATGTGCCGATTGTCTTGAAATCTGGGATCCTCAGCCTCCTGGAACCTTCCGGCCCTGTCCAGGCCCGCACGGGGATTGATTTACCTTTATAGACAGTAAGAAATGAACCACCTGGGTTCAGTCTTAGCTGTCATTTAGCACTCTGCATTTTGAGGACGTAAGATCTGACGTCTCGGTGCGATCTGATACTTAGAAGATATCTACCCTCAGGATGGAGCAGCACGTTGCTCCGAAACGGTGACATGAGTACTTTTCAACATGTCATCACTTTCCAGAAAACCTTACTTGCAAGTTTAATGCTGATTATTTTCGCTTAGTTCAGTTACCCTGCAGTTTAAATAGCCCACTTTATTATTTAATCAAAACACCAAGCAAACTCATGTAAAAACGTCTTCCACAAATTCGTTCCGAATTTTCTCTATTTGAAATTCTGTCTTGATATCAACTATTCTGTTAAGGATTTTCATAGTTTCCCTTACTATGTCCAGGCAAATATTTTCACGAAAGGTGGGCCAGAGGGTCGAAACATTTAGTAGAGATTAAATAATACATTTATTTATAATTTATAGATGCGTTCCTTTTTGGTTGTAACAGATATCATTCACTGATGTTACTGTTTCTTCTCTGCGTTCCCTCTCCTGCCAAATTGTGAGGTAGAAGCGTGTAAATTGTAAATGTTTTCTGAGCAATAGGATATAGGTTTCATTTTAAGACACCGACTTTTTGTGCGCTAGTATCCATCCCTTTCGAAGTCTACCAAATTAAATGCTGGTACACATATCTAAAAGGCAAGAGGAAATAATCTCATTTGCTCAATTCCAGTTGAGATTTTGGGTTTCGGAATGGTACCGTATCTTATACATGCCTAGTTTTGCTTATGGTATAGACATAAATAAATAAATTAATTCAACAAGGAGATAGAACTTTTTAATTAAGAGAAGTAAGCCTATTAAGCCATCTATCATGTTGCACCGAACGATATCGCTTCTGACTTGTGTTGTGGAGTTGCACGGGTAGAGCCTCGGAAGGAGCTATCCGGGCTTGAGTTCTTCGTACTTCTCTGCAGTCAATCCAAAGGAATGTCGCTATAGGATACAGAATTAGACTTCTGCCTCTTCATTCTAAACACTTTTCAATTTATTGCTCACTATTAGCCATTCTTCACTACATATCATCGTGGTTACTGACAGCGCATTGAAATATTCGTTAATTCTGCAGCGGTCTAAGAGTGTTCACAGCCCGTTCCAAAGCCAATTCTCCACAAATTGCGATCTAGCACTTCCTCTTTCAATTTTCAGTATCTTCTCGTTTCCTTAAGGTAATACAGCAACTGCTTACGTCCTCTTCTTCTACTTTCCGTCACTCGTAACCTTTCTTCTATATTTCCTACAAAAACGTATTTGAAAAGGCAGTCCCTATGCAAATAGTATAAATAAGCATAAAAGAATATTTCCCCTATTGTGACATGAATTTAGATAAATGTACGGATACAGACCATAAATTTCAGATGAAAGAAAGTAATTCAAAAGTGACTTCCCCCTTCACATAAATAAAGAGTAATATATGAAGTATTTCTAAAAGAGAATTAAACGAGTTAGCGTGATGGCTTGTTTCCATATGTAAACTTTACCAACAAAGTAACAGAAATGTTATCAGTATTTTCAAAACACACACGCACGCACACACGCACACGCGCACGCACGCACGGATAGAAACAGTAGGTATACTCTGTATTATCTGACTTCCCATTCATGTCCATTTACATACGCAATTCCGTACCGACTCCCTAACCCTATAATATTCTAATGTGTTCACAAGTGCCTGTTAAATAGCACTAAATCATGTTGCCAGACAGAGTTAATACATAAAGTGGAAGCCGAACCTCACTTCACACGGTCATCAGGAATGCGCACGGATTGTTTGATTATCATGATTAATAAATCGAAGGTAATGTCGCATAGACGGCCTCCATATTAGGACTTGAAACAGCCCCAACGCACGCGATCCTCCCTTATCCTTTGGTGCAAGTATTTCGTGGCAGGCAACGTGACACCAAGGGCGGTGGTTATCAACGCGTGGTCAGCAGCTCGTAGTGCTGCACCAGGAATTGCCAGAGGGGCGGGACATGTGTATCCGCGAGACATTTTTGTTTGTGTGTTATAAGTTAAAAAGAAAAATATAACCCACTGAATATTATCAATACTTAACAATGTTATGTAAAGAGCTAAAGTAATGGGAATCCCCAGGCAACCATCCCCAGTACAGATTATTATTATTTTTTCCCGTGTCGTTGCGGCTCAATGCGTGCTATGGCCTCCTCATTCTTGAGGTTTCTATATCACAAACTACGCACCATAGGCAGCAGAACTCCTCTTGATGAGTGATCAGCTCGTCGCAGAGACCTGTCCCTGAAAACACAAAACAATCACAAGAGACAGACTTCCATGTTCCCGTCGGGATTCGAACCCAAAATCTTGGCAGACGAGCGCCCGCAAACCTAGTGTATATAGCAGACAGCGCGGCAACTGGGACCAGCAGTACACATTATGATAGACCAGAAAACAACTACAGAATCTGGAATATTTAAACTATTGAGGTAGCATGATAAAAAGTGAGGTAGGATGTACAAGTGAAATTAAATCCAGGTTTGCTATGGCAAAAGCAACATTCAAAAGGAAAAAGACTTTTTTTCACTGGCAAATTGGACTTAAATTTGAAGAAGAACCCAGTAAAGTGCAACAGTCGGATCATAGCTTTGTATGGTACTGAGACTTAGCCGTTTCGGAAATTAGGTCAGAAATGCCTGGGAAGTTTTAAAATGTGGTACTAGAGAAGGATGGCGATCAGTTGAACTGATCGTGTGAAAAATGACAAAGTATTACGTAAAGTCAATGAGGACAGAAATATCTTACATACAGTAATCAGAAGGTTGGCTATCCGTTTTGGTGTTATCTTGCGTAGAAACTGCCTTCCGAAACACATTATTGTAAGAAAGATAACAGAAAAGGCAGAAGTGACGAGGAAACAGGGAAGAAGACGGAGCAACTATTGGATTCCTTAAGAAAACGAGAGGATTCTGGAAACTGCAAGAGGAAGCACTAGCACGCTGTGGACAATTCGGTTGGCTGGACTCTATGGACCTGTCCTAGGACGACTATAGACTGAATGAATGAATAATGAATGAATGATGGAAGGAAGGAAGTAACACAGTGTTTGTAAGTCGGGTGTCCGCAATTTGTGCGTAAGTGGTACTAGATCTGAGTAGATTCAGTACAATTGAACAATTTTTCCCCCTTTAGGCACTTCCTTACTTCGGTTTTGGTGTCATTATTGCCAGAAATATCACAGTCGTTGGTGTTATCCTTTACAGCGGTGGAATGAAGTGTTTTAGATCTGGAGGATGTTCCCCCCCACCCAAATCATTCGAGCATTAAATGTTACTGCAAGGTCTGCCTTAGGCGGCTACGAGTTAACGTGATTTTCAGCAGCGCATTTCACAGGGTCGTTGATACTTTATAAGACGTCCGGGATACTAGAAAATTTGAGAAACAATGACGTATCGGTAGCAGAGAGCAGGCAGTTAATGTATACTATCTTCCAGATTTCGGGAACATTTTAATTATTTAAAGAGAAGTGGTAACTATTTGCCATTATTTATAAATAAAAGAATCCCCACGTGCTACTCAAAGAGAATACGTGTATGGCTCGAAATATTTTCCAACTAAACAGTAAATATTTTCCTAAAAAAATAACAACCGACTGACACATCCGACAGAGACAACGCTCATTTTAGAGACTGTAGAAACTGGATTTTTAAATAAGATACTACAGACTTCACACTGTCACAGGCTACAAAAACAGACGTCAGTGTTTATTTTTAGATTTTTTCCTTTTATCTGTTAAACTTCGGAACTGAACAAGTCTTTGTAACATAAACAATTAATATTCTTCTAATTTTATTTTGGTATGAAAGATCTCTTAGTTGAAAAGAAAATACAAATCGTTTTAAATCGAAACGCCCGGTGCAGCAGCCCTAAGGCCAAGTAGAAACTGGCCGAATGGAGAGGTAGTGAAGTATGTTTATGATGGGCGGAGCAAGTAGCTGGTCAGGAGCGATTAGTTAACAGAATTTTGGTGGCAATGTCCCTTAGAAGTCGCCACTGAGAACACGAAGAAGCAAACTGTGGAATGACGTCCAAACGAACCGCAGTCAGTCATGTTACGTGGATGCGAGGCTCTGTAATGGAAGTCAGACAACTAGCTTGACTGTTGCTGTGGTCCTTGGTCCTCAGTTTATCGATACACGCACAGTAATTTCTTGTTCTTTGTCACCGGCTAACAGAAATTATCTCCTCTGGCTTCTTCTGACTCATATGAACTCACATTTGCTCAAGTAAAGCCAGTACTTAGTAACTTTATTTCCTTCCTTACTTACTTCTGCCACATAATTTTAGGGCATACACAGATGATTTGAAAGTACAAACCAAAATTCAGTACACATAATTATATACAGCCACATGTGCTGTTCAAAAAACATCCAGACGACAATTCTTGGGACACTGCTGCATTTCCCCTACCTCCTGAAATATTAATCTGAAACAAGAGACACTTCAATTATTAACCAACAAATGCACCTATATAACTTTCACTTAAAACACTTTAAAACACTTAAAACCACTCCGACACGTGAAAGTTATATAGGTAAATTTGTTGGTTAATCGTTTAAGTGATGTTACGAAATGCACGGTGCAACGATGAGATTCACTGACATAAGAGTGTTTGCTTTTTTCAGCGTAGGAGGTTCTTTTCATATGGTTCAAAAAAACCTAATGGCCTAGGCCTTCTCTTTGTTAGGTCTTCGAGATCACCTTCATTTAGACACATCACACTTGGTAGGACTTCTCTGGACGGGTGATTGGCCCATCCCAGAGGCCTCTACCTGACAACACACGACAATCACAAGACAGAGACATTCATGTCCCCAGCGGGATTCGAACCCGTAATCCCAGCAAGCAAGCGACCATAGACCCACGCCTTAGAAGGCACAGCCATCGGGATCTGACAGCTTAGGACGTACAAAGTAGAAAATTTCCATGCTCTTAATGAGTTTAACCAATCTGCGGTAACTTAATCAATATTTACCCTATAAGGTCGACACAGATACATAATACTATAAAGCTATCTTTAATTATGAAATAAGGACGAAACGCTACTTTCAACACACCAATATTAAATATTTATCTTAAGGGTACTAACCATACGGGTCTTGGGATAATTTAAATTTGGTCTATTAACAGGAACCTGGACCCTCAATGATAAATCTAACCCTTTAATCCTTTGCCCCTGGAGCTGGACATTTACAGTTTAGCACACCATTTATGTAAAATGTGAATATTTTATGAACCAAGAAGGGTAACATTAGGAAATACACGACATTTTGTGGAGGAATAAACGAAGATTGTGAGAGAAAGTCTAAAAAAATAATTAAATATATTTGTTGAATAAATATATAAAAAGAATACTCTGGGGAGTAGCGGTACGTCTGTCCAATACATAGGATGCATGGTGCCTAAAGGTTAAACCTCCGATTCCCCTTCAGATCCCAAACTTAATGCACTTACAAGACCTTAACAGAACGCCACTCTGCAAAGCGCTTTAGGTCGGTTTCATTACGTAGGAAGCGCGCGTCCACAATCCCTGCGCTCTCCGCCAAGTACAAATTAAAATTACCGTGCTCTCACAATACCTCAAATTAGCTACTTACAACTCAGAGTTGCTCTTAAATGGTTAAACAATTTAAAAATACAGTCACTAAAATTCAAATCCCAAATACAGCCCACCTACCCATCATTTCTATTTTTATGTGCTCAAGAAGGTCGCTGACATGCTTTGCGCTGCTTTTATCTCAATATACGTGGTAGCTTCAAAACATTCCCGGAAACACTTTATTTCTGAGAACTATATAACAGTGCAATCATTTAACCTAATTTCCTTTAAAATAGTCTCCTTGTGCAACTATACACTTCTTCTAGCGACGGTAAAGTTGCTGGAAACATTCCTCGCAGCCATTTTATTAAAGCCCCATTTGATTCTTAATTAGGTCAGTGGCATTTTTTATGTACATACCGTGCATTTTTATTGTTTATTTTTATTCATTTTTACCCATATATGTGCCTTTGTTGGTAAAAATAAACAATATGTCAGTAGCATTAACAAAATGCCGTCCCTTCAATGCTGGTTTCATTTGAGGAACCGTAAAAATCAGTTGGAACCAGGTCGAAGTGTAATGGGGTTGCTCCAGTGTTGTCACATTATTCGTTGCTAAGAAATCCTTTACCAAAACCGACCGGTATGCTGGAGCATTGTCGTGAAGAGCAACTAACTGTTGGTTCCCCATTTTTCGGGGCGTTTCCTTCTGGCCGCATCCCTAAGGCGACGAAAGATGTCAATGTACATTTATTTACTCATATTATTATATAACAGACATTACACCAGCGAATTCCTGTAAATTATGCCAACAAATTCCAGGAACGTTTTTAAGCTACGACTTAAGAAAGTTTCAAAACTATACATATATATATATATCGGCTTCGGTGGTCTAGGGGTAGCGTGCTGGCCTTTAGTACCCAAGTTTGTGGGTTTAAACCCGGCCGAAGCCGTCGGATTTTTAGGACGAAAAAATCCTCAGCACGCCTTTCTTCGGAGGGGAAGTAAATTTGTGACATCTTTCTCGCCCACAGTTCCACCTTTCGCTGCTAGGATCTCTCGCGTCATTGCAGACGGAGGCACCTGGCGGCTAAAGTGGGAACGTCTAAAGGCGGGGGGAAAGCAATGGCAAACTACCCCCAAGAACTTGCCCAGGATGCAGTGTGCCAGGGCCATACCGGTCACATGACTGGGCTCTGGTTCCTGCCAAGCCCGGCCTTCAAGGCTGAATACTAAT
>Ga0123355_10021554_pt1 | contig 10314 bp, 11 predicted proteins | sample TergutEmb28metaG_3_FD_89872 | JGI IMG/M metagenome (GOLD analysis project Ga0123355, IMG submission 89872) | Embiratermes neotenicus P1 segment gut microbial communities from Petit-Saut dam, French Guiana - Emb289 P1 | ecosystem: Host-associated > Arthropoda: Insects > Digestive system > Gut ... | reverse complement strand
TATGTATGTATGTATGTATGTATGTATGTATGTATGTATGTATGTATGTATGTATGTATGTATGTATGTATGTATGTATGTGTGGTATGTATGTATGTATGTATGTATGTATGAATGAATGTATATGTATGTATGTATTATTATGTATGTATGTATGTATATATGTGTATGTATATATGTATGTATGTATGTGTGTGTATGTATGTATGTATGTATTATGTATGTTTGTATGTATGTGTGTATGTATATATGTATGTATTATGTATGTATGTATCATGTATGTGTGTATATATGTGTATGTGTATGTATGTATATGCATATGTATTTGTGTGTGAGTTTTAGCTTTGCAAAGTCTTTACAGTAAGGCTTACACCAGTGGACAGTACATATTTTTCAACGTATTTCAACAACACACCTCATGAACAAACCGCTACACTCCAAAAGCTTTTCAGTTTCACCTGCCTCCCCGGTGTCAGTTTTTGCTATAAGCTAAATAAATTAGACCCCGAAGGTGTCCCTACTTTGACGTAGTGGTGGGGCTTGTGTGGTCAAATGATCCTGAGAGCTAAGCTGGCGGTAGCATAGCTACTGGCAGGGTCACCCAAGCCGGACAGGTCAAAGGTGGTGACCCAGACATAAAGGGACACCCTGGCCCTCCAGGGTGGAGCTTGGGCGTGGGGTTACGACCTCACCCCGGAGAAGATTTTGCGTTCAGGAAAACTCAGAGATGTCTCGGACGGGTTTAACAAATAGACGACGAACTGGCTGCAAGGAAAAGGAATTGATTTTTGGCACATGGAATTTTCGAACATTATTCAAGACCGGAGCACTGCTATCTATGCTCTCTTAGTTAAAAGAATACAGACTCGCCATAACGGCATTACAGGAAACAAGATGGCAGGGCAGAAATAGTAGATATGAAATCACACGCCCGTTTTTACAGTGGCAAAGAAGAGGGAACCAGAGAATTTGGGGTGGCATTTGTAGTTGAAAGGAATGTGAAACGGAATGTACTTGATTTTAAGGTAGTCGATGAGCGAATATGTGTGTTAAGGTTTAAAACAAGATCCCAGAATGTAAGCCTCATAAACGTGCATGCTCCCATAGAAGAAAAGAAGGACTTGGAAAAGTAGGCCTTCTATCAGAAAGTAGAAGAGATATTTGATTAATGTCCCTGTAATGACACAAAAATATTGCTGGGGGACTGGAACGCCAAAGTGGGAAGAGAAGAAATCTACCAAGGAGTAATTGGTAGGCAAAGCATGCATTCAAACACAAATAACAATGGGCAGAGGATAGTAGACCTTGCAGCAGCAAAAAACATGGTGGTACCCTCAACCTGTTTCCCGCATAGAGAAATTCATAAACAAACATGGAGATCTCCAGATGGAAAAACCAATAAACAAATTGACCACATACTAATCGATAAAAGAAAGGGAAGCCGCATGCTAGACGTGAAATCGTGTAGGGGAGTAAGTAGCGACTCTGATCACTTTTTTAGTTAGGGGGAGATATGGATGAAAAATAGCAGAGTGTAAATATGAACCAAATAGAACAACAAGAAGGCTCCATGTAGATGCATTGCGAGGAGCCAGCACGGTTATGAGGTTCCAGCAGCAACTGGAAGAAGAATTTGGAAAATTAGAAACTGAAAGGGCAACAGAGGAGAAAAGCCATATAGAGGAAGACTGGAAACAATTAAAACGGATAATAATGGAAGCAGCAGAACAAACAATAGGATAACAACCAAAACCAGACAGAAGGGAATGGTTTGATGATGAATGCCGTAAGCCTTTAGAGGAGAAGAATGTAGCATATAAGAATTGGATCGATAGACCAACTAGAGCTAAAAGAATGGAATATGAAGAATTGTGGAAAATAACCCATAAAATATGTAAAAAGCAGTAAAAGAACACATATGGATAATCGTATAAGGGACATAGAAAAAAACATCAAGTACAAACAAATCAGGAATGCATACAAGGAAGCTGGATCACTAAACGCCGGTTTCCAACCACATATGGACCTTTGCTGAGGCACAAATAATGAGATCCTACGTAAGGATGAAGAAATAAAGACTAGGTGGAAAAACTACTTTCAAGATCTGTTAACCTCCCCAGCAACAGCAGACCAAAGCAATCCTTTAGAGGCTACCTATACAAACCAAGTGGACACTGAGGAGGAATTGGAAGAAGAACTTCCATACATACTGGACGTATAAATGGCAGTACAATCCATGAATAACAACAAATCACCTGGCATAGATAATATTCCCGCTGAGCTTTATAAGAAATGAGAAGGACTATTACTTAATAAAATACATAGCTTGATTAAGGGAATATGGATGGAAGAGAAGATGCCCAAGGACTGGACAAAGAACATTATAGTACCAATATATAAAAAGAGGGGAGACAAACTGCAATGCAAAAATTACAGAGGAATATCATTACTAAGCACAGGGCATACGATGTTAACTACAGTTATTAATAATAGACTTATTAAATACACTGAAAATATAATTGGAGAATACCAAGCAGGATTTAGAACAGGAAAATCGCCTACAGACCAAATTTTTACATTTAAAAATTTAATAAAAAAGCCTGGGAGCATAATGTAGAGATAAACAAGATCCTTGTTGATTTTCAGAAAGCATATAACAATATCCGAAGAGACAAATTGTATGCAGTAATGGCGCACTTTGGAATCCCGAATAAACTGATAAGGCTAACGATAGCAACTATGGAAAACTCAACTTACTATATAAAGATAGGAGCAATTATGGCGGATGGCTTTAAGGTAGGAACTGGATTAACACAAGGAGACGGACTGGCACCCAACCGCTTTAATATAGCACTGAAATATGTACTCGTAATAAGGCAATTGTCGGTACAAACCACATCAATAAAATCTCATAAATCAGTGCAATTAATTGGTTATGAAGACGATATAAACATCATGGATAGAACAAAGAGGGCTATTTCAAATATACATGGTGAACTGAAAGAGAGAGCAAAATAAGTTGGGCTTATCATAAATGTTGATAAAACAAAAGCAGTGGTGCAGAACAGGAGACTTGGAAAGGGAGGAACATTGACTGTTGAGGATCACAAGATTGAAGTTGTCAGGAGATTTAAATATCTAGAAACAGTAATAAATGATAGTAATGATGAAACAGAAGAAATTCTAGCTAGGATCCTGGCAGCTAATAAAGCCGACAGCTCCCTGCAAAACATATTTATATCTAAACAAATCCATCGAAACAACAAAATAAGGTTGTACAAAACATTAATTAAGCCAATATTATTGCTATGGAAGTGTGACCTGGGCACTAACATAAACAGCAGAGCAGAAACTAAACACGTTTGAAAGGAAAATATTGTGAAGAATATATGGCCCAACACAACAGGGGGACGATGGCGTTCCAGATGGAACAGAGAACTGTACGGTTTATACAATTAGCCAAACATCGTGGAGGACATTAAAATCAGAAGATTAGGATGGGCAGGTCACATAATACGAATGGAAGAAGAAAAGATTCCAAAAAAGGGTTTTAAATGGAAACTGCTACAGCACAAGTCCAGTGGGAGGACCAAGAAAGAGATGGGCGGATGTAGTCCACAGGGATGCATTACAGCTGCTGGGAATAAGAGGATGGAGGAGAAGAACTGAAAATAGGGATGAATGGGGGCGTCTTATGAGAGAGGCCAAGGCCCGGAAGGGGCTGTGGCGCCATATACGGAATGGAAAGGAAATACATTTTGTAAAAGGTAAAGTGATCCCGTTACAGGCCCGGTGTGGCCCAGAGGATGGGTAGAGGTATAGCTCTACTCCTCCATGACCGCGGCACTAGAAGTGGTCAGCAGCACGCCCCGGCCGCACTTTATCCCCGGGAAAGACCCAGTACCCATTTTATAGGAGGCTGGGTGGGCCCCAGGGCCAGTCTGGACGGGCGGAAAATCTCGTCCCCACTGGGATTCGACCCCTGACCGTCCAGCCCGTAGCTCAGTCGCTATACCGACAGAGCTACGAATTTCTTCCTTGTAGAACACGATGGGCTCCGCAACAAAGTACGCAGTCTAACAACATACACCCTGTGCAAGTCGAATTGGGCTCTCGCTGCTCGGAATTTCGAAGTTTCGTTATCACCCATTTGAACACTATTGTTTCGAAACTTCGTGATCTGTGCTGACGAATCGGGATGAGACAATATGGCTGGCGAGGCAACCACCCCCACTATCATGTTATTGAGCACATTATCCCCAGTTCTGTCAAGCTCTGTCTTTCGTTCAGAGAGGTTCATTCCTGTAGCTTTTTATGGAATGCGATTCTCCTTAGATTGTTCCATGTATTCTGTGCGTCTAAAAATTTGCATCTTATTACAAAACTCTCGTACGTTTCTTGGGGGGAGGGGGTGTTATGTGTTTATTACCAGTATTTCGTTAGTTCCTGAACATAGGCATTCTATATTGAGAATTAATTTTACTGTTCGTGATTCCGTTGTTCATGAGGGTTTTGTCGGTCCCAGTTGAACATCGAACATCGAAAATCGAAATCATACTGTATAAGTACAGTAGAACAACTTACAGCTGGCTGCAGCAAGAAGTGATCTTGCGCAGAATTTCCTGACATACTAAAAATGTTGTTTTTAGGCGCGTTCACAAAATTGCGAAGAGCTACAATTAGCTGCGTCAAGTCTGTCCGCTTGAAATAAGTCGGCACCCCCTGGAAAGATTTTCGTGAAATTTGAGCTTTTTTTTTTTCGAAAATCTGTCGAAAAACTTCAAGTTTTAATAAAATCGGTACTTTACATGAACACCAATATACATTTTTTTTACCATATCTCGCACAATTCTTCTTAGATTGAAAAATATTTCAGACAAGAGTTGCAAAAAACCCGAAATACTAATTTTAAGGATTTCTTTTTTCAAAAAAACTTGCCATTTATAAGATAACGTGGAAAAATAATGTAGAGTGGGGCAGGCCTCAGATAACAATATGGCGCATACGCATTGCATGCTGGATACAAATACACACACACACACACACACCAGTGGTGTAACACTCATTGCTTTCCCACTGCTACAATGGTTTCACGAACGAGCCTCAATGTTACGTTATACATAGTACATTGCCTGCCTTGTTCTACATTAGTAATATTTCATATGAACTATAGCAGGTTATTGGACGCATACATTCATCTTTATTGACGTCTGCATTAATAATGAACTTTTATAAGTGGTTACCATGTTACAATATTTTAATGTGTACCTACATCTTGTGTGGTAAAATGTTGCCTATATTGACCTCCGAGAAATTTCGCAACATGATACTGGAGTAAACAGCGTACTAAAGAGCTTCGTTATATAATTTTGTAGCAGATACCATTATAGTGACGTAAAGGAGGATGAGTGTACAGTGAATGGAGAAATTAACACTGAGTACGAAAACTTATTGTGAGCCTGAAGTGAAATGGCAGTAGGGATATTTGCTTTTGATATAGTAAAATTTGCGACAGCCGGTCACAATGGCCGGGCGGCCTAACACCTAGGTCTGTGGCCGTTCGCCTGTTGAGATTGTGGGTTCGAATTCCGCCGGGGGCACGGATGTCTCTCTGGTGTGAGTGTTGTGTGTTGTCAGGTAGAGGTCTCTGCGACGAGCTAATCACTTGTCCAGAGGAGTCCTACCGGCTGTGGTGCGTCGTTGAGTGTGATATAGAAACCTCCTGAATGAGGAGGCCCTGACCCACCAAGGCCTGCTGCGCCAAAAACAATTCAAAGTCACCTGCATAAAACAACGTATCTCTGATATATATTTGTCCATTGTGGAGAAGCACACCGAAGTTGTTCTTAGTAGGTGTTACAACTTTCGGTGACGCATTCGCCACCTGAATGCTGTCGCGAAGATGATGATGATGATAATAATAATAATAATATTTATTTACTGCAATTGTGTTGTCACCCGGTGGCAGTGGTTATTTTACATGTATACAAAACACGAAATTGGTTACTACAAAATTTAAGTTGCCAGGGCTACATGAGAAGCATGTAGTGGCAACTTGGAATCTTGAGAATCATCTCAGCATTTGCTTTTTGGCACAGGGAAACCAAGAAAAACCTGTGTCGAGATGACCGGTCGCGGGACCTTCCGAATACTGACTTCTAGCCAGCAGTCCGGTATCTAAAATATTTAAAAAAGCAATGCCCACACAGTACAACAAATATACATAGGATAACAACACACACACAAGACAACTACAACAATACACACGATCAACCAACAACAATTACACAAAAGAAAACTTAAAATTAGCAACAAAACACAAGAGAAACGTTAGAATACAACATGTACAAAAGGTAAAAACACCCAAGTAAGAGAGTACTGTGTACAGTTTCTTGTAATAAACCAGCCAATATACTTCCCAACACACCACCAACTTACTAATTGTCAGAATGCTTTTAAGCCTCTGCTCCTAGCGCGCTTCATGTGTTGCAACAATTCTCTTTCAGGTCCTCTCTATTACAGGGTTCGTTCTCATCCGCTCTGACTCGTATGGCTGCCAAAATTCTGGTACTTTCCAGTGCTTCGTGTTTTTTGAAGTAAGAATTAAATCTTACCAAGTCTGGAGGAGTTCCCAACACTATCAGTCCTTGCTGTTGTAATATCAGTTGTCATCATCGTTCTAAGTAATGCACTATTACAGGGGTGAACAGCTACGCCAGCTTCGGGAAAGGCACTTACGGGACCACTTAGGCAAAAGCCAGGCGTTATGTTATGTTTATTGGACCGTGCATCATCTTGATAGTTCAATGTGTAAGCTCATATACAAGACATCAGAATATATTCAGAAAACATTATCAAAAAACTGACTACACACAAAGAAAACTCAATAACAATAAGACACCGCAGCAGCCAATATTTGCAGAAACACGCTTTCTAAAACAGCCACACACGTCACGACTAAACACTCGCCACTAAATAAGCGCGCTAATGCAATAACCTCTATCCTTACGGAGCAATAGAACCCATGAAATAACTCAATAAATAAGTCGCAAGCTCCTGAGGATGGATGTATTAACATCCGAAACATGTTGAGCATTAAATAATGAAATAATAAAGCGAGTGACATCAAGTTGGTCTCTCTTTATTCAACTGCCAAGCGTTAATTAACTTAAACACATTCCCTTATTATTAGACGGCTTTTATTTCTGTTCATTCAGCCTCAGCTGGTTAGTTTCAGTTAGTTAAAATTCTCCGTTCTTTAGAAAATCTTTTAAAAACCTTTCAAGGTCAGCCTCCTGTGCGTGTGAACTAAGTTAGTATTATCCTTAGAGGTGACTTGCTGTAGCCGCACCAGTGATGTGCATCAGACGCGTTTGCACACCCCTGCACTATTATTTCCCGAGTGTTTAAATCACTGTACATCCTGCTAAATTGACTGATCTTCCAGCGCTTGCACCTTGTGATCCCAATAGTGAAGGTTCGTCGTAGTAGCAGTTTTTATTGTCCGTTTGTGACCGTAATCTTCTCACAATAACACGTTTTAACAATTGATAGTCATTGGCAGGGAGAAATACTGAGCATACGGAAGGCATTTACTTAATGGTGTGTATCTTGAAATAGACAGCGTACCATAAAGAAATCTGCGCTACAAGTCGGAAGGTCACGGGTTCGATTCCCGATGTTGTCATTGGAATTTTTTATTGACATAATCCTTCCGACCGCACTATAACCCTGGGGTCGACTCAGCCTCTAACAGAAATGAGTACCAGGAATATTTACTGGGGTAAAGGCGGCCGGTGCGTAGGGCTGACAACCTTACCACCTTTATGTGCCGATTGTCTTGAAATATGGGAGCCTCAAACTCATGGAACCCTCAGGGCCTGTCCAGGCCTGTAATGGGATTGTTTTACCCTTATCTTAAAGGAATGTTTTAAATTTGATCCCCTTGTCAATAAGTCTATTTTGTAAATGCGTAAATTATCTGTGTCTTACACCTGTTTTGAAATTACACATTTTTTAGGTTTATCTTTGCTGTCTCGTGTGTTTGTTACGTACATTTAGAAGATTAAAACTTTATTAAATTCAATTACAGTTCTTCAAAACTTAATAGAGAAATTATTTCATCAATGTTTTCAATTTACTATGTACTACAGACATATAATTAAAAACTCATTCTAACATTATCGATATCTAACACCTTGTTACTAGACACACCAAAAATTACAATTCTGTCTAGCGCCATTACTTTCATGTTTAAGATAATATACAGTCCCCTCAACCATAAGAAGGGCACATTACAAAAACTTCGGTGGACGGAGATATCGTGATTGGTATAGTGATTTGTGGCGTCTGGACAGTTCAGGTTTCGAACCTGATGTGAGTGAAACTTTCTTCAAACCTACGTGCCAGCTGTGGGACCCACCCAGCCTCCTGTCCAATTGGTACCCGGAGGTAAAGCGGCCGGGGCTTGGCGTTGGCCACCCACACGCAACTAGGGCCAAGGCTAAAGAAAGTGTTATAATATTATGGGACCACCGTCGTGTACGTGGCCCGTCGTTGACCGAAACGTCGTTATGTGGCGAATACCTGTATACACATAAACAGAAAGAGAGCTGTATTGACTTTACGTATAGTGGAAACCCTCCAGCGGAACCTAGATGCGTTCCCGTAGTCGAATGTCTGTTAGTGGCTTGTCTGTGCCTTCATAACATGTTTTAGGGTAAAATATACCCTTTTCAAGTAAGCTTCTCTCCACTGAATACATTCTGTAGACAGCCAAATGCTTCCTCAAATTAAAAAAAATACCGTTTAATTTAAAAAAAGAAAAAGAATCTAAATAAAAAAACTATGGGTATTTACACTATAGATATTTGAAAGAGATTAAAATATTTCTTAGCTACAGGTACGTATCTGTGATTTTTTTCCATGGCTCTACAGTTTAGTGGGCTTAGACCTCCTTCTTGTAGAAGCTTCGAGATCACACTCAGACACATCACACTCAGTAGGACTCCTCTGGCCTAGTGATCGGCCCGTCGCAGAGACCTCTATCCGACAACACACAACACTTACAGAAGACAGCCTTCCATGCCCCCGGCGGACGTAGGACGGTCTACGTCCGCCGGGGGCACGGAGGGCTGTCTTAGACCGCGCGTCCACCAGGATCGGCACATACGTGTCTATGATGCGTACCGTAATTTAAATGTGGCAGTGAACATAAATGTTGCAGTTAATTTTAAAGCAATGAGTCCTCTAAACCTCCTTGATCCTTGAAGACGAAGAAGATATGGTCCTTCGAAACGTCGTGAATCTCGACTTCAGCGACGTAGCCTCGTATCCCAGAAGACCTGAATCCTCACACATACCGATCTGAGAGCCCCTCTTGTAGCAACTTCCATTCTACTAACAGACATTCGACTACGGGAACGCATCTAGGCTCCGCTGGAGGGTTTCCATTACACGTAAAGTCAATACAGCTCTCTTTCTGGTTATCTGTATACAGCTATGCGCCGCATAACGCCTTTTCGGTCAACGACGGACGACGTATAGGACGGTCATTCCGTAATATTATAATATTATCATTGTGTTAAAATTGCCTGCAATATTCGGTACAGTAACACGCAATAGGTTATACCATATAGCCTAGGTGTGTAGTCGGCCATACTGTACGACGAAATCGCCTAACGACGCATTTCTCAGAACGTATCTCCGTCGTTAAGAGACGCATATCTGTATATATATATATATATATATATATATATATATATATATATATATATGAGGTGTATACTTACATATACGCGTACTGTCACATTTGGCATTGAAAGTGACTGTATATTTACTACACAGTGTATTTATGTGTTTCATGTAATTGTCACAATAAACCATTGTTTTTCCATGCATAATTAACTGGCCAGTCGTTGAAGTTGTGACGGTGTGTGTATACAGTCGGGTATAATTTATGTGAATCCCAGAGCAGTAAATTTTTTCTCCGTCTCCCTCCCGTAATAATAAAATTATTGCCTACATCCCTCTCCCGCTACTGCACCCCCCCACCCCGCTATTTCTCTCATATGGCAAGACACAATGACCGATTCAGTTGCAGAGTGACCGTCACTTGAATGCGTATTTCAAAACGTCTAACCCAGTACACAGTTAACAAAATTCCGGATATGTACTGACGAAAACTTTACTTTAACCCTTTGACGCCTAACGACTCCTATAGTGGTCGTACCGCACCGCTAACCTCTAAACGTTGCATTTTATATATTTATTCAACAAATACAGGTACTGAATATTTTAAACATGGTATATACT
>Ga0123355_10021552_pt1 | contig 10314 bp, 5 predicted proteins | sample TergutEmb28metaG_3_FD_89872 | JGI IMG/M metagenome (GOLD analysis project Ga0123355, IMG submission 89872) | Embiratermes neotenicus P1 segment gut microbial communities from Petit-Saut dam, French Guiana - Emb289 P1 | ecosystem: Host-associated > Arthropoda: Insects > Digestive system > Gut ... | reverse complement strand
GTAGTTTGTTTCCGAAGGCTACTGCTAGCACGCGTTCAACTGAGTTGGCTACATAAATAAATATGCCGACAGTGGGACTCGAACCAACATAGTTTGTTTCCGAAGGCTACTGCTAGCACGCGTCAACCGAGTTGGGTACATAAAGAAATATGCCGACAGTGGGACTCGAACCAACGTAGTTTGTTTCCGATGGCTACTGCTAGCACGCATTCAACTGAGTTGACTACATAAAGAAATATGCCCATAGTGGTACTGGAACCAATGTAGTTTTTTTCCCGAAGGCTACTGCTAGCACGTGTTCAACTGAGTTGGCTACATAGAGAAATATGCCGACAGTGGGACTCGATCCAACTTAGTTTATTTCCAAAGGCTACTGCTAGCACTCGTTGAACTGCTTGAGCTACGCCAGCTGACATTAAGAAGGAACGGACAGGTTGACTCATCCATCCTTAACAGCAATCTAGCTAGCTAGCCTCAAGCCTGGGAAAGTTAATGTAATATAATTTATGTTTTATTTTCAAATCAAGCAAATTTATTTTTGTTTTCGGTTAAGATATATGCAACGTAATTCATTGTAATGAATGGAAGACAGAGAAACGCCAAGAATGCACAAATATGGGGATAGAAAAACAACTCGAATTGTGATGGCAACAGTACCGCACGTCACTGTCTGAGCAGGACATACGAAATATCACGCCGATGGATTTTTGTTCGGCTGAGTGTACAAGGGTGTATCTAAAAGATTCAAGGCTGGATCTATAGAAACCAATGTATTCCCCTGATTAATGTTTGGACAGCATCGCCTTCAAAATAGTTCCCTTTTGCAGCAACACATCGATCCCAGCGCCGTACCCACTGCTGGAACGCGTGTTGGAAGTCCTGTTCTCGAAGCGTACCAAGAACATTCTGCGATTCCTGCTGGTTCTCCTCCACTCTGTCAAAGCAGCGACCCTTTAGCTGCAGCTTCATCTTCGGGAAGAGGAAGACGTCGCAAGGGGCCAAATCTGGTGAGTAAGGCGGATGCGGAAGTGTGATAATGCTGTGCTGGGCAAGAAACTCATGCGTTACGATTGCTCGGTGAGAGGGTGCGTTGTCCTCTTGGAGCGGCAAATTGCCCGCACGCCACAATTCAAGTCATGTTCGCCGAATGTCCTCCCTCAGATGGCGAAGAACACTACAGTAGAACCCGTCGTTCACGGTCTGGCCTTCAGGGCCAAAGTCATGGTGCACAATCCTTCGGATGTCGGAAAACAAGATGAGCATGGTCTTGGTCGCGCTGTGGCACTGCCTCACCTTCTTCAGTCTTGGGGATCCTGGGCTCTTCCATTACGAATACTCTTGTTTGTCTCGGGATCATATCCGTATACCCAAATATTGTCCCCAATGCCCCATGAGTCATATTTCAAAAGTCCCCGCTTCTGATGTGATGAGTTTCACACAGAATTTGATGTCTGCTGTCTGCTCCATTTTCACGTCCATGCTGAAATCGCAGATGTGAAGTCAGTGTGATGACAAACACTCGTGTTGTGCAACTCCCAATGTTCACACAGCGACGCCACTCGGCATACTGAATGGAGAAGTTCCCTGCTTCCAAGCACAACACACGCATTCATGTACTGCCATCAGTTGGCGTGCCGTGGAACTAGTCTCAAACATTTTTGATGCACCTATGTAATTCAGTTTTTCGTGCATGAACATTCCACTGTGTTTTTTGCTTCAGTTTTTCACATTGGTGAATAAATATAATGTGTAGGTTAGGATAACATGTGGTCTGGGTAGCAGTGTTCCAGAGTAAATTGCTGGTTGCCTCTCCAGGAGGCGTTCTTAATTAAAGGTAGTCTGTTTCTTCAGAATGGTATCCATTCCAAGTTATTTTGTGTCTGTGGAAGGAAATAATCCCAGTCCCTTTTGGATTGAAATGAAGTCATGAAATTGAAGTGGGAGACAGGGTTTTGTTTTAAATAGAAATTTTGGGAGAATGATATTTCATATCACACTCCACAGAAATACGATTTCTTTTAATGTTAATCACAACTTCAGTTCTGCATATAGTGCACTGTCTGACACCATTGGTGGCCATTTTTGAGCCAATAAAGTACTAAGGACATACAGAGTAATTACCGTTACAATACCGACATACATCTGCATTTCATGTTAGCTAAGGGTCTTATATCTCATTCTCTTTACAACTGTACTGGATACATATTGTCTTATATTAAGATTGTATACAAGCCCAGAAATATTCCTGTACAAGTATGGATGAATGTAGACTGCTCATAAAAACTACTGTCTACAGAAAACTGCAATGTAAAGGAAATTCTGCTCCGTGGTTTGTGCAATTCATGGAAAACATTCTCACTTCCGTGTGGGCCCAGCACATTCAATCCGGTGTGCCATGATGCAGCATACGCCAGCTGTGTGCTGTTGTCCTATGCGCCCCGCTCTGAATAACAACCAACTTGTGAACCCCCCAATCGAGCCCAGAGTTGGTTATCCTTTAGGCTTTGTTACAAAAAATTGGTTCTCTTGCAAATGGAACCAACCATTGAAGGAGGATGTCTCTTATTGTTTAAGTTGTCTCTCTGTTATTGTTTGCACTTTTGTTCAAAGTAAGACACTGTTCTCTGACCCTCCAATGCCATGCGGAACTCCGTGTTGACCACCCAACTGTCGCTGAGTTGTCACAGTTCTGCCACAAGGCAATGTCAAATTTCATTTTCAGTTGTACTTTACAGCTTTTTTATGGTGGTTGCCTGGGGGGGAGGTGAGTGGCAAATATGTAGAAATGGAAGAGAGCTGCTTCAGCAGGCGAAAGTGTAATTGCGGCAGGTTGTCCGCAACAGCTTTGGGTAGTCCGCAACACCATTGGGGACACCTGTCTTGAACCTGTGTCTTATCACTCCACCAAGACATTGCTCGCCATGTTTAAGGCATGTATCCTACCCAGCACCACAATTTCCAGTGACTGCTCATCTCAATGAAGGACTCTCACACCACGCTGTCGATCGCTCCAGCATTTTTGTGGCGCACTGATGCTCACACAAATACAATCTAGGCCAAATGGAAGCATGTTGACATTCACCTCAAACCTTACTGAGAAACTGAAGTTAAACATTTGATAAATAGTGTCAAGTGTTCTCTATCAACTGGGTTTCATGATGTTTCAGAATGAAATGTAAAGCGCTGTATTTAGTTTATTACTATTCCGTTGGACCATATATTCCATTTATATTTTCCTGATATCGTAACAATAACTGTGATACAATCTATTTTTAAAAACATGCAGTCTTTTAGGTGTGTGTTATTTGCTGTGCTCAAAATATTTGAAAAGTTTAACTTTCCTTACTTGTTGAAGGAATATTCCAGAGTGCATTTCATATAGCACTATGCAATAAGTGTAACATAAGTATAAAAGTTTATGTTTTATTTGAAGAAGAGGTAATACAGAAAATTGTTAGTCATCAAATATATTTTTGTAAATAACACAGTTCTTCAAATGCAATTAATTTTTATTTAATATATACATATGCTATAATAATTATTGTTCTATCAACATATATCCGAATGTTTAAACTTTGTGTTTTCACCAGGGTACTCGGAATGAACAACTTCATATACACAGTGCTGAATGTAGATATTCCTGTGATATACATAGGGGTGAGCCGCCATATACATGTGATGTGTGCAATAAGGCATTCAGTAAACAGCGAAACCTGACAAGCCATCAATGCACTCATAGTGGTGTGCACCGTTATATTTGTGGTGTGTGTAGTAAGGCATTCTTTACAAACAACAGACTGATAGCACATCAACACATACATAGTGGTGAGGGTCGTTATACTTGTGATGTGTGTAATAAGGGATTTGTTTACCAGATACATCTGAAAACACACCAACGTGTACATAGTCGTAAGCGCCCTTATATTTGTAATGTGTGTAATAAGGCATTCAGTCGACAGACCCATCTGAAGAGACATCAACGTGTACATAGTGGTGAGCGCCCTTATGTTTGTGATGTGTGTAATAAGGGATTGAGTGACAAGAGTACTCTGATGAATCACATACAAAAACATAGTGGTGATCAACCTTATACTTGTGATGTGTGTAGTAAGGCATTCTCTCAAATGACCAGTCTTAAAGCTCATCAACGCAAACATAGTGGTGAGCGCCCTTATGTTTGTGATGTGTGTAATAAGGCATTCAGGGTCAAGAGCACTCTTACAACACATAAACGCATACATAATGGTGAAAGACCTTATTCTTGTGAAGTTTGTAATAAGGCATTTCATGTTAAGAGTAATCTGGTAATTCATAAACGCATACACTATGGTGAGCGCCCCTATACCTGTGAAGTGTGTAATAAAGCATTCAGTGTAAAAACCAATCTTATAACACACAAACGCATACATACTGGTGACCGTCCTTATACTTGTGAAGTGTGTAATAAAGCATTCTGTCAACAAACCACTCTTAAAACACATAAACGCATACATAGTGGTGAGCGCCCCTATACGTGTGATGTGTGTAATAAAGAATTCAGTCAACAAACCTCTCTTATAATACATAAACACATACATAGTGGTGAGCGTCCTTATATTTGTCAAGTGTGTACTAAGGGATTCAGTGACAAGCGTTATCTGATAAGGCATATACGCATACATAGTGGTTAGTGCCCTTATAATTGTGAAGTGTGTAATAAGGCATTCAGTGTGGGAGCTGTCTGATAGCACATGAAGGCATACATATTGGTGACCGCTCTTCTGCCTGCATTTTGTGTAATAAGGATTTCTGTAGACATTGCAATGTGTTACGACATCAAATCATACATAATAGTTAGCACCCTTATGTTTGTGTTATGTGTAATAAGGCATTCAGTCTACAGACCCAACTGAAAAGACATCAACGCATACATACTGATGAGCACCTTATGTTTGTAGTATGTGTAATAAGGGTTTCAATTAAAGGAATATTCAGACAAGGCATACATGCATACATTGTGTTTAGCGCCTGTATAGCTCTGAAATGTGCAATTAAGCATTCATTGTGTACATTAATCCTATAGAACATCAATGCATGCATAGTGGTGAGCACCTCTATGCTTGTGTTGTGTGACATCAGGCATTCAGGCCTTTTGATAACACATCTACACACACACATAGTGTTGAGATTGCATATAACTGATTAGTGTTATTAATAGGAAGTCAGTGTACACTCAGTCCAACAAAAATCCATTGGCCTGAAATTTTCTAAGTCCCGAACGGGAAGTCACGTGACATACAGTTGCCATCATAATTTGAGTCGTTTTTCTGTCCCCATATTTATGCATTCGTGGCGTTTCTCTGTCTTCCATTCTTTATAATCAATCACACCGCGTATATATTAACAGAAGACAACAATAAATTTGCTTAATTTGAAGTTAAGACATTAATTAAACTACATTAACTTTCTCAGGTGTGAGGCTAGCTAGCTGTGCTGCCAGGGATGAATTAGTCGACCGGACCGTTCGTTCTTACTGTCGACAGGCGTAGCCCAGACAGTTCAAAGCCTGCTAGTAGTAGCCTTCGGAAACAAACTGTGTTGGTTCAAGTCCCACTGTCGGCATATTTCTTTATGTAGCCAAGGCACTTGAACGCGTGCTAGCAGTAGCCTTCGGAAACAAACTACATTGGTTCGAGACCCACTGCCGGTATATTTCTTTATGTAACTAAAGCACTTGAACGCGTGCTAGCAGTAGCCTTCGGAAACAAGTTATATTGGTTCGAGTCCCACTATTGGCATATTTCTTTCTGTATCCGTACTATTGGAAACATTTACTGATGGGAATTGATGGGTGTGCTTTGGCCCCAGGGTGGGTTTGCTCTTTTCTTGTATCAGGTGTGGGGTGGGGGACTGAAATGAGAGACCGTTGGATAATGTGCAGCTGTAATTTCAGCTTTTGAAACAAGTTCATAATTTTTGCTTTCCGTGGCCTTTTAGTAGACAGTAACACATTTTAAAAATTGTGCGAATTTATTAAGTCTCACTGCTACAGATGATGGTGGTTATGAAAACCGAAATGTTAATGTTTTACCTATAATAAAATCAAGGAGAATGAAGTGTTGCACTCATTAAATTAAGCCAAGTTTCTTTAAATTTTCTGTCAAATGAAGTGAATGTCTTCTGCAACTGCATTATGCTAATTCACAATTTTAGAACCGTGTCGAAACAGGATATATGCTGCTGGTCATGGCTGAAAAGAGGGAAGGTAATCCCCAAAAGCTGAAAACTGACCTGGCTATCACAATAGAGCCATTAACCCTGAGTTGAGGAGAAGCCGAATCCCTCTACAAGACGGAGACTGTCTTAAAACTGGAAGTGAAAGTAAATGATGGGCATTGGTCATGTCTCTGTCCACTGTTGCGGCTGGATCTGCCACGAAGGAGCTGGAGTTCCCCATCGTATAGAGGGTCATCTGCATGTCCTGCAGTATCAGCACATTTTGCAGAACATAATGGTGCCTTCTGTATGGATGCTTTATCCTGAAGTTATAATCCATTTACAGCAAGACCACCCCTCCATTCATGATTCTAGCAGTAGCCTTTGGAACACACACCACTCACAAAGGACAGACATCCATGCCACCGGTGGGCTTCGAACCCACAATCTCAGCAGGCGATAGGCTGTAGACCGCCCGGCCACTGGGACCAGCGAAATATCACACCTACTCATAGAAAATGAAAAGTAATACTTTAGCCCTTAAAAGGGCTGTTCTCAATAATTGTCTGCTTGGACCACTGATTTCATTCGTCGTGTCAGACAACCCTCCCTTCTCAGCAAGAGCGATGACATGTTCGCGAATACACCTGTCATGGTGAGCCATCATGATGGGAATGAAGAACGTGTAGCTTTAACCAGTGCTGACATACAGCGAAAAACGGCACCTTCATTATTTTAACAGTATTTTGTTTTGTGGAGGGGTTTTGGCCTCTCCTCAACTCGGTTGGTGATTGTATTGTCACGGCCAGGTCAGTTTTCGGCTGAATACAGACGGAACTAGCTATTTCACTTGCAAAGAATGCCACAAAACCTTTGAAATCATACAACTACAGACCACAAAGAAGGAGAACAATTGGAAGACCAAAGAAACGTTGGCGCGAGAAGCTGCAACTCCGTAGACGGAACGGGTCAAAGGTTCCAATCCTTGATGATTATGATAATGATGGTGGCGGTAATTCCCTACCCTCCTTTTTCAACCACGACCAGCAACAGATATTCTGTTCCGTCCACGGTTCTATAATTGTGAATTACCATAATATAGTTACGGAAGACATTCCCTTCATTTGGCAGAAAACTGAAAGAGAACTGACTTAATTTAATGAGTGCAGCTGTTCATTGCCTTTGATTTCATTACTAGTAAAACTTTAACATTTCGATTTTTATAATCACCATCATCTGTAGCCAGTTAGATTTTAAATATGCCGACAGTGGGTCTCGAACAAACCTAGTTTATTTCCGAAGGCTACTGCTAGCACTCGTTCAACTGCCTCAGCTACATAAAGAAATATGCCGACAGTGGGTCTTGAACCAACGTAGTTTGTTTCCGAAGGCTACTGCTAGCACGCGTTCAACTGAGTTGGCTACATAAATAAATATGCCGACAGTGGGACTCGAACCAACACAGTTTGTTTCCGAAGGCTACTGCTAGCACACGTTCAACTGAGTTGGCTACATAAAGAAATATGCCGACAGTGGGACTCGAACCAACACAGTTTGTTTCCGAAGGCTACTGCTAGCACGCATTCAAGTGCCTTGGCTACATGAAGAAATATGCCGATGTGGGACTTGAACCAACACAGTTTGTTTCCGAAGGCTACTACTAGCAGGCGTTGAACTGTCTGGGCTACGCCTGCCGACAGTAAGAACGAACGGTCCGGTCGACTAATTCATCCCTGGCAGCACAGCTAGCTAGCCTCACACCTGAGAAAGTTAATGTAGTTTAATTAATGTCTTAACTTCAAATTAAGCAAATGTATTGTTGCCTTCTGTTAATATATACGCGGTGTGATTGATTGTAATGAATGGAAGACTACAAGTAAAGAACTTACCAATTTTTATTTGTTTTCACACTTTGATGTGCTGATTGAATAAAAGTTGCTGAACTGGATCATGTTAAATCAGCCATAACAATTTGTGGTATAGGTACTTATGAAAAATGTATTACAGTGGATGTTTAATCAATACCGTGTAAAGTGCTGCATCGATTATTGACTGACGAATTGACAATAGACTCATGCCTTTACCGTCCTGATGCACGTAGGCCTTATAGACGGCCCTCTTGTGCCCCATAAACTGATATCAGCTCAGGACATCCCTGTACCTTTACCAAAGTTCCATATGAACCCCAGACTTTAAATCAGTGCCCTCTGTATCCAAGAAAGTAACCCAGATATATTTTTTCTTTTCTCTCGAATGTCCCTGCAAACTCCATCCAGGTTCCCAACAGGCCCCATGGAGAGAGATACCCGTTTACAGGGCATTTTTACATATATCTTGAAACCCACACCAAAATTCCTCTGAATAAGAATTTGTTTTCTCTCAAAGGCCCTAAGATCAGTGTGATTTGGTAACATCAGCACAACACAGACTGGACTGTATGGTTCACGGTATGATGTGTGGTGGCCTTACAAATTAAATAAACCCAAAATTACAGCAATACACAGTGGTGCTTTGGGTCAGGGCACTGTGCCAATATTGTTTAAACTGGTTGGCTGTCTGCTTCATATTTTTGAGTAGTCAGCAGTTCAGTATGTCCATAACAGCTCCTTTCAGTAGACTCATAGTAGCCATCAGTTTGCAACTGACTGTGTGATGGTGCAGCACCTATGTAATGTGTTTTTGAGAACAGGTGCTCTGGAGATCTGTTTACAGTTCCTATGGCATCCATGACAAAGGTCAGTGCTTGGTGAAGTATATTTGTACAAAGATCGTGTGTTTACCATCGTCGCCAAGAACATTCGTACATATTATTTACCTTATGAATGTCGTAAGATTATGCTTACTGACTGTTCACAGGCTGTAGTCTGTACTACCTTTTCAAGGGTTCTTTAAATATGAATGTACATGGAACTGTTGATGTTAGCAGACAAGAATACGTACAGCAGAAACTGTAGTGCCTGAGCCGGATGCCTTTGAGGTTGAGGTGGTTACTGAAAAGCCAAAAAAAAGACAAATCACCAGCACTAATTGAATGAAAGCAGAATTCATTAATGCAGTGGGTAGAAGAATTTGCTCATTTCTATAAATTTATTAATTCTGTCTGAAATTAGGAGGTTTTGCCAGAACAGTGTAAGGAGTAGATCATTGTGCCTTTTATGAAAAGGACAGTAACACAGCTTGTATTAATTATTGTGGCATATCATGTTTGTTAACTGTTTACAAAATTTTATCCAGCGCACTGCGATCAAGGTTTACTTCATATGTAAGGAAACATTAGTGTAGTTATTGATGCAATGTGTCAACTGCTGATCATATATTATGCATTTATCATGTTCTTATTAAAATATGGGAATAAAGTGAAGCAGTGCAACAGCTATTTATAGACTTCAAGAAGGCTTGTGTTTAGGTTAAGATGGATGTCTTGTATATTACTGCCATTGTGTTTGGCGTCACCATGTAATTGGGAAAGTGACTGAAAATGTATCTGAATGAAAGATGTATCAGATTCTGCATAGGCAGGAATTGTGTCTGACATTTTTCCAATTAAATGGTCATGAAACAAGCAGATGCTCTATCACCATTGTTTTTCAACTTTTCTTTACAGTATTGCATTAGGATGGTTCAGGTACATCTGGATGGCTTGGAACTAAATGGTACACATGAGCTTATGGTTTGTGCTGATGGTGTTATTATATTGGTAGGAAGTGTACGTACTGTACAGGAAAACAGAAACTTTATTAGGCGATTGGACTAGAAGTAAATGCTGATAAAACTAAGCACTTGGTCATGTCTGAAGATCAGAATGCAGAATGAAGTTGCAATATAAATTTGATAATATTTCCTTTGGAAGTGGGCAAGAAATAAAATATTGGGGAACAGCCTAACAAATCAAAATAGAAAGTAAGAGAAGAAATTAAGAGCTGTTTGATGTCAGGGAATGCTTGCTGTCAATCAGTGCAGAATGTTTTGTCCTCCAGTTTGCTATCTAAAAGTATGAAGATTAAGATGTAGTAAAGTATAATTTGATGAGTTTTCTTTTGGGTATTTCCCCGGCGTCTTGTAGTTTGCGTCCAACGTTTCGGAACACCGTATCGGTTCCATCTTCAATAGGTGGTGAAG
>Ga0123355_10021550_pt1 | contig 10315 bp, 6 predicted proteins | sample TergutEmb28metaG_3_FD_89872 | JGI IMG/M metagenome (GOLD analysis project Ga0123355, IMG submission 89872) | Embiratermes neotenicus P1 segment gut microbial communities from Petit-Saut dam, French Guiana - Emb289 P1 | ecosystem: Host-associated > Arthropoda: Insects > Digestive system > Gut ... | reverse complement strand
GCACTGGTCTTTGGGTCGCCACAAACTTCTGTATGAACGAAATGCAATCCGCTGCTGATTCCCTCAGAAGGAAGTGAGTCAGTTGCTTAGTATATACATACAAGGGTCAAAAGATTCACAGGGCGCCTAGAAACTGCTATTCATGACGTGCATTTGTACATAATTGGATAAAGTGGCCGGAGCGCGAATCTGAACACAAAACAATATATAATGTGGAGGTAACGTGTAGGGCTATAATTCTAAGCCTATGCATGACTGCGCGGAGCATTTAAATGGCCGCAGCGCACCCATATGGCGCGTTCGTAGGATGCGGAATTAAAAGGATCGGGTGCACTCGTCGGATAAAGGTTAAGTATAACCTAGTTCATTTTTTAAGTTTTACTCCCAGAATTATTTTCAGCAGTTGTATACAAAAAATTTATGAAAATTACATAGTCTTATAAACAGACATCAAAATAATGATATAACAAAACACCTTAAAATTAAGGGTTGGCAAGGGGAAGGATTCTTCTCTTCTCCAACATATCCAGACCAGCTACGGGGGACATGCAGCCTCCTATGCCGCATACATCAGGTGCACTTTCGTCAGGGGTAAAGCAGCCAGGACATGTACCTGACCACTAAACTGCATCTAGTGCCAAGACAAATGAGTGAGGCTATACCAACACTCTCCCACATGCCTTAACAGCATGCATAGTAACAACTTAATCTTTACCATCTAGAAAATCCCTTTCATTTAATATATGAGAGACAGTCCACAAAGAATACATTCAACAAAACTTCCACAGGTCAAATGAAAAATGTATGCAGACGCCAAGTGGTCCACAGACTTTGCGTTAGGAAATGCTGCCTTAGATAATGAGTACGGTCCAACACAAATGCACTTTTAAAAAACTTACTTTACAAAACTTACATACCTGGGAAAAGGTGAAGCAAACTGTGAGCCAAGATTAAGCGAAAGATATGAGGAAGTCGTTAGAGCAGACGGAATTCCAGCTACATAAACTTTACCAACTAGATTCATCCCAGAATACAGCACAATACCTCCACTCAAATCCACTGCTGCAATCATGTTCAGATGCTGCAATACACAAAAACTGAGAGATAACATAACTAGTGTATAGGAATGTAGAATCAAAAATTCTCAGCTTACAGAATTACTTCTACTATTCAACAGATCATTCTGAAAGTAAGTGAAATAGCATAACAAACAAGATACACTGTTTTGCATAAGATGTTTATTTACAATCCAACATACATATAATGGTCTTGAAAATCTTCCTAAGATATGGTGTTATCTCTGCAGATGGCCATTCAACTGAAACTTTTCAGATTTTAAACACAAAGGTCACAAGAGGAGTACACTTTTTTTGGTTATATCATCCCACTTAACTGGTGTACAAGGTAGTAATGTATCACCAAACATTCTAGAAGAAGTAACAGCTATTCGGTGGAACATACTGAAATTAATGAAGAACATGGAACTCGATCTTGTACACAAGATTCTTAATAGTAACACAACTATTTATCATAAAAATGTTGCTTGTGTCACACCGAACTTTACATTTCTCTACCAGTGAAGCAAGAGCTATTGTATGTGTAGATTCAGACAGCTCAAAGTAAAAGAGACATGTGAAATTTGAGATTCTAACAGCAGTGTTGCTGAAGATTCAAGTCTTCTAGAAAGTTACCCCATGTCATTCCTGATGTTTCAAAGGATCACAATACACTCAAATCAGGAACTGTTTACCAAATGACACAGCATAACATTCCAGAAGATTTAAAATTTTCAGTATTACCACTATCAGAACCTCGAAACTTGCACTATACACATCTATGGGCAGGCATTCTTCTTTGCAATGTTTGACCCTAAAAGTGGTGGCATCAAGGTGTTTCAGAACACTGGAAACTGATCACCAACGGTACAATATAACACCCCAAAAGCCTTCATTCCTCTACAAGAGACACCCTGAAGAATTTCAGATACTGAAATCACTAAGAATGTGTGGTGGCTGAAACACATTTAATTCAATGTCACTGGCCCCTTACATAAACAATATCTGTATGCTTCATAGAATTCTCCAACTCTCTTGAAATTTTACATCTATACAACACAAATTTAATGACTTTTTATGTAAAACAGATACTGACTGGAAGAGGGGCTGCATCTTTGGCAGTGATGTTTTTTACAACTCCAAAGATGAGTTTCTGCTCCTTATTTGCCTTCTCAAGTCTTGCGCAGAACAGCTGACTAAGTGTCGGCACCAGGTAACATAAGTACGTCTGTCCTACTAGATCTGAACTCAGGAACACCCTTATGGTAGGGCCGCATACCACCTCCCTACAGAATGAAGTTTCAAAGCAGAAGTGTCAATCCATAAAAAAATAATACACGAAGGCATTATCTATAGCTTGAACCACTCTGACTTCCATGAAACAATGCAGAGTTTTTAAACTTTACAAAGACAAGAAGAATTCCTGAACAATTCAGTCTGTCTGTGTTTAACAGAAATATCAGTTAACATGGCTTCAACACTGAAAAGAATGACACTATTACTATCTTCATGGAAGTGATGCTGCATAAGTTGGTGTGATTATACAGTCTAAAATCTGGAAAATAATGGTATTTTTTTCAATGTTTGGTATACCCTGTTGCTGCAGTATGCTGCAACAAAAAGAATCATAGATTTCACATTATTACTATTTTATGTGAACTGTAAGACACTAGGTAAAGAATACCGTTAGGAAAATTGTACCTGCCTGACATTTCATGAACATTCATGCAATAAACTGATAGACTCAGGATATTACAAGGCAGAGTCAAACAGTATAGTGAGCTGATTAATTACTTCATGTACAACAATATGTGACAAATACAAAATGAATCACTTCTCAATACAATCATCCACTTTTTTACTGCATATTGTGTAGCAGTTCACAAGCTTTCTGAACCAATATGCAAAGAACGTTTTTGGCTGTAATCAAAGCCATGTATGCACCGCATCTTTAACTTCACCATCAATGGCAAACCTTCATCCACACAAGGTTCCTTTCAGTGGCCCAAACATGTGATAATCTGATGCAGCTATATCTGGACTATATGGTGGGGTGTGGCAGAAGTTCAAATTTCAGCTACCTGACTGCTTCGACTATAGCTGCCGTGGAATGTGGATGTGCATTATCATGGAGCAAACAAACCCTTTGGACAGAAAACCTTTGTGCTCTGTGCTATAAATTTCAGATGCTTTAATGCTTTCTTTCCACAAAAAAACAGTACACAGTTCACTCTTCTACAAGGGCACAATTCAAAAGTGGTGCAGCCATCTTTAAAGAAGATATATAAACAAATACAACACCAACTAAACCTGATACCCACTCGTCACAACAATGCATGGTATGTAGTTAGAGGCAACAGCTAGATTTCACAGTGCATCAACTTCACAGCCACTACAGGCAAATTCACTTTACTCTTTGATTTGCCTTTGTAGCTGGACACAGTAACTTAAGATAGAAGTATTAACATTTAAAAAAAATGCAGTACTTGGTCAGGTGGAAGGCACACACATGTGCACTCACACACACACACACACACACATATGTGTGTGGTCCCAATTTGAAGTCCAAAGAAAACTTAAACTCATTTTAACAGCTCATTGACACAGTAGGAATGCATAATACATGATAAGGATGACAGAGAATATAAAATGTTAAGATTAAAAGTATTTATTTGGAAAAGCACTGAATGTGAGAAACAAAGAATCATGAAAAATACTGAGATGGCAACAAAGATAAAGCAAAAGATGCTAATGAGATGACACAACTGAGCTGAACAGGAACTGATGAAACCACCATATTCTGTGAAATATTACTTTATACAAATCATTTTAGTTCAAAAGAAGCAATACACTTAACTCACATTATGCCAGAATCATACAGAAACTCTTTACTGGCATGTGATAAAGAACCTTAAACACTGAAATGCATGCAATCTCACCGAGGTATACCGAGGTTCTCAGTCCATATGTGTTCTAAACACAGTTCTGGAAACACAGGTTTTGCCTCCACTTGATTATCCACCAGAGTTAGACTTGTCATCATTCTGGCATCAGGTGGTGGAGTGCCAGAACCAGGAGACCATGAGGATAGTTGATTGTGGCACAAGGACCGCCACCCAAGAGGAGATGGCGTGAGAGTGACACGTGTCAAGTTACTAACAGAAACATTGGAGGAATGGCACCGGCTGTAACATGTAAACAACCACACAGTGTAACTGCAGACACCAAAATTAACACGTTACTGAATCTAAACATGGCATAACAATTCTGGCACATTTACTCCCTTATAGGTTTAAGTTCCAATGACGTAACAGTCAAGCAGCAAGTACAATCACATTTCAATTAAATAAGCATTACTATACATGTCAACCTATAAATTCATGTGGATGAAGCTTCAGTTGACTGCCATCAATATCTTCATGTGTTCGAAAACCTTACTGGCTGCAAGTTCAGCAGTGAATGCACAGTATAATATGCTGAGAAATTCACTCCTTTTGTGCTATTACCTCCAAAACCACAGAACTTAGGGGCAGAGTCTACCAGACACGAAATATGTGCTTCATTATTCTCTACATCCCTACACATAAAAGAAGCCCCTTCACTTTTTTCCTATACTATTTCCTTCCTCTACCAATTTTCAGAAAAATGGCCATAGAGAATGTGCTTAACTTTGTGTACAATAAATGCAATACCCTTTTTCAAATGATCAATTAGGAAAAGATTCTTGCCTAATATACTGGCACATACAGTAACTTCACCCACTGCTTCTACAGAATTTACTTTAACATTATTTTCAACACATCATTGTACACCATCAAAAGAGTCTGATTTACTGGAGTTGTCTTCCAATTATACAATTTACTATTAACCAGATCATGATTCTTCCACCTAATTCAAACTACTTCATAATTAAGGTTCTGTCTATTATGCCATATATATTAAATACCCACCTGATGGCAGCCATGGGACTGTGTGAACGTGACAACTGAGGTGATGAAGTGAAGCTGCTCTTATTGCCATCAACTGTTGTGCTGGCAAATGCAGAATGTGCCCTGCTGCTACCACTACTGCCTACTGCCATAACTGACGCAGACGAGTGGTTCAGTGAAGTCTCCATACAGCTACATATGGCTTGACATTCCTGTGTACATAATTACATCAGTCTATTAGACTGACAGTTCCAGCAATTGGGAACACTGTGACAGACATAGAAACATAACAAAGAAAACCATATATTCTTATAATAAAACCAAACAGACACACTAATTTCTCAAATTTATTTTTGGAATAAAACTCTACATGTTTCGAACAGTTCCTCTGTCCATCATAAAGAGTTTTTCACTGCACACACAGCAATGGTATATGTCATACAGGTTTGCTGACAGCTTGCGAGTAGGATCAGGACAGAACCAGTTCCATCCTGATCCTGAACGTCAAAAACCATATATTGCCTGGATCAGCACACATGTGTTGTCTCCCTTCAACCAATGACTGAACTTTTAAGTAGGGTTCCATTTGTTGTTGCACCACATTACATATTCTAGTCTTAATATTCATCAAATGACAGTTTGCAAAAACAATGGTAGGAGTCTATATGTCAGTTATGCCAGTGTTCAAACAGCCATGGGTAAATGCATGGAAGTACCAAATGTATGTGTTACTGAAGCTGAGCATGGGTAAACACTTATTATATAACCTCAAACAGAAGGAGGATAGTAAAGGAATTCCATAAACCCACTTCTGAAGTTAATCACTCTATTAGATTTGGGCAAGCGAACCACAGTGAGAGAATCAACCTATCAATCCCTCACATTTAAGTTTCTACTCTGTCTACCATTGAGATATTTGCACAGATGAAAATAACTTGTATTCCATGCATTTCTTTCCCATGCCAAAGGCCACAAAACAAAATAAATAACAGTGGCACCATTGTGAAAATAGGATTCCTTCTTTACTGCCACAAAAAATTGTAACTCTTACACACAATTTTCACAAAGCTGAGACAATAATATATAAAGCCTTTTAACAAAAAATGTTTTCATGTCAAATATTACGGAGGTGTAAATTTTTTTAACATGGTATTAAAAATTCACAGTAAGGGAAATGACCGTTTCAAAAAACTTTAGAGGTTGTTGGGAGACCACTTACAAAGTGGCCACTTGGAAGACCAACGAGATGGGATAATATTGTTAAGATGGGTGTAAGGAAATTTTATCAAGTGAGTATGAGGAGGCTGGTACCACACAATTGCGTCCATTGAGAAGCTTTAGTAACACGAGTGTTAAAAACTATCATACTTTCCACAGACAATGTGTTAGTCTGGCAGAACTTTGACAATAATGTTGTTCAATGCATTAAAATTTAGTCCACAGTTTGTCCTGTTGACAATAATTTATTGAACTGAACCCACACCAAGCATCACTCTTAAAGGTACACAATGCAATGCACATACCTCTGGTAGTGCTTTGCGAATCTTCCACACACTGTGCAGGCCTGTTCTGGAGTCATACAGCATGCAAATGGAAGGTTCCTCACTTGTGAACACAATCTTCTGACATGGGTCTGACACATAGGACAGTTCCCCTATAGTATACAGAATAAAGTGTAATAAAAACAAGCTGGCAAAACATCTGCAGCATGACACTTCTGGCACATTCGCTCTGTTACTGTCTCTAGATTTTAAAAATGTAAATAATTTTAAAAAGACTGAAAATTCATTATTTTAAACGTGCCTTTCAATATCTTACAGACTACACACTGTAAGTTTTCTCTACATCTCAGCAACAGATTAACAACTTATCATGCTAGATTGTGAAGCTGTTGCTAGAAAATGGAGAAAATTCAAAGTAAGGCTGAGTGTAGTAATAACAGAGTGAAGCTACAAAGTCATGTGTCAATGAAGCACTATATTGAAATACTGAATCAGACCTCCCTTCAAAGCAGTCTAAACACAATCATGACTTTATTTTGTTTTTCAAAAGTTAGAGAATGTTACACTTAGGTCATCAACTGTTCCTCTGGCCTCTCTTGCTCTGTTGTACTTTTTGTATCTACGTCATCAACAGCAAGATTTAATATTTCTTGTACTTACCTAATATGCAGTGGGATATTAACATCAATGTATGAAGGACTTCATGTACATAGTTATTTTAGTCCATTTTTATCCAAGAGTGAAATGTGAAAAAGACAAATTTTAGTAACAATCCCCAATACAAAATTTCACGGAACATTATCAACGTGGGAGCACAGCTGTTCCATGCCGACAGACATGGCAAAGCTAATAGCATGTAAAAGAGATACAGTAATTTATGGAAATAGAATTTACATGTAAGAGTCACAGCCCCACACAAATATATGCTAGGAAAAGGATACTATCAATATTGTACATAAGCAGTGAACTTACTTCATGATAACAAATGAATCCACATAAAAGGCTGTAAGATGTGAGATTCCCATGGCAACTAAGAGTCCTACTATAGTTTTATGGGCTATGACACAATGTTGAAGTCTATACCACCATGTCAAAACTACAAGACAATATTTAACACACTGTAAGTTTTTATCAAATATAAACACAATGAAAAGAAGCCATCACAGCCCAAACAGTAAATAAACTGGCTATGTCCTATGTGGCCCAGTGTTTTACTTGTAGCCATAAAACTTCAAATTCTCTTCACACCATAACCAACTCGTTCCTGGAAACTGCTAGTGCTTCCAGGTCCTCATCCAAGGATGGGCAAGAAACTTCTTATGTTCCCAAAGTCAAAAAGCACACAGCTTTACCTTTACAGCCACTACAAAGTCCTCACACAAACAAGTGTTGCACTTTGAACACCATTAGTTGCACATACAAAAACCATGAGAAAACTACTGAGTATTTATTTAAACTGATTTTCAAATGGCATATTAACAGAAGAGCCAGTCTGCAGCCAGAACTCAGACCAGCTACTTCTCAAATACACTATCAGAGTGGGAACCCATTCACTACAACTGTTACAGCACTACTACCAGTACACTGGATAATTTATATGGTTCTATGCAACACAGAGTCTGCACAAATCAACATTTATTGTATCTTCATGCACTATACCTACCATGTTTAGCCAGCACTGGCGAAACCTCATCTAGGGGGTGAAGGAGTGCAAAAACAATGGGCAGCTGGGGTACATTACCCACACTACTGTGTACATCAGACACAGAGATGCTGGACACCTTCTGTGGCACTGTTTCTATGACTCGCTCCAACATTATGCCAAATTTGGTACTCCAAACATTAGCCACCTGAACAGGTAAAGCAAATGCCATTAACATCAACTATTTTACATTTTCGCAGCATGGTGCTCTGGGTTATGACACCATGTATTCTGGTAGGGGACTCCCAATGTTTCAGATGAAAATATTGCCCCCCATCTTCAGGACAGCAACAAGAAAAGACAGAAAAATGGCTTTCTATAACTAAATAAAACAACTACAAGTATAACACTTAAGATAAATTTTGCTTTCATCTCTTGTCTAAATTTTGTTTAGAAAAGCATTCCATTCATGTTAGTTTTGGAATGAAGAACAGGCCTGAACCTCTCAATAAACAAGCAAATAGTAATGAATTACCTTTAGCAAAAAATTCCAGTTGTATGTATAAACAATACAAACAACAAGTTTCCAAGTCTTCTGATGAGGGTCATGGCAGAAACAAGGCAATGACAATGGTGGGCAGAGCCACAGGTGAAAGAGGCAGGAAAGTTAAGAGAAGCTGACAGTAAAAAAAAAGTGATTGAATTTAGTCTGGAATGGGTAGCTAGAAACTCAACGTTTGTCTGGGTTCTAGTTTGTAACTTAAGCCATAGGAAGTTAATTATAACTTACTGAAAAGAGACGAGGCAGATAATCCCTACTCATTATATCCTGAACTCCATCACTTCCTTTCCAAACCACAAGCTCCCCTTAACTTTCCTTGCTGTTCCACCTACAGCCATGCTCACTGCATAATACCACCAATCTTACTGGTTGGCTACCCCATCATAATATACCTATTTTTTTCCTGACATGGCTACACGCTGCTTATACCACAAAAATGGAAGCAGCAAGCTTCTTCATAATACTGGTAACTATTTATTGACATGGCATCACATCTCAATCTGAATTTTCAACCAACAATGTGAGAACCTCCAAGCTTGCCTTACATTCACATTTATATAGACCTGTTATTTTATATAAAGGAACATTTCAAAAACCATTCACCTAATGTACAGAAAAACGTGCATCCCTGTCCTTAAAATATATATCTTAACACTTTCACCCCCCCCAGCAAATCTGCTGCTAGCTTGTCTCCCAGCCCAACTCTTTGCAGTAATTCAGGGCAGACAGTGAACAACAGAAACTGTACAGCATGATCAAAGGATCAAAAATGTACCACCTAGCAAGCGAAGAAAAAACAATGTCCTCAATGTGCATTCTGAAAAAGAAATATATTTTATTGTCATGATGCATTTCTATAAAAACTTGGTCAGTTAACACAGACTTCACAAAGCACTATCAATAAAAAAACCAAAATCAGATTCATAAGTAAGCATTAAAATATAAACGATACCTGGAACTGCAGGGATGAAACATAGTCTTCACCCTCACTGGTGAATACCTTCACATTATTAGAGTCAATAATACAGACACATGACAATGGTGTACCTAGTAAATGGAAGAATCACAATTAATATTTTTAACGGTCATGTTTTCATTGTCAGTTCATAAATAACTAGAACATCAAACCCAGTCATTTAAAATCTATATTCAATTAAAACCCACGTGTTGTTTGTGAACCTAAGGTAGTAATTCTATAAGGACAAAGCAGTCTTAAAAAAAACTATATTATCAGGTGTATATAACTTATCAACATCAACTACATGTTTCGGCCATTGCTGCTGTGGCCATCTTCAGGTTGGATACAATTTTTTATCAGAGAAGCTATGATATAATATAAAACAAATTATTAGTGTAGGTAAGGGGGAACGAGATGTCATTCCCCTTACCTACACTAATAATGTGTTTTATTATATCATATCTATATAGCTTCTCTGATAAAAAGTTGTATCCAAACTGAAGATGGCCACAGCAGCAATGGCTGAAACATGTAGTTGATGTTGATAAGTTATATACACCTGATAATATAGTTGTGCTACGACTGCTATGTCTTTACAGAATTATTACTTTAGGTTCTAACAAACAAAATGGGGATGACGCACCTTGAAGTTGTTTGTGAATTCCTG
>Ga0123355_10021549_pt1 | contig 10315 bp, 7 predicted proteins | sample TergutEmb28metaG_3_FD_89872 | JGI IMG/M metagenome (GOLD analysis project Ga0123355, IMG submission 89872) | Embiratermes neotenicus P1 segment gut microbial communities from Petit-Saut dam, French Guiana - Emb289 P1 | ecosystem: Host-associated > Arthropoda: Insects > Digestive system > Gut ... | reverse complement strand
GGATAGAGACAGGTGGCGGACGCTTGTGAGTGCGGTAATGAACCTTCGGGTTCCGTGAAATGCGGGGAGTTTCTTGACTAGCTGCAGACCAGTTAGCTTCTCAAGAAGGACTTTGCACCATGGGGTAAGTACGTAAGTAAAGCAAAGTTGAAAAACAATGGCGACAGAGCATCTCCTTGTTTCAAACCATTCTTAATAGGAAACCTGGCCTCTGCTTTAGTTTTCATTCAGACACATTTTTATTACCCATACCAGTTTCATGGGGATACCAAACTTAATGAGAATATTATGCAAGACCTCCCTCCTAACTAATTATAAGCTTTCTTGAAAGTCTATAAACGGCTGATGCATTGCTTCATTGTATTCTCATTTTCTCTCAAGTATTTGACGAATGTAGAACATATGATCTGTATTTGACCAGTTGGGTCGAAATCCTCACTGATGATCACCAATAATTTCCTCTGCACATGGAGTTAACCTTGACCATGTCTGTTACCGTCTTAACGAAAACACGAACTTAACCTAGTCAATAATTTTCTTAATGGTCTAGTGCCATTTCTGGGTGTGGATTGTAAGACGCCGTATGAACCAACCACTTTACGATACTGTGAATTACGAATGCTTATGTGCGCACGTTTCGTGTGCATATTTTAATGTTTCGTTCTTAAAATTACATGTACCTTAAAATACAGCGCATTGTTGGGACACTGAAACAGTACACAGCTCTGAATACAAAGAGGTACAGCGAATTGTACCCAATATCACAAACAAAAGACGTGACTACAGCCGCCATTCATCAACCTCAGCAGTGGAAATTAACTACAGTACGTCTACTTCCCCTCAAGAAGGAGTAATTCTGCACAAAATCTGACAATAAGCAGCTACGATAAAATTTGTAAGCTAAGTTGTTCTCCGTACATATTTAATCTTAGCGTTGGCAGACGCATTTCAGGCATTTGTGACCATTTCCAAATTTGCCTCCAATCTTACTCTATTAAGGCTTATAGGAGAAGATGGGACATTTAATAATTACATAGTACTGTGGCCAGTTTTATGACAATGTAATTCGAGTAAGTGGGTAGAGGGGGAAGCAATAAGAACGTAAAGGATGTTGCAGGTGCCTTTACTCCACCCATTAGCCTTCCAAATGCCGATCAGTCACCAGTACCTCTCCGAGTGCGTCGAACTATAGGCCTATGCCAATTACATGAGACCCTCGGTTATATCTTCAGTACAAATAACGCTAATGGGTGCAAAACATACATTATGTATCGACTTCTGTACCCGTGTTTCCCACAGTACTACCAGAAAGGACTATACACCCCTCGGCTGCTGCCTTTCATCCCAGGAAATGAACACAGAAACGGTGATGCCGTGAGCGTCATTCGGGTGTGGCAGACACGTGGGTTGGGTCGCTGGTTAATGGAGACCACATGTCTGTAACAAAATCTGCCCCAGGGGAAAGAATACACAAATGAAACGAAGAATGTTTTAAAGCCAAGACACACTGGTGTTCAGCTCAGTGCCTCTGAAAAATGATTAACAACTATCAATGAAACCCCCAGGCACCGTCATTTCGCAAGGTCACAAAATAGGGACACGTCGACAAAAGGAAGAGTACTTTACCCTAGCCACTCTAACCCCACTGAATTCTGGCTTTTCGCCCATCATTTCGAATCAAGCGTTCCACCTCAGTGCAAGAATCACTGCAAATTATAAGAAACTAAGAACGCTATTGAAAACACCCTAAATTAAAACTATGCAAATGACAAACTAAAATGACGGCACTCAAGTGACAAAGAAACGGATATGGTCTTAAACACAACCAGCAATTTTTCTAAGACAATCTGCGAGCACCTTTCTTGAGAGCAAAAAGAATTAATTCCTGCTTCAAACAGTGTCTGGGTATCGAAGAATCATTTGCGTCTGGGACGAAGAATGAGGTTGTGCACTTCGAAGATGTCGTCTGGAATGTTAAGGCCATGTAGTCTAGTGGCCATTCCAAACTGAAGACGGAGGCAGCAGACTCCTCCGAAAATGTAGTAACGAGCTGCCAGATTACATGGCGCCACAAATCCTCATAATCACTACCGTGAAAGCATCAAATTTAACACTCCTGTTTCATTAACAAATCAAGAAAGCTCAATGCTTTTGCGGAAGCATTTAACGTCGATTTACGCTAAAGTCTTTTGGTATAGGATGCCACGGAGGCAGCAGGTTCGTCCAAAATTTTGGTACATCTCTAGCCGGCTAGATAAGTAAAAACAATACAGTACGAATATCCACCAACTGAAGAATTTCAAACCGCATTTTCAAATGGATGTCGGTATGGTTCGCTCGCGGACTAAAGCCACGGAGTTTAGTTTAGTTTAGTGTGAAGTATGGAGTCCTAATTTTATGTGACCAATATCATTGATAACGTTCTGTTGATTCGCTTATCGCATAAAACTTAGTCCAGGTTCCGGCCTTCCCAAATTCCGATATCGGAGACAGACAGCAAAACTGCTGCATTTCTGTCCATATAAGATATCGGCGGTTTGAAAACTCTAAAAACCAGGTTGTACATCCGGAGTGAATTTTGTGAACAGGTACCTTCATGGTGTACATACTTTAGAAAAAGGCCCCTCAGTCTTTCCGTCTGCCGATGATGGCTGGTTTCCTATCAGTGAATACCTGAACTCTCAGAATAACACGCCTCCGTCTGCAGAAAATTCCACGCCAATCCATTGAATGTCATTACATGATGTAATCTGGTGTGCGGTGCGTTGTGAATGCAGGCAAGCTCACTGGGAAAATTCAAACCCATATGTTACATGTCTTCTTACACAATCTACGAACACCAACCCGATTACGACAGGATCCATTTCCTTTTTCCACAAGACGGAGAACAGCTCACATCGCAGACATATGCTCTGTTTAAAGCTTGCTCTTGCCGCAGCAATAAGCTGGGGATTGTGGCCTCCTCGTCTGCCAGATATAAAGCCCTGCGATTTTTATTTCGCGGTACTTTACAGGAAAATTAATGTGCTAATAATCATCGGAATTGTGAAATCTTAAAGTATTATGGATGCTGAGTCTTCAAACGTCATAAGCGCAACTTCACCGTCCATTAGCAACGTGTTAGTTACGATGCGACGCTTGTATGAGAGCCGAAGAAGACCACTTTCAGCAATTCCTTCCACTCGGCGTGAGCAAAAGTCTTGTATTAACTATAATACATCGAACTAAAACTTTCTTAGGCCTCTAAAAACGGCAAGTAAAAACAACCGACTGCAATACACTGAATTGAAACGTGTCGAACCTGACTCACCGCAAACTGGAATAGCGGGGGAAAGTGACCAATAGTATGTGTCAGATAAAATAATTATCCTGTACTACCAGTTACACAGTCGCCGACTACAGCGTATGTGTAACGGATGTAAAGGCCGAAGATTGCAAACAAAAATTCATTACGAAATGTCCGTAAAGCGTAACGCTTCTAGAGCACGAATTCAGTCACTTATCACAGATTTTAAATTCGTAAATAATTTACAAAAATGTCGGCCCAATTATTTTAAATGTGCCTCTCCATGCTATATACACGACACACAGAATTTCTCTGCCTCGTAGCAAGAGAGCTTGCTTACTTACTTCATGGAGCACAGTCCTTCTTGAGAAGTTAACCGGTTTTCAGCTACTCAAGAAATTTCCCGCAATTTATGGAACCCGAAGGTTAATTATCGCATTCACACGTGCCCACCAACCGTCTCTAACCTGAGGCAGCTCGATCCAGTCCATACCCTCACATCCCACTTCGTGAAGATCCCTCTTAATATAACCCTACCATATATGCTTGGGTCTTCCAAGTGGTCTCTTCCCCCCAGGTTTCCCACCAAAACACCGTACACAACTCTACTCTCCCCCATACATGCTACATGCCCCTCCCATCTCACTCTTCTGGATTTATCACCTGAACAACATTGGATGAGGAGTACAAATCATTCAGCTCCTCATGTAGTTTGCTCCACTCCCCTGTCACCTCGTCACTCTTACGACCAAATATTTTCCTCAATACCATAGCATAGCTCCTCCCTCAATGTCAGTGACCAAGTTTCACACCCATACAAAACATGAGGCAAAATTATAGTTCTCTACATCCTAATCTTTAAATTTTTGAATAGCAAATTGAAAACAAATGATTCTGCACTGAATGATGGCATGCATCCCCAGATTTCAATCGGCTCTTAACTTCTTCCCGCATAGAATTTGATTTGTTAAGGCGGTTCACAAATATTTGAAATCTTCCACCCTTTCCAAGTAAGCACAACCAGTCCTTATACTGTGACTACATCCTGCTTTCTGATCTCGAGACATGAACACGTACTTCATTTTATCAGCAATTACCTCTAGGCCAATCTCCTTACTAACCATTACCAAAGTTTCTACTTTTTTTTACAGTATGTACGCTTCCTCCCAATATATTAATATCATCAGCATAAACCAGAAGCGGTGTACCATTTAATTTCAAGCCACCCGGTTTACTTGAACCCTCCTAATAACGTACTCTACAGCAAAGCTGAAGAGCAATGGCGATAGAGAACCTCCTTGTTTCAAACCATTCCTAATAGGAAACGTGAGAAAATTCTTGCCTACCAAGACTCTGCTATGTGTTTCAGTCAGGCAAATTGTATTAGCGTACCACTTTCATGGGGATACAACACGCAACGACAATATTATACAAGACATTGCTCCTAACTGAATGATAAGCCTTCTTGAAATCTATAAACAGCTGATTAACTGCTTTCTGTATTCCAATTTTTTCTCAAGTATTTGACGAATGCAGAATATATGATCAGCAGTTGACCTGTTGCGTCGAAATCCACATTGATGATCCCCAATAATTTCCTCTGCATATGGAGTTAACCTTGAGCGCAGGATGTTGAATAAAATTTTGTATGCAGTTGGCAAAAGTGATATGCCCCTATAATAACTACAGTCTGTCTTATCACCCTTCTTATAGAGAGGTACAATCAACTCCTTCCACTCCTCAGGCAATTCCTCCTTATTCCAAACAGAAATAATAAGTTTATGGATCTCACAGCGAATTGTTTTACCCCCTGCATTAACCATTTCTGCTAGGATTTGATCAATACCTCGTGATTTGTGACTTTTTAGCTTTTCAATAGCCAAATCAACCTCAAACGTACTCGGCTCAGTTACTAGTGGTTCTGCTGTGTGTATTTCTGACTGCCTAACATCATTAACTCCATGTAGATTCAATAGCCGACAGAAATGGTTCCTACACCTAGCTAATATACTGTGGGAGCCCGCAAACCGAACCACTTTTCTCATCGCTTACTATAGTAGCTCTAGGCTAGTAACCCTTCTTAAAGTCACTGATGCTCCTATACAAGTCTCCAATAATTTTTATCTTTCTGTTAGTTTCAAGTTCCTCTATTTTGGCTTTTAGTATACGTTCTTTTTTTTCTGAAATATCTGCTAGCTTCACATCTTACATTGTTCAGATTATCAACAATGCTTTGCTTGGATCCTGTACCCAATTCCCTTTTAGCCCGATCCCTTTGATCTAAAAAACTTAAACATTCTTCATCAAACCATGGTTTATGGTCCTTCAGTTTGTTCACGCATAGACTCTGTTTACCTGAGGTTTTGATATTCTCTTTAATGTTTTCCCAAGCCCTATTTATGTCCTTGCCATAACTTAAGTTCTCCAAAGCTGCAAACCTGTTTGAAACCTCCAGCTCATTTAGCTTCCTCAGATTAAATCATTCCCCATCAACCTTCTGTGCTGCTTGTTTACTTGCTGCCAATCTTTCCCTAACTACTGCAACCACCACATAGTGTTCAGTATCATAGTCAGCTCACCTGAAAGCATGTACATCTGGTATACTTGAATGCCACCTCCTATCTACCAATACGTGATCAGTCTGGTTGTGAAGACGTCCAGGTGTACTTATGAATGTCTCAGTGTGTGAACATCTTGCTCTTAACAACTTGATTTTTTATGTGCCAAAAGTTTACTATTCCAACACCATTATCATTACTACCATAACGCAGACTCTCATTCCCAATTGTCAGTTTAAAAATGTTCTCTCCCCCCACTTTTGCTTTAAAATATCGTAATAGTATTTTCATATGGTACTTAGGAAAATGATTAAAAACCCGCTCTAAATCCTCATGAAAACTGTTCTTGGAATCATAAATTTTCTTCTCACTTGGTGCATGCACATTCAGAACAATGATATTACACCAGCGACCTCTCAGAACTATATCTATGACACCCTAACGCTAACAAACTTTACCGTCTTAATTGCTGATACTATTCTCTGGTGTACAAACAATCCTGTTCCCAATTGATGATTTTCGTTTCCTTTTCCATAGAAAAAAAATGTAATACCCTGCTCTTATCGTGCCCCTTTTGTCCCACCTCACCTACTACACACCCACTAAATCTAATTTATATCTTGTTAATTCCCTGGATGCTGCTGTAATTGAACCTGACCTATACAGGCTCCTAATATTCCAAGTGCCAAATTTCATGTCCCACTTTCGTTGCTTAGTTCGTACCGAAGTATCAGTCCAGGGCCGAGGCTTTCTCTGTGAATATTTCGTAACAGGATACGTTTTAACAGCGAGTAGTAGTTAGCACCTCGCCCAACCCCCAAGTTGGAGGACAACCCCGTGTTGGCTGTCCGCGGCTGCTTATTCAATATATTCGCAGCTACCCTCCACATTGGAGGCCGTTCTTTCATCCGCAACCTGAGGACGCCTCGTGCCGTGGTGACAGGGACCCACTTATCAACAGAACTACAATCCGAAATTTGAAGTTCTCACAGCGGTGTTGCTACAGTGTCCAGATTCGTCCTCTAATGCATTGTTCCTTGGATATTCCCCGACGTTTCGAAGATCCTAGGGTCTTTATCTCTAGAGTCAAGCAGTTCAAGACCTTCTTGGACTGCAACGACACGGCGTCACATCGTTGATACACTTGAATATTCAGATTTAAATACATCAGAACCGATATCTCGTAAATGTCGAGATAATGTAATAGCAGATGTACAATTGATCACTTTCGATTCCTAGTCTACATCGGCTTCAGCTCGTACCTCACAGAGAACAATACCTAAACTTGAAACACTGAAAACGGTCAGATTTCATAAATATACGGTCTTCACATAATGCGTTATCTTTTCCCATTTTAACCACAAACGGATCGTGACAACAAATTTTATTAAAAATTCCTAATATGGAATTTCACAAAAATCCCTCGGGGAGTGGCACTGTTCCATGTAGACGGACGGACATGAGGCTAGTTGTTGCTTTTAGCAACAAGTTTGCCAGCGCGCCATAAAAAAAACTGGATTTATTGTTCCAGCCTCATTAAATGCGCAACATCCATACGCACTTCCATCTAATGGCCATCCACACTGTTTCCCAGCTATAATTCTAATTATGGGTGTGGATCTGCAGCCAAACAACAGTACACCTCAAGAACAGTACAGAGATCGGAACATCAAAGAGAGCAATACAGCTTAAAAAAATCCAGATGGTCACAGTTTCGTCACTGAAATGAAATTTGTAAATTCCTTCTGTGATGCCAAGCAAACATAGTAGCGAAAAATTTCACGTCATATTCCATTTTGAAATTCAATGCCAACCTTCATCAACTGCTAATTAAATCTACTCTCGGGACAAGACAATGATATAAATATAACAGTGAAAGCACGAATCTCCTAAACCGCACGCATAATGCGAATGCGAAATGTTCCGCATTCTGCTGACATGTGTAATACAAATGCCAACCCACTCACTTGGTTTCAGAAACCACTGCAAAGAGACCTGCATTACCGACACAACTCGAAGTAACATGAACAGAACACACACACAATTTACATGTCAGACTCACTGTAACTCACATTATGAATACGCGCACCGGCTACCGGTAACACAAGTGCATCACTACAAGCACACAAACGAAACTACACATCCGGTCACACAACGAACTACGTCCAGGCGGCTTGCCGAAGCGAGCATACGTCTCATGGGCAGGGTCTTGGGACGGCACCAGCGCAACACAGCGGGAAAATAAGCAACTTACACGTCAGCCGACGCCGACGTATGTATCGATCGCAATTTGTCGAGCACCCTGGAAACGATAACGTAAGTGATCTGCGTAGGAATATAGCCGGCAGAAGTCGGGATTTGTAAGCTACCTTACGGGTTGTCACAGTGGTGAACATGTAACGCTGTGTAATCTTGTAGCAGTTTACCAACGCTTCAGTAAAACCTACTACCTCCACGTTCTGGGCAGTAGGTTCCAAAAAACTCTGGTAACTTCTACTGGACTGACATCACATCCCAAAAGACGGCAATCTTCTAACCTTCAGAGTTTTCTGTTACACTAAATGTCTCACAGCCAGAATTTATTACATTATCACCAATAGGCCTACAACGAAAATGCTTCGACCAAAACCGACGGTTCTCAATCAAAGACAACAGAATTCCTTACTATAAAAAGTTAGTGTATACGCAGTTTTTCAAGATGCGATGTTGAACAGTGTATTACTCGTTCCTGACAAGTCAATCACTTGCCATACTAGAACTGTTTATGACAGTTTTTTTTTTAATAATCGTCAACTACATTGAGGAATTCAGCGTGATTCACCGTTCAAGACTTACTCACGCATACAGACTAAAGCACACAAATACCAGTAACAATACAATACACGGTGCAAGCTCCTCAAATAAAATTAATTTTTAGCAATGTATCACATAAAGGCATACAATCTGTTAAATGACAATTTACTTAAAAGTACGATTCAGAAAATGTCCATAACCCAACATGCCTTACAAAGATCGTAACTTAACGCCAATCCGATACTTCTAGCATACCGCCTGCTTAGTTGGCACGTTTCTTCCCCTTTCGACAAATCTACCAGACACGCCTGGGAGGTCACACTGGCGAGGGAAAGTACATGGGTTCGTCCTCAACCTCTGATGTACTAGCACAAAGTAAATGCCTCCCGTTAACAAACGAAACGGTGTGCATGCAAAATTTACAACTACACAGTGATTACGCACACACGCACTTCATTTCTCGAGTTTCAAGCTCCTCTATGGGCCATGTAAAGAAAGAAAACAGCAGACACGTTGTAATTGTCAGACCTCTCGCCAGGGCAAACTCTCAAAACGAAGGATTATAGCATACTGTAGTATAATTACATACAGCCCTTAGTGGGCTCTGGCTTCCTCCACAACTCTCCTCCAACCTGGTCTTTCCCCTACCCTTCCTCTCCAGCCTCTGGCCATCATCACCACACTGTCCAACCATTTCGTACGTGGTCGTCCATTCCTCCTTCAGGAGAGTAATCTCTCCTCCAGCATTCTTTTAGGCATCCGATATTCATTATATAGCGTTCTTAATTATTCGTTATATAGCATTTCTTATTAACAAGCTATATGCACACATTCCTTCCGTAGAAATAAATTTGTATGTTTTAACAAATTCCCCCTGGCCCACAAAATTTCTCTAAAAAGTATTTTAATTGACAAATAGCATACACCAGTTGTGCTAGCAGTGGTAAATAGAAGTGCACCGTCTGGAACTGAATACAGTGGGAATTTTAAAAGAACCTCACACCGACAACGCTAAGGCCACTCGAACCTGCTCCTCAACAGAGGATACGTAGGAGTGTGTCTCCACGCAAACAGCGGTAAGACATTACACCCTTGCAATCTCGTCATAACACGTATTACTTTAGTCTGTAATACAGCTGTTTGGCTCTTTGTTCTGTACTCATTTATGCAGATAGCTACAACACAAGGGTTAAGTGCAATTACGGCACAACAATGACATCTGGAGAAAGAGAGATACGGTAAACAAGCAAACACCAGACTCCTACAGACGGCACAGCTATTTCAACAAAGCACGGCCGTAATTACACGGTTTATAAATTTGAAATAAAGAATTAGGATTGAAATTGAATGATGTGAACGTCCGACCTCCCTTGAACTGCTACAAATAACTGTATGCTCTATGTCATGTTCATCTTATAACACCAGCAACCCTTCGATCTGAACTGTACTACGCTCGGAATACTGTTGGTCACTACGACTCAACAAGCGAACTCTGAAGTGACAGCAATTAGCAATACCAAAACATATGAAATTCTATTTCATCATTACCTTAACACCTCATTGGATCAGTTCAGTGATTGAGACTAGACACCCCAAACAGGCTCACCCAGTTACGTCCCCCCCCCCCCCCCCCCCCCCTCCCCTCAAATCCATCCCGAAAACGCCCACCATTCTGCTT
>Ga0123355_10021548_pt1 | contig 10316 bp, 9 predicted proteins | sample TergutEmb28metaG_3_FD_89872 | JGI IMG/M metagenome (GOLD analysis project Ga0123355, IMG submission 89872) | Embiratermes neotenicus P1 segment gut microbial communities from Petit-Saut dam, French Guiana - Emb289 P1 | ecosystem: Host-associated > Arthropoda: Insects > Digestive system > Gut ... | reverse complement strand
CTTAAGGAAAGGAGAGGATACTCACAGTTGAAGGAGGAAGCTCTAGATCGCACTATGTGGAGAGCTCGATTTGGAAGAGGCTTTGGACCTGTCGTAAGACAGACTACTAAATGAATGAATATATATGTGTGTTAAGTATCGTCAGAGACGGGCAGTGTGTTAGTGAAAAAGGAATTTTTTGAATGTAGTGCCAGGGTCTTTAAATGTTTTGAGTATTGCTATGAAAACCTCATAATTAATTTATGGCCTCCTGTGACAGTTTATTTTTCATAATTCCGGGGTTCAGCAGCCGCCATGTATTAATCAGTTCCTCATTGGTAGCTTTCAGATTTCGCTTTGAAGTTTTCAAAAACATCCATTATATGTAGATGATTCGTGTGAAGGCAGACATTGTGTGATCGCTAATATCGTCAGTCTGCAGCGTTTTAAAATTCTGGTAGCTTTGTAAAGTGTCAGAGCCGTGCTTTAAAAAACTCTTAATTAATGTGATGAAAAGGGGGTTTTTTCCTCTGGCTTTTAGGAGCCGGATTAGCGTAGTCGGTATAGCGAGTCGCTACGGGCTCGACGTTCTAGGGTTCGAACCCGGGTGGAGGCAAGCGTTTTTCGTTTCATGTCCGTCGAGACGGGTTCTAAGGCTCACCCAGCCTCATCTACTGTGGGTACCCGCGCTCTTTTCCGGTGGCAAGGCAGCCGGGGCTAACCTTGACACCCTCGCCCGTCTAGTGCCCAGGGTAAGAATGAGTAGAGGTATACCTGTACTCCTCCTTAGTGCTTCTTGTCGCATGTTACTGGCTGATCTTTAGCTCCCCGTTTAATTTGTAAAGCTAGGTACATCTCATATAGATTTTAACACTGAATTCAAAAATAATATCACAATTTGTCTCAGCCGTCAATATTAAATGAGTCGAAAATTAAAATTAGAATGATTTACAGTTGCAATAACACGTCAAAGTATGAACTGTACCTCTGAATCGTGTAACTTACTGCTGATAAGTGAGTACGGGGCGTCCGTTAACAGTGTACAGCAGCGCGTCGTACCCTGGGCCGTTAAGATACGCACCCAGAAATTTTCACTGGCGGGAGGGAGGGGGGCTGACCCTGAGGCTATATATGTAAGTTATTCTTGATTTTAGAAATTATGTTATAAAATTCATGTCATAAGTGTAACTGTAACATAACACTCTTTGCAACCGCATTTATATACACAAAAATATAACTGTATATTCCGTGACTCTCGCACAGTGCCCTGTCTTCAGTTTTTAATTTGATTTATTTACTTATTTATTTTTAAAAATGTTCATGTACCAGCCGTCAGCCGATTTCAGTGGCTGATAGCGGCTGAATCTTAAATCACGTCAAAGCTTTGATGCCATCGTATCTGCAAAATATGTTTTTTTTTTTTTTTAATTTCAGTTTTGAGGATTTGGGGGCCTAGAGCCCTGCCCCCCCCCCTCTTTGGTGCGCCCCTGGGCCGTTATCAGTGAAAGCGTATTCCATGTCCACCTCTAGTCGCATCCGAGTTTTGCGAGCTTTGAGTTAAAAAACGGAACCCCACTTATATTTCCCTCCCATGACTTACGCCCATTCATAACTTCTTCAGGACATTACTCGTGATCTTCTTCTTGTTGTTTAGTAGTAATTATTTTGCCAGTGCTTTAAGTGCTGGTCCTTCAGCGTCACTTGTAGTTCTGTCAAACGCTGTGTCTCTTATTATCATTTTATTCTACCCCCCCTCCCCGCAACAAATAACCCTTTCAACCATGTGCCCCCCCCCCCCAAAATTCGGAAATAATTACCAACACCATTGCTATAGCGCGTGAAATATTAGAGTGGGGGCGTCTCGAGCGTCACTCACTTGAGGCGTCTGTGATTATGTGCGGCAATAAACCTTACAGAGGACTTCTGCTTTTGTTAAGATTGTCGCTTTGTAGGGTGTAAAGTAAGAACATGGAGACCCTGCTGAGATTTTCCTTTACTGTTATTTTGATGGAACTGGCTGCTGCACCATTAGAGATATTCACAATGTCTGTTGCGCAGGTGCGTCACGCGTATGCCGACACACTTTTTTTTAACATTGCCCTAAATGTGGAAAACTACAAACACGAGAGTTGTGTGAAACTTGGATGTTGTGTGTGTGAAACATTTAACGCTTAATCAGATTTTCGCAAATAAGTTAAAAAAAAAAAACAAATTGCATTAACAGAAATGAATCTGTTGAAATGTAAATCATCGCGGCAGGAAAACTGTCTTTTTTTAATTCTGCGTGAAACTGCCTGTAATTAATTCAGTTGCAATAAATTGCTCTGATAGCTGGTGGGGTTCTTATGAAAGAGGGGCGAATTTATGTTCTGTCCGAACGTAAGCAAATGTGAACTGGGCTTATGTGGGCTTTGTGGCCGACAATATGACTGTTTTACCGCACTTCATAACTGATCGGTTTGAACGGCGGTCGTCGCTTGTTACACGTGGGCACCTGTTCTTAGCGCCTTTGTGACTTGTTTTCCCTAGAACAAAGAATATTCATTGCAAAATTTACGGAAGATTGTGCATCAGTGGAAGGCGTGACAACAGCTATACCAGACATTAACTGCAGGCTGGGACTTGCCTCGAGCATTTGCACAGGGCATCTCATTTTTAATGATCAGAATTGTAATGGGGTTTTAAAAAATAATCACTGTTTAGTATATGAACCAGAGAATGCGTCTGAGTAGGCCTACAGATGCTGAGTGTGTTGTGCGTTGCGTCACGCGGTATCTAACCTTTCACATGATCAGCGAAGCATTTTCCTGCATGTGCGTCGCTTTGCTAAAAGACAGCCATGTCAAGAATGGAGTAAGGCGAAATACAAACGTATGTTTTCCGTATTTTAAAAATTATGAAATCTCTGAACGACATGTTTCCCGTTATTTTCTCTTCACTGCTGTGTGTGTGTGTTTGTGTGTGTGTGTGTGTGTGTATGTGTGTGTGTGTGTGGTTGTCATTTTTTGCTCCTCCGATTACTGTTGATTGAATTTTAATCGAATTCTGACGAGATTTTAACGATTTTTTCTGCTTGTAAGCTGGAACTGGTGAAGGGCTGTAGAAAAATATTGTTGTATGCTTTTAGTAGATTATGGACGGTCCTTCCTATAAATTTGTTGGCAACTGGGGATGGCAGGCGAAGCAAGCAATTCTGCAGGCGAGGTGGTGGCAGGAAAGACATGCAGGGTATGATTTGGCCAGTTTCCACGCAGATCACACCATCTGTTGTCTGTGTCAGCAGCTAGTCAGGTCAGGTTGTTTGTTAGCATGGCAGACAGCCAGAAGATTCTCTCCTTCTCTTACTGATATCTGTAGCACTTATTCTGGTCTTCCACACGTTCTCTGATTTAATATTATTTACTTCTCCATTCTTAATATATTCTCATAGTTTTATGTTCGTTTGTGGTTCTGTTGACATTCCCACATTATACAATTTTCGCCTTATGAAGCGGCACTAAGGTATGGGATTGTACGTTTGCGAATTCGAAGTCCCCCGGGTTTGCGAATAAACTGCTTGTCTCTATTCGATGACACGCGGTTCCAAGCACCGCAGTGTAGCGGTCGTGCTGCTTTGTATTCTGGAGATACCCAGATGCGTTTTCGGCTGAAAGACAAACTATTTGGATCCAAGGCTTCCGCATTTTATCTCAGCCTGTCTTGTAAAACAGACGAATGCCTACGATTAGTCAGAACCGCTTTCTACCACATCATTTCCAAGTTACCGCTCATAATTAACTCATCATCTCTCACTCGATGCTCTATAGCCTAAGTGGCATGAAATAAATTGCCGAACTTCATGTAAAGTGCAACTTAAATATGACTTCAGTCCAAATTTGAACGAGGAAATACCTCCTAACGAACTTAGATCCTGAATAATACGAGTGCGTAGCCTCTATTGTAGTATATTTCCTTTGTTGACTTACTGATCTTAAAACTTCCCTTAGTAACTCAATAATAATAAAACTCTGAAAACAGTTATTTGGAAGACGCTTTGTATCCCCGTAATATTCCATGCACGCATAGAGAGGGCGTTGATGTATAGCTTTACACATGCTCTGGCCTTGGCACTGGACAGGGAAAGGGTTAGTTAGCGCCAAGTCCCGGACGCTTTGCGTACGAGAAGCCCTTACCCATTGCGCAGGAGGATGGGTGGACCCCAGGACCAGTCTTGACGGGTGTGGAGAGGAGAAAATCTTGCCCCAACCGGGGCTCGAACCCCGAACCGTCCAGGCGGTAGAGACTCAACGCTATCAGCCCCCTCCGCCCTAGATTGGAATGTAGAACCTGAATATCCGTTGCAAGAATGTTGGTAATTTTGAAGGTTCTTTACCCCTCTATGTCACAAATAAGAGCTCCGTTACGGAAGATGCTGTGACCTGTAACGGATGAAGGAGGAATATCCTACCATTTCGGTACTCGCATGGAGCGACTGAGTAATAACACGAAAAGATAGCCTGTTAGGTGTGTTCGTATTTTCTTAACCGTTAAGATGTGACAGTTTTGTAATTACTTGCATGCCGAGTTTTGAAAAGCTCTAAATTTTGGTACAGTTGCGAGAAATGACGAAGGCCGAGTAAAATTCTACTTAAAAACATTTTTCACGTCATAAATTCAGTGTAATTGAAACAAATTTAATGTAATTTTTTATCTTTTCCTTTACTTTAAATATATTTACAAAAAACTTTCTATTGTGTTTCAAATATAAGTGTTTTATATGCTGCCGTCATAAGTCTGCATTTGTTCTATCAGTTAGTCCTAAAGCAGTAGCGTAGGACGATGTGGATTGAGTTCGTCTGGCTCAGGACAGACACCTGTGGCGGACTGTAGTGGACAGTGAAACGATCCTTCGGGTTGCGTCCAATGAGCGAAATTTCTTCACTTGCTGAGCAACTTACGGGTTCTCAAGAGCGACTGGTTAGGCTTGAAGCAAGTATCATCGGAATTAACGCTCCTGTCACCACCATTATCATAACTGTCATCATTCTTCCCAACGTGAGACCTAATTGACGCGTTGCGGACTTATCAGAGAAAAACCTTCCCATTTTTAGGAGTCTGTTACGAATTAATTATACCGTCTTTTTATTAAGTCAAATCACGTAAGGGATATGAATAATTTGCATTCTGAGGTACATCCGAGAGTACAGAGCGAGCGTCTTACACTTGGCCTACTTTATCGCTGTCAAGCTGACGCAGATTCTGAAAGATTATTGTAAGCACTTACCGAGTGTGAAATTGCCTTTACTCGGTGTGGAACAGTTAGTTTAGAGTTTTAAGCTCGTAATTAAGTATAAAGGTTGACTTCATAAATTGGCTGAAGAATCAAGCTGAAGACTGGCGTATGTCCAACTACTTAAGTGTCATTTGGAAGTTAATGCCAATAACATGTTAGAAAGTGTTTTCGAATGTACTGGGGGTGAAGATATGTTGTAGTGGCGATATATTCATAATTTGTGCGAATGAAAGCACATTAATTGCTGCATGCAGCCCGTTGATTCGTGTAACGTACCTCGGCTTTACGTCCTGTAATGAATGACACCCTCTCGTATCTGCGTTCTGCGCACGTCAACCAGTAAGGTCCACTGCACATGTTATACAGTCCTGTGACCCGTATTCGGCAACGCAGGTTAGTCTGTGTCAAATAATTTCAATGGATTTTATGAAAAGCGAATCGACAATAATATCACACGACGGCTGTTGTACCTTGAATTGCCTTAGTTTTCTTCACTCCCACCATTCAAACTAGACACTAATGCTTCATTCCAGATCCTTTCCAATTCGTTATTTTCTTGTCCATCCTTCCGTCCAGCGTTGTATTTTCTGAGCTCCTGACAGAATCATCAAATTGACCAACCGTAAGTAAAATAAATGGAAACATGGTACCAGGCGTGCAGATCACCACCGGCAATGCTAAAGCCAGCCACTGGACACATTTCTTAGCCACTCTCTTCCATCTTCTGTCTTCACACCTTGTTTCCATCGCTACGTGCTAGTTGTGGTACTCTTGTGAGTGCCGAAATGTTTTTCGTGTTCTGAGCTTCCATGGAGGTATTTGTATTAGGTGAGCTTTCCACACAATCCGAGGTTCTCTGTGGAATCTGTTGTCTCTCTCTGTGCCCTCTGGTGGCGATGATCGTGCCACACCTTTCTACCCAGACTATACAGTATTGTGTTTTACGATAGTCATGTATTGTGCAGTGGTTTTAACTGCCTACTTTACCTCGCTGTTAACAATAAATAGTGACTATGTTATGTTTCTTCTTAGCATGTGAACAGTAACACTTGTTTTTGTCTTCTCAGTCCGTATTCGTAATTAGGGTACACTGGGCTGTCCAAGTGCTTAACGGAAGTGAATATCCCACTCGTGCTGCATGACAGTGCAACCTTGGACGTAATGATGTCCTTTAAATTAATTTAATATTTACCTGAGGATCGCTGACACTCGGAATATCATAAAGATTTAGGCGCTTAGAAGAGTAGTTTTGGCTTAACTAGCGCCCCATCATATCGCTAATGTTGTTGGTATTCGCAGTCGATGTCTTCAAAGTACCTAACGGAAGTTTGAAATATTCCCCACGTACGTGTATGTCGGAACTTATTACTTGCTGCTAGGCCTGTGGGCACTCACATTGTGCCTTCAGTTGTACTACGTATAATTCTTTTTCAATTTTCATTCTTGTTTAGTCTCTGTGTTCCGAAGTATCGTATTCATCATTTGACCAAATTTTATAGAACTATGCTTATAAATGTTTCCCTTTTGAGGCCCCAAAATGTTATCCCATGTATTTCTTCGCCATCAGTATCAACGTCACGAATCGGAAGGTTTTCCAGTGCCAACGACACTGTCATTCGTGTATACTGTCAGCATAGATACGAAAGTTGTTGATAGTATGTATGGTTACGGTATGGTTTGACTGATTGGTACGTAATGTAGCAGGCGACATGTTGGCAGTAGTAAATGTGATGTGGTATCCAAGATTTACTAAAGTGTATCATAAACAAAGATGGTCTAGGTTGCCGGTCGTGTCTCAGCGTGAAATCTCAGATTTCGCTACTAGCGGTTCTGTCATCATTGGAAGCTCCTCCGAAATTCTTCGTTCTGATGTACTAGGGAAAATAGCGCCGGCGGGAATTTTTTGCAAGGCGGTACACGTCAACAGTATGTGAAGTGAGCAGATTGTTATTCGGACAAGATAGTAAAATAGTTGTTTAATTAAAGTCCTTAATTAATCCTTCGGTTAAAACTGTAGGAACTGCACGGATTTTAGTTTCCTTATTGTAGGATTTTGCTTGCCTTAATAAATACGTAATTAAATGTCAAAATTCCAAGTTGGTGCAAGTGTATCACCTTGCACCTAACTTTCGACGTCACTTACTGTGAAATTATCATGGAATAGGCTCCTTTGTTGTAATACTGGATCTCCAGTAGATATAATGTGAGTGAAATAGATTTGTTAATGTTAAGGGGTAACAATATGGTGACAGTACGAAAGTTTGCACTTATGTCGTGGTAATGTTGAATCAAGACTTCATGGAGTTACACGTATTTGATACCATTAGTGCAGTTCCCCTTGCTTGCAGGTTTTCGTGACATACTGACATTTTCATGGCATAACCATGTATAAATTTAAAATGCAATGATCGAGTATTCATGTCCAGCAGATTTGTAAATTTATAATATGGTGCTGTAAGAAAATTCTGAATCTTTAGTCAGAATTGTCCCGGTAAGGTGGGCCAAACTGCAATATGCTATTATATGAGTCGTTTTGAGTACAAATACTGTACTGACATGTGCCCGATTATCAGCCATTACGCCGCTACGAGCATGTCATTGTACGTAAATTTTACCCTACATAATTATGTTATTTAGATCAGATAATACCACAAGCAAAAGTAGCAAGTTTTTGACGTTTTGCTGACCGTGCATCTCAGCCTATTTATCTCAGTAATTAAGCAACTTGATGCACAAAATTTTTGTTTTACGAGTACAATAAGTTTATTTCATGCTTCTTCGTGTTTCGAGCACATGTGCTTATCATCAGGAGGTCAAAATTGCATTACACAGCCTCTGGTATCATCACACCTATAGGTGGCCGTCTCGTGCACAGCTTGAGGGAGGAACAACCTGTGCACGAGACGACCACCTATAGGTGTGATGATACCAGAGGCTGTGTAATGCAATTTTGACCTCCTGATGATGAGCACATGTGCTCGAAACATGTAGCGGAATGAAATAAACGTATTGTAAAACGAAACATTTTGTGTATCAAGTTGGTTAATTACTGAGATAAAAAAGGCAGCAAGTTTTCCATGTCCTACTGTATGTACAACTTCAAAAGAAAATTGTTTTAGTTAATACCACCGAAGGAAAACGAAAATTTTAGTTATGTTTCCAGGTAGCTTACGCAGTTATTTTGAAATATGGAGTAAAACGTAATTTGTTATTAAATGATGTCCATTTTCAGTTTTGTTACATGAATAACTATCCAAAATGATCTCCGCAGTTCTGTGTGCAAAGTGTCGCAAAGAAAATTTGTTGCCTGTCCGATAATTTTATTATTTCCCTCTTTGCGGTCAGCGGGCTTCATGATTCGCTGTAAGCATTCCCTTGTCTGCGATTTGTGCCAGTATACCATGTCCTTCACGTACTCAAGAGACGCGAGATCTGGTGACCTGACAGGCCAGGCCTGTGGACCGAAAGGAGTACGAGCTACTAGGGAGTAGACGCGAAGGTTGTTCATATGAATTGACACTGTACAGTAACGTGAAATGTTAAAATGTTCATAGCGATGTAACCTTTGATGGTTTGTCGTATGTTGATATAGTATTTTTCTAAATGACTCAGCTAATAACATTCTGAAGCTTGGCACACATTATGCGGAACATCTGGTATGTAAACGGTGTTCGCAGATCACGTGCGGAGGCGTGCCAGAATGAGCTGCAATGGAATTAGGTGAAAACCTTTCAAGTTCTTGTAATAAAACCAACTGTTGATTTTATTATATGAATTTATCACGATGCACGGTCACAGGAAAGTACAGATCAGAATGGACTCTTTTCTGTTTGTTGTCAGGCGAAACCGCCCCTCTCAGGATGGTTTTCCCTTCGCTGAGGCAAGTCTGAGCGTCATGTTTTCGCTAAAACATAGTCAAATTACTTATCACGGGAAAAGGCAGCGATGAGGAAGACACGGCTATTCTACCTGTGCAATGAGTTCTGTGACCTAATTTAAAACCACGAAACGACAATTTTGACGTTCATGTGACCGTGCATCGTGATAAATTCTTATAATAAAACCAACTAGATGCACTAATTTCTCAAATTTATTTTTGGAATAAAACTCAACATATTTGGGACAGTTCCTCAGTCCATCATCTGGAGTTTTTCACTGTACACACAGCAGTGGTATATGTCATAGAGGTTTGCTGTGTGTACAGTGAAGAACTCCTGATGATGGACAGAGGAACTGTCCGAAACATGTATAGTTTTATTCCAAAAATAAATTTGAGGAATTGGTGCATCTAGTTGGTTTTATTATAAGAATTTATTAGGATGCACGGTCACCTGAACGTCAAAAACCTTTTAAGTCTTAGTATTGCTAATAAAATTGTGCAATCGTACGGAAAAACTTTTTCGTACAGGGGGGTTTAATGAGGAATGTGTGAAGGAATTTAACGGAGAAGGGATTTGCTGTCATTTTGTTAAACTCGTATTAGAAGTGGCTGGACTGCAGTAGTGACTCGTATTTACAAAGTAGTCCTGCTGTCTGGAATTCGTCAGGCAGCCTGAATGACGACGAATAACTTGATAAAGACATTGCGTCAGGAATCTAAGCCTACTTCCTGAAGGGCAGTTAAGTTGCCGAAGTGTATATGTTTCCTGCCTGTTTGTAATCCTTTGATTCTGTAAACTCACCACTCTAGATCAAAACGCAATTGACCTCAGAAGTATTGCATGTGACTCTTATTTGGTAGGCCTAAATGCATTAAATCTCGTCTGGAGCACCTGTCATCCTGAGTGAGTTGTTGCACTGGATTTCCGTAGACTTAGGACTTTGACAGATGTCGCGACTGTTTCTCGAATTCACTGCAGAACCTACTTAATTATCCAAGCATAAACAATGTATGCTGTGGTTACAGCATTGTTAAATTAACCACAGAGGTACGACGGCCAGGCGTTTGTTTATATCTAATTGTCTCCAGTCTGTGTAGCTCCAGTTCTATGGACAGACGAGATGAGTGATTCTGCCGGGCCGAGAGCTTTCCTCCCGCTCTTCGTGTTCCAGTCCCACCGGAGAG
>Ga0123355_10021545_pt1 | contig 10316 bp, 7 predicted proteins | sample TergutEmb28metaG_3_FD_89872 | JGI IMG/M metagenome (GOLD analysis project Ga0123355, IMG submission 89872) | Embiratermes neotenicus P1 segment gut microbial communities from Petit-Saut dam, French Guiana - Emb289 P1 | ecosystem: Host-associated > Arthropoda: Insects > Digestive system > Gut ... | reverse complement strand
TTGATTAAATGCCCTCATCGTATCGTGCCGTGTCCAAGGCAGGTATGTGGGGTGTTCAAAGAAATTAAGACGGCCGAAAGTAGGGGGCGACCATGGCTCGGGCGGAGTCCACACGCCCGGCCATCCGCCGGGAGGCTCCCATCCTCTGCCCTGCACATTCCAAAAATAGGCGTCGCGGGTGGGGGCCAGCATCATATGATCAGCACCGGGCTGAATAAGCTGGAAGAAGGCCCGGGGCTCGTCTTCAAAATCTATTTGCCAGGCCAAATGGGGATACGTTTCCCAAGTGTCTCTTACGTCTACACCCGGTTCGAATCCAAAGTCAAGCCAGCCGCGGATGCGCCAGTGTTCGCCGCTAAAGGCAGCTAAGCCGCCGGATGTTAGTATTGAGGTGGGAACGGGCTGCACAGTAGGCGCAATAAAGCCGACTGTCGAATGCCCGGTATGGATAGACGTGTCAAAGAACACGTCCCGATAAATCATTCGTCTTTGCAGGGCCGCTAAGGTAATATTTCTTGTGACTCCTCCAGTTCCGACACCACCGGTGCCTCTAAAAACGGGGTGCCCGGTTACATTACCTGCGTTAAACACCCTGTTTAGTGTCACCATGCCCACGATATTACGCCTGAAACCCAAAATGCCGTGCCCGGCGGGTGACGCTGCCGGTGCGCCTGTATTTGTACTGTGTACAAGGCCGACATTGTATGTGTCTTGAATAAGCGTGGTACCGGTGCGGCGGATGCTGCCGACGATGCCGCCAACTCCGCGCATATGCCCCCGAACGGCCCCTGCGTTATAGCTAAAAGTAATTTGATTACGGGTACCCCGCTGGATGTTGCCAACGATACCGCCGGCACCCGCTGTATTTGTATTATTGATACTGTTTTGACCGCTACCAGCAGTACCGGCGTTAGTGGAAATAGCCCTTACAGAAGCATCGTTACCTGCTCTTATAATCCGCAAATCGTTGCGGCTTGAACGGCCTACAATACCACCGGCGGATATCAGGCCCCCTCTGTTAGTAGCCAGAGTGCCTACATTATGGACATCTACATGCCCTGTGTTTATAACGTCTTCAATAGTAGTACGGATACTGTTGCTATGGCCAAGAATACCGCCGCCTACCACCCAGCTTCTTACGTCACCTGTGTTTATGGCGTTCCTTATTGTAAGCCCTTGTGCGCCGACCCTGTGCCCGGTAGAACCAACAATGCCGCCGGTACGGCCGGTACCTACTACGACACCGGTATTTGATACGTCGGTGATTGTCGCAAACCGGTTGACCCTTGTCCCGCGGAATGTTATACGGCCCACAATGCCTCCCGCGCCATGATGCGAGGTAGTACCGCCGGTGCCGGCCCTTACAGACGTAATGTCGCCTGTATTGTGGCTGCGCTCTATTATAAGCCGGTTTGCGTTCATGCCTACAAAGCCGCCTATTCTCATGCGGCCCCCGGCACGGTGGTTAAGGCCGTTATTCACTACGTTTCCACGGTTTTCGCTATCCGCAATAGTAACAGTTCCGGTTGCGTTACCTATAAAACCGCCTATTGCGTTGTTTCTGCTAATGGTAGCACCGCCATCTGCGCCGCTTGACGTCAAAGTAACGGTATTATGATTAACAGCATGATTTATAGTAATTGGGTTGCGTGAGTTGCCAATAAAACCGCCAACAAATCTATCCTGTGTATGCTGGGTGTAAATATTACCGCGGTTAGCAACACGGATAAGGCTGGTTGCCGTGCCGCCCCTTGTGGAGGTGCTGCCCGCTATACCGCCGCCGCCGCCCCTGCCATGTACACGCACGATCCCGTAGTTAGTACTGTCTATAACGTGGAGGGATGTGTTTGCATAGCCTACAAAGCCGCCTGCCGAAGCGATGCGGGTACGAATTGCCGCACCGGTACCGGTGTCGGTGCTTGTAATTCTAACATTGCCGTGGTTTGCGCTCCATTCAAAATCAATCCTACCTGCGCCTATAGAGCGGCCCACAAAGCCGCCAAGGCGGCCAAGTTGCCCCGATTCAACATTGCCATGGTTTTCAGAACGATAAAAGTCAGCACTGCCGGAATGCATAGAACCGATAAAGCCGCCGTAACCCGTATTTGTCGCGCCGGCTGTTGTACTGACAATATCTCCATTATTATGGGAATGATAAAAGTTAATAGTGCCCCTGGAAACACCGATAAACCCGCCGCGGTGTGCAACGGTTGTTACGTTCATGTTTACATGGTTCTCTGAGCGGGCAAAGCTTGCGTTACCAGTCATCATTGTGCCGATAAAGCCGCCGACACCCACAGCGGCAGTACCGCCGTCACCTACGGTTCCATGGTTATGTGAATCGTTAATTACAACGTTACCCCTGGAAACGCCAATAAAACCGCCGCGGCTGGTGGAAGATGTCACGCCGAAGTGGTTTTCGGAATGTGTAATTGTGACAGACTGCCCATCCCCGATAAACCCGCCTTTAGATTGGGTGGGCTGGACAACAGTGCCTGCGGTTGAAGTATGAAGCCGGTATATTGTGGATGCGTTTGCACCAACAGTTGGGCTTGTAAGCCGCCCAATAACGCCGCCGATGTGCAAGAAAACCCTGCCGCCGCCTGTATTGAGCATTGGCTGGTAGTGAACACGGTTTATAAACTGCCCGGTTGAGCCTATGTGTACATCACCCGCTGCCAGGCCAATAAGCCCGCCCGAGGTGTGAACATTTCTATTTGCTCCGGTACCTGTTTGCGTGGTATTTAAATGAATCTGTATGCGTACATCCACATTAGTAATGTTTAACACAGAACCAAGATCTGTGGCACCCACCAGTCCGCCAACTCTCTTGTTGTTGGTATCTCTGGCCCCGGCAAAGGAAATTGCGGCGTTTGTTGTCCCGCTTGTAGCACCGTGTATGGTGATATTGTTCATGGTAACTGTGCTGTTTGGCGCAATGCGACCGGCTACAAGGCCAATACTGCCCTCGACATTGTTCCAGGTGGCAAGGTTTGCTGAGTCTGTATAGTTGACATTGGCAAAAGTCAAATCTTCGATAAGGGCACCATCCCCCAAAACGCGAATAAGCCCGAAGTCATTATGCCCCAAGGTTTCGGGCGTCTCCGCGGCGGTTCTGGGAATCAGAGTCAGGTTGGTGATAGTGGCGTTATTTTCACCTGTTAGCCAACCGGTAAAAGGTTGTCCGTTAACATAGCCCCGGCCTTGAAACGAGCCTTGGCCTGCCATGCTAATGGTGCCGACTATAACAAACTCATCGTTATTGGCTGTCTGCTCCCCCCGAATCGGCTCGCTACGTAAAAACGCAGCCAATTCAGCCGGGGTATAAATCCGGTGAACAACACCAGAGGACGCCGGGACGATACCCGAAACCCCCATCAATTCCCCGTACCATATTTCCTCCTGAGAGCCCAATTGCGCCGAGCCTGTTTCATATGTATATGTATCTGTATTCGCCAGGACTACAGCAGTTATCAGCGCAATGGTGAAAAAAAACGCTACAATAAACTTTATGCGTGTGCGAAACACACCACCCAATCTACTGCAGCTTCTTTCGCTACTTATACCATTCATAATACCTACTCCTAACTTGTAAAGTGCTCATAATTGATAAATTATTTATTTTGTTTTACCATAATACCGTCTTAACTAACCTTATTAAGGATGCTATTTTATCAATAAAATTTTCGTCTGCGAAAAGCTGTAATTTATCAAATTAAAATTGTAAAAATCTAAGGTGACAAATTTATTACAATGGTTTTATCGCTGTTTACAGGGGTTAGCCTCGTCCTATGTATGCGTAGCCAATTCAAAGCACAACCACCCACGCACAATTGTCATTTTATCAATAATTTTTTTATGTGCGAGAAATTGTAATTTATTAAAATAATTTTGTAAAAAAATAAAATATATGTTTATTCAAATAATTTAATCTTGACACATCACTAAAATTGGAATATTTTCATCCAAATAAACAATAGGAGGGGGCACCCACCAATGACATTATTTATAGCCATCTGCGATGACGAGAGCAAAATATGCACAATATTGGAAAATGATTTGATTGACATCTTAGATAAGCTCAATGTCACGTATGAAATTGATGTGTTCTTTTCTGGGAATGATTTGTGCAAAAGAATGAAAGCCGAGTCATTATATAATCTTATCTTTTTGGATATAGAGTTTGCGCAAAGCAACGTAAGTGGTGTTGAGGTTGGCAGGTTTATCCGAGATGTTAGCAATAATAATTTCACTTCTATTGTCTACATGTCATGGGAGATGAAATACGCTATGCAACTATTCAGCGTCCGCCACTTTGATTTCTTGATAAAGCCATTGGAATACAAAACTGTAGAAAGAGTCACAAAAAAATATGTAGAAATTGCCAAACTAGGAGTTGGAGACTTTACATTCAAAAGAGGCCATGATATCTACAATGTGCTGATTAAGGACATAGTCTATCTGCAAAGTATCAAACGCAAAATAACCATGCATCTGGCTGACGGAAGAAAAGAAGAGTTTTACGGCTCACTAAAAGATGTATATCAAGAGCAGTTGCGACGCTTCGATTTCCTTTTTATTCATGCCTCATATCTAGTCAACTATGACTTTATAAAGGAAGCAAAATATGACAAAGTAATTTTGACATGGGAAGGAGCTCACTTGCCCATCAGCCAACCCAAACGTACAGAAATTAGAAAGACATTCTATGATATAATGAAAAAGCGGCGGGTATAGACTTCTTCCGAAATTACATGCCGTCTACATAAAGCATAATCCCTACAGAAAAAATATTTTCATCGTGATTAATTTCTATATGGCCATTGTAGCGTTCTACTGACCTGCTGATATTACGCAGCCCGTACCCATGGTAGTCTCCGCTTTTTCGTGTGATGATGGCCTTGCCTACCCCATCAGTAACATCGCTGTATTTAACTATGCCGTCAAAGGTATTACATACTTCTATTATGAGGGTGTTTTTGTTATATGAAATATTCACGTCTATCCTTTTTTCTTCAACCTTTGCTACAGCATCAAGGGCATTGTCTAAAAGGTTGCCAAGAATAGCCACTACATCAACCGTTTCTACGCTAAGCGTCTGGGGGATGGCTGCTTTTACATAGAGCTTTATGTCTAGTTCATCAGCAGTTTTTAGCTTGAAGTTAATAACGCTGTCAACGGCTATATTGCCCGTTTTGCTATAAATTTTGCTATCGCCTATGTCTTCAACCAATCTATTTAAATAGTCCATAGCCGCTTCATTTTCAGCCACATAATCTTTCAAAGCGAACAGGTGCATCTTTATATCATGCTTTATAGATTTTATGGCATCTGCGGATTCCTGTATTAACTGAGATTGGGTAAAATAAAAGTCCTTTTCTTTGGCGTATTGCTCTGTTAACAAGTTGCGTTCCTTTTCCAGTTCAAAAGAAATAGACAGGCTCTGCATTTTACACATATTGAAATACCAAGGCAGAATAATGCCGATAGTTGTAGCGACCATCAGGTTAAGGCCATTTAACATAAAAATACTTTGAGAGCTTACCAGCAAAGAAGATATGATAAGTGCCACCGCCGCACACAGGGCAAGCATCAAATTGTATTGAGGCGGGGCAACAATAAACACAGTGGAACAAACTATAAGAATAAGGATTGTTGCCGCAGGAGTAGTGGGAGAAGACCACACACTCACATATAATCCACATAACATGGCATAGGTATAAAACAGTGTCATCATCACATAAAGCCTGACACTGCTTATATCTTTACCACGCTTTTTGTATTGTTTAGATATACACATAATGCCGGCAGCAATTATAACAGAAATACTGGTTAAGACTAACAGTCTGATAATGTGGCCTAAGCTATATCTATGATATGACGCCTGAAGGCCAGTATCTGCACGATAAATTATATAGTTAATAATAAGTATACTCACCATCAAAAAAGCAAACGCTAAACCATAAAAAGACATAGCGCTAATATTTTCACTAAATATCATCTTTATGCAGCGGTTATATTCATCTTTGCCGATTGTGTAATATCGCCATTCATATAGTGCTTTGTTTAGGTATCTATACATAAACCAGCTCCTTTTTACGGCATCCTAACATAAGTCCGCTCTCTGGCACCGGCGCGGGTGCTTTGCAGCCACATATAATCATCGGTAACCTCAAAGCGCCAGCCTTCCCGGGTTGAACGGCCAAATCCTGTTATGATATACATATCCAGTATATAGTTCCCGTCAAGCTCTAAGATACCCCATGAGAAAAACAAGTTCTCGCCATTAACATCCCTTAACCCGCCCCCGTTTTCATGGAACTCAACTACCCAGTCGGGGTCGTCTTCGTAATGCCATATACCAAAAAACGCTGGATCTAAAACACCTATCTGCGTAGGCTCCGGCAAGGGCCGCTGGCCAAGAAAATATTCCGCCGTAACTTCCTCTATCGAATACACCAACTTCATATTACTTGTAAAGGTAACCCTATAAAGCTGCGCATACTCCAGGTTTTGGGCAGAGTTGCGCCTGTCGCTAAACTCTCTATCTGTATTAGGTTGGAATCCAAGCCCAAGTGGGATAAGGAAGCCCTCCCAACTGGCCCCTTCGCCAGGGCGTATGGCACTTACGCGATTAATGGGGCTTTCATACTCCATAATAATGTCAAAATGCCCAAGCACACCGGCATTTAACTGTCGGGTGCTTAAGTGGATTATGGCAGTCTCAAGCTCGCCCTCTTCTATCTGCCCAATATCCTCAGCCGCTCTTTCGGCAAATGTGCTGTACTCAAATACTTCCATAACCACAACCAGCCATCCAAAAGAGCCCAAGAAAATAATAAGCAGGATAAAAGTAAAGAAAAAATGCCGCATGTTCTTAACCGCGGCCCTGACAAAAAAGAAAAACTGCAGCACCACAGCAACAGCCATGACAATGTAAAATAAAGTTAATGCATAATTGGCCGCCGTACCATATGCAGATAAAATTGCTATAGCTGGGACATCACTATTGGACGCATAATCTCTAAGCATAGACAGCACTACATGGTCCGGAATTAAAAGCAACGCAACAGAAAAAAGAAACGCTCCAAGCATCCACCAAGCATACCGGCCTCCTTTTTCCATGATAAATTCAAACAGTCCTGCGATCATTGGGTTAACCCCTCTCAAAATATTTTAAAGTACACTTACATAATATAACACAGACAGAGCGATTATGGTAAAATACTCTCGTACGACATAATAAAACAAAAGGGGCGAAATTATGAAAGCTAAAATCAATGTAGGGCTGGTAGGATATAAATTTATGGGTAAGGCCCATTCCAACGCCCTAAACAAGCTGGGCATGTTCTTTGACTTAGATGCGGAAGTTGTAAGAAAGGCCATATGCGGCCGTGACAAAGATGCAGTGGCCGCCGCCGCTTGTACCCTAGGCTGGGAGGCCTACGAGACCTGCTGGGAGGCCTTACTTGCCAGAGAGGATATCCACGCGGTAGACATAACCACCCCAACAGACCAGCATAAAGAGATAGCCATAGCCGCAGCTAAAAGCAAAAAGCATGTCTTTTGTGAAAAACCTCTGGCCCTTAACACAAAAGACGCCCGCGAAATACTGGCTGCAGTAGAAGAAAACGGCGTAAAGCATCAAATAGGCTTTAACTACCGCTTTGCCCCGGCAATTGCTTTGGCCAAAAAAATGATAGACGAGGGAAAGCTAGGCAAGATTTATCATTTTAGGGGCAAATATCTGCAAGATTTTATACTAGATCCAGCCTTCCCACTTATTTGGCGGCTGGATAAAAACCTTGCAGGCTCTGGCTCTCATGGGGATTTAGGTGCCCATGTTATCGACCTGGCCCGGTACCTGGCAGGGGATTTTAAAGGAGTAATGGGCCTGCAAAAAACCTTTATCAAGGAAAGGCCCATAGTAAAGGAAATGACCGGCCTAAGTGCCAGTGCCCAAACAGGGACCAAAACCGGCCCGGTAACGGTAGACGACGCCACAGTTTTTGTAGCCGAGTTTGAAAATGGGGCCCTTGGCACCTTTGAAGCTACCCGCTTTGCCGCGGGTCATTCCAACGATATGTCCTTTGAAATTAACGGAAGCAAGGGCAGCCTTCGCTTCGATTTGCTGCGCCTTAACGAGCTGGAATATTTCTCTGTAGATGACGAGCCTGGCCTTAAGGGCTTTAGAAATATCCAAGTAACAGAAAGCCTGCACAAATACGCCGACCATTGGTGGCCCCCAGGCCATGTTATTGGCTACGAGCATACCTTTGTCCATGAAATGTACGAATTTTTTAACGCAATTACTAATGACAAACCCGCTACCCCCAGCTTCTACGACGCCATGAAATGCAACCAAGTGCTGGAGGCAGTGGAAAAATCGGCGGCCCAGGGCTGCTATGTAAAGGTGGATGAAATTTGAACAATTTAGACATTGCTATAATAGCCGTTTTAGCATTGTGCGCTTTAAGCGGGTATTATAGGGGATTTGTGCATACTGTCTACCGGTTGGGGTCGCTGTTTCTTGCGATATTTCTTGCGGTGCGCTTGTATCCACCGGTTGCGCGGTTTTTACGGGGCTCGTTTATCTATGAAAATATCCGTGACCGCATAATAAGCGCAGCCAATTTTGAATCCGTATTTAGGGAAAACGCTCCATCCCCAGGCATTGGCGAGGCTGTGCGCAACAATAATATTATTAACGCGCTACCCCTACCCTACCAGCTGCGGCAGGCCCTTCACAACTATAATACTCCAGATATGTATGAAATCCTTAGGGTGCGCACTGTCGAGGAATTTATCGCAGGTTTTTTTGCCAATATCGTGATAAACGTTATTTCGCTACTCGTCGTCTTTTTGTTGGTGATGCTGATACTTAGGATTGTAGGAAAGGCACTTAAAATTGTTGACAGACTACCGGTTATCGCCTCTGTTAACCGTATTGGCGGGCTTGTGGCCGGGGCTTTAATTGGCGTGGGGGTTGTTTGGCTTGGGCTAACGGTTTTGACCATGTTCTTTTCAACCGGTGGGAACGCGACAATTTACGGGCTGATGCAGGGCTCTGGAATACTGGGGTGGATGCTTGGTAATGGGTGGCTGTTACCGCGGATTACGGTGGTGTAAGTGAAAAAACTTTTTTATGACGAAGCCGGTAGGTTAAATATAAAAAGGCCCTTTCTTTTAGGAAACTTGGGCCTTTTTGTTATTGTCGCTGTTTTGTGGATATCGCCTGGGGTGTCTTCTTGGCAAAGTGCTGTGCGGCTTATTAGCCAACAGCGTCAGATATACACTGCTTACGCTATACGTACCCAGGTTGCTAATGATATATATGAAGTAATGCCTCTCATTTATCCTTTGCCTAATGCCGAAATCATCGCCGCTTTAGCCGATATGAAGGACTTGGCTTACATCCACGGGCTTCGCACTGTTAATTTTAGCACAGTGGATATACATAGCCATGGTGCAGAGGGTTTAGAGTTTGTGGATGTTAGAGGGACGGCATCCTTTACCGGACACACAGATAATATAACCGCATTTATTTACGAAGCAGCAGTATCACAAGTTTTTATCCGCGCTGTGCATATAGATTTTACCGAAGACGGCGCGGCGTTATTGCAGTTGGAATTTTCCTTGTTTGGGATAGCTCCATAATAGACTTCTTCCGAAATTATGATTAAGAACCTGTACGCTTTATGGCCGCAAAGGAAATTTCGGAAGAAGTTTAATACATATTTTTATGTTAAGGCTAATATACTAACGATGATTAGTGGACGAGCGCGGATGAGGAATATTTGCCACGGATACTAAACTAGAAACATGGAATAATTATAGTTATGGTCTGTTATAAAAATAATTTATCGGCCAATGTGATTATTTTATGTAACGTATTTTTCTTTATTCATGCAGATGCAAGGGGGCAACGGGGATGCGTGTATTTTTTGAACAAAACACTATAAAACAGTCGCTTTCGGATGTGCAGTGCAATGTCTGCGGGCGCAGTGTAAGTAAAGATGCCACAGGCTATTTTGAAGACCATGTCTCCATTTCAAAGACCTGGGGTTATCATTCGCCCTACGATGGGGAGATTCATGGGATGGATGTATGTGTGGACTGCTACCAAAACTGGGTGGGTCAGTTTGAGATTCCGCCAAGGGTTACAGAGTACATTCATTTTGATCATGGGCTTTGTGCTTGTTGCCATTAGTTACAACAATGAGAGCTAACCTATACTAAGTCGCCGTTCCTCAAAGGCAAGAGGAGCGGCGTTTTTGCGTGGTAGCTTATACCGATTCCAAAATAAAAAGTAGTTA
>Ga0123355_10021543_pt1 | contig 10316 bp, 13 predicted proteins | sample TergutEmb28metaG_3_FD_89872 | JGI IMG/M metagenome (GOLD analysis project Ga0123355, IMG submission 89872) | Embiratermes neotenicus P1 segment gut microbial communities from Petit-Saut dam, French Guiana - Emb289 P1 | ecosystem: Host-associated > Arthropoda: Insects > Digestive system > Gut ... | reverse complement strand
TTGTTGGGGTTTTTTGTGGTGTGTTATGTTTTGTTGTGGGTTTTGGGTGGTTTTTGTGAAAAATATTGGCTTTTGAGTCGTTAATTTTGGTCAGGGCAAACCGGCTTTTCCATAGAAAACAACAACCCCAAACACACAAACACAACAAACAACAACCCCCAACCCAGATTGCACCCAATGCCAAAACCGCCTCTACGGAGACATCTGGCTCCTAGAACAAATCGCCCAAAAAACCAACATAAAACAAGACCTACAAACCGTATTCCATGAAAATCACGCCATAATAGATGACATTTTAACCCTGGCCATGTTCCCCTACCTAACCAAACACACCTACAACCGAGTCGCCCGATGGCAAAAAATAACCAAAACCCCAAGCACCCACCCCCTAACACCCACAGAAATCACAAGACTCACCCAAAACATAACCGAACAACACCGCCTCGACCTGCTAAAACTACGCGCCAAACACCTAGACAAAGACGAACTCTGCGCACTTGACTCCACCACCAAAACCGCCTACGGCACAAAACTAGCCGAAGTACGCTGGGGCAAAAACAAAGAAAACCTCCCCCTACCCCAAACAACAGAAGTCGTCGTCTACTCCCTAACCAGCCACCTACCCGTATTCTACCAAAGCTTCCCCGGCAACATGCCCGATGCCAAGAGTCTTGAGACCATTCTTGAGGTTCTAAAACACGCCGACTTTAGAGCCCTGGTCTATGTTACCGATCGCGGCTATGATTCACTGCACAACCTCTTAGAGTTTATCGCAAGGGGGCAGGCGTTTGTTATGTGTGTCAAAGCAGGCCAGCGCGATGTGTTGGGCGTTATTGAGGGATTGGGTGAGTTTAGTGGTCGGCCGGAGGGGATGGTGGTTGATGGCAAGGAACGAATCTATCATCATCAGTGTGATGTGGGCTATAGGGTTGTGGACTCAAATACGGGAGTTGAGACAACTCTTGGGTTGGTGTTGAATCTTTATTTTGATCCGATACGTCGAGGTACCGAGCTTTTAGAGTTAGATATTGTGCTCTGTGCTCAGCGGGCGGCTCTTGAGGAGCACCTAAAAAAGCGGAGTGTTATGGGCGATGAGGCCGCAGTTCGGCGCGATTTTAGATTCTATCGGGTGGTTTGTGATCCTAAAACGCGTGTTATGGTGTCTTTTGTTCTAAATGAGGCAAAAGTTGCTAAGGCGCAGCGTGTGTCAGGGTTTTTTGCGATTATGACTAATGGGGTGGCGTTTGGTGCTATGGAGACTTTGGAGTTGTACAAGCTGCGTGATGAGCAGGAGAAGTGTTTTTCGATGATGAAGGATCAGATGGTGGCGGATCGGCAGCGGGTGTGGTCTGAGGAGGGTAAGACGGGTCGGTTGTTTGTTTTGTTTGTTTCGCTTGTTTTGGGTTCGTATTTGCGTTTTATTTGGAAGAGCACCAAGTTGTCAGAGTTGTTTTCTTCTTCTTTGGAGGTGTTAGATGAGATGCGCTCGATTCGTTGTATTGAGCATCCGGGTTGGGGAAAGATAATCACGCCGTTTGTGGGTGGGCAGATAGATGTGTGTAGGGCGTTTGGGTTTGAGATTCCTGAGGGATGCAGCTCTTCTGCGCTACCTCAAAAACCCAAACGTAAACGAGGCCGACCCCGAAAAAACGCTAACCAGGGTTTATAGTAGAAAAATTGAAAAACTCACATGGGTAAGTGAGGTCGAAATAAACCTCGGGGCTATAGCGGAGGCTAGCTATCTAATCAAGTTTTAGTCAGCAGTTAGGCAGATTTTTTATTGGGGATCTTGTTTTAGTTGTTGATGCAGGCTTGTTGATTCTTTTATGGTCTCAAAAACCATGCAGGTCAGTGTTTTGTCTAGGCCTTTGATGCGGCGTAGTTTGTCCACGACAAATTTGCCGATGGTTTCTACGTTTTCGGCTCGGAGTTTGACAAGCAGGTCCCAGTTGCCAGTTATGATGTGAACTTCTTGTACTTCGGGGAGACGGGCGATTTCTTCTGCGACGTCTCTTTGGGTGATTGGGGGTTCGTTGTTTTTGCTGTAGGAGACTGATGCTAAAATAAAGGCCGTGGTGCCTAGGTTGAGTTTTTGGGGTGCAAGAATAGCGCGGTATTGTTTGATGACGCCTTGGTCTTCCATACGCTTGATTTTGGCAAAGACGGTGGTTATGGGGATGTTGATTTTTTTAGCGATTTGATTGGCAGTTAATTTACTGTTTTCCTGAATGAGAAGAAGAATTGCTTGATCTTTTTCGTCGAGTTTAGCGTTCATTTGTAAATATTACAGGTTTAAGGCATAAAAACATATGGCTTTTGTAGTTTATACACGTTTTTTCATAAAAAATTTATTAGTCCCTCACCACAATTTAAAGATAAATAAGTGATCTTATGCTAAACCAAGAACAACCTGAAATTCCCAAACCCCTAGATCAGCTAACACCTGAGGAAATTACCCGTAAAGCCTGCATAGGCAAACTCATGACCCACACCCTAAAAAACCTCACCGACACCTACATCAACAAAGGCTTTCAATGGCTCCTCCCAGTAGTGCTAAGCCAAAGCACTGATCCTCTGTGGCCAGACCCACATTTGTCCATAGAAAAACGCATCGAATTTGAAATCTATGGCAAACCTGTACGCACCACCACCAGCATGATAATGCACAAACTCGCAGCAACCTCCACCGTCTACCCCAAACTATTCATCCTCTCCCCCAACATCCGCATCGAAAAAGCAGAACGCGCCAAAACCGGAAGACACATCTACGAATTCACACAGCTCGACTTTGAAATGGTAAACGCCAGCTCCAAAGATGTTTTTACTCTTGTCGAAGAAGCCCTAATCACACTCATCAAAAACCTAAAACAAGACCTCAAACCCGAGTTAACTACCTTGGGCCGCTTAAATGACCTAAAAGTGCCCAATACACCGTTTAAAATCTATGACCGCACAGACCTCGAAACTAAATACGGCGTAGATAACTGGGAAGCCGACCTCATAAACGACCTCAAAGAACCCGCCTGGATCACCAACATCCCACGACAATTCTACGACTTTGAAGACTTTAAAACAGGCAGATGGGATAACTATGATCTACTTTTGCCCCAGTTCGGAGAGGTTCTCTCAGGCTCCAAACGCGAAAATGATTATCAAAAAATCATCAAAAAAATTGAACGCGACCAAGTCAAAAAGGAAAACTATATGCGAATCATCGAAATGGCAAAAGACGGCCGATTAAAACCGACCGCCGGTGCAGGCATAGGCATAGAACGCCTCGTTGGATGGATAGCAGGCGTCAAACATATCGCAGAATGCCAACCTTTCCCCCGAGCACCAGGAAACGTTAATGAACTCTAAAGGAAACTGGATAGCTATGAATCCATATTTAGAAGCCTTACAACCCAAACTCAGCCAATCAGACTTTGAAAAACTCAACGCCATTGACAACCCCAACGTACACGAGTTCATCGCAAAAGAAAACGACCTCTGCGCCCCCGAAAAGATCTTTATCTGCAGTGACCGCGCCGAAGACCTCGAATATGTTCGCAAACAAGCCATAGCCGCCGGCGAAGAAAAAGCCATCCTAAACACAAAAGGACACACCGTGCATTTTGACGGGGAACAAGATCAAGGACGAGACCGCCAAGCAACCAAATACCTCGTTGCCAAAGGCTCCACCTTGAGCAAAGCACTCAACCAAATGGACCGACAAGAAGGCCTCATAGAAGTGAGGGGTCTACTTAGAAACAGCATGATCGGCAGAACCATGATTGTCCGCTTTATCTCTCTGGGCCCAGCCGATTCCAGCTTTACTATCCTTGGGTTGCAATGCACAGATTCATGGTATGTTGCACACTCCGAATCCCTACTCTACAGACCAGGCTATAACCAGTTTGTAAAAGCAGGAAACATAACTGATTTCCTCAAAGTTGTCCACTCTGCCGGCAAAGTTAACAGCGATATGGTCAGCGTAGATTACATCAAAAAAGCAATTTACATCGACCACATGGACGAAACAATTTACAGTGTTAACACCCAATACGCAGGCAACAGTGTGGGCTTCAAAAAACTTGCCTTCCGCTTAGCCATCCGCAAAGCCAGCAGTGAAGGTTGGCTAGCAGAACACATGTTGCTCATGGGCGTGTTCGGTCCCGGTGGACGCAAAACCTACTTTGCAGGAGCATTCCCCAGTGCATGCGGCAAAACCTCCACTGCCATGTTACCCGGCGAAACCATCCTAGGCGACGATATAGCCTACATACGCGACATCAACTCAACTGCCCGCGCAGTCAACGTAGAGGCAGGCATATTTGGCATTATCCAAGATGTAAAAGCCAAAGACGACGCCCTAATCTGGAAAGTCCTAACTAACCCTGGAGAAATCGTATTTAGCAATATCCTTGTAAAAGACGGCAAACCCTACTGGCTGGGCATGGGTGAAGATCTACCTAAAGACGGTTTAAACTACACTGGCACATGGTATGAAGGCAAAAAAGATGGAACAGGCAACGATGTTCCGGCCGCTCATAAAAATGCACGTTATGCAGTAGCTCTAAAAGCGCTCGAAAACGTTGATCCTGAGCTTAATAACCCCGATGGCGTCGAATTAGGGGGTATTATGTATGGTGGACGTGATGCAAAAGCTTACGTGCCCGTCCAACAAAGTTTCAACTGGGAACACGGCATTATTGCATACGGTGCATCATTGGAAACTGAAACAACATTCGCCACTATCGGCAAAGAGGGCATTCCCGAGATTAACATGATGAGCATTCAAGACTTTATCTCTATCCCTATGGGCAAAAACGTCTCAAACAATCTAAATTTTGGAAGCAAACTCCAAAAACAACCCATCGTTTTTGGTGTTAACTATTTCCTCCGCGACATCGAAAACGGCAAGTACCTCAACAGCCCTCAAGATAAGCATGTCTGGATTAAATGGATGGAGCTAAGAGTTCATAATGAAGTAGACGCACTAAAAACCCCCACGGGTTACATACCTAAATACGAGGACCTAAAGAAACTCTTCAAAGAAGTCCTCAACAAAGACTACAACAAAGAAGACTACAACAAACAGTTCACCATACGTGTTCCCGAAAACCTTGCAAAGATTGAACGGGTACAGAGGTTCTATCAAGAAAACGTCACAGACACACCATTAGAACTCTTCGGCATCCTCTACCAACAACGCCAAAGACTAATTGACGCAGAAAAGAAACACGGTGAATATGTTTCTCCGGAATGCTTCGAAAAAGAAGCCCGAACCTAAATAATAAACCCTATCAGGGTTTCCTTTTTTATGAATTCATAATATAATTTTACAAGCAAACAAGCCAGTAACAGTTAATTTAATAAAAAGAAAACCAGTAAAAATAAATGAGGCCCTGACAGTGAAGAAAACGGAAAAGAATACCCAAGCATACACGATAAACACGGCTGATGTTGAAGGTGACGGCTCATTTGCATGCCCAAAATGTGGTACATCCATCTCTCCTGATGACGAAACAGAAGATAATTATAAAATCATAAGCACCGAAATCGTTAACGATGAGCTCACAGAACTTGTTCTCGCATGCAACAAATGTAGTTGCACTATAAGGCTAATTGGCTTCCAGACAGACGCCAATACATAAATAATCGTCAACTGCCAAACATAATTTTATCGCATCTGGAACCCTTCGGAGACTGTCCGAAACTATTTATTTTGACGAAAAATGATGAAGAAAACATGATTTCTTCTTTTCAGGTTTATGTTATTTCTGACAGATTGTCGGGGTATTTGCCCTTAAAAACGCTTTTCAACTCAACACTTTGATAGACCCGGCAACATACGTCCGTTGTGGTCGATTTCGCCACGGCGGATTCGGGTTGTTGAGATAGGACGATGGTTTTGGGCGGGAACCATATCCACCACAACAAGCTGAATAGAGGGATAACCAGCATCCCGCCTTTTTTGGTTAATTACCTTCCCTATTTTCTGGGTTTCTTCGCTCACAATAAGAGCTTCTATATCTCTAGCTGAGAGCATTAACCCATAGGAATCTGTTAGAGGTACAATTTGGACGCGCCCAACCAACCCCATCTGCGCCAAATACGCTTCAAGTCGTTGACAGCGTTCTGTATAAGAGGCGGTTTTGTGGGGCTTACTGATTTGCATTACAAACGCATCAGAAGTTAGGCCGATAACAACCTGTTCGCCGACTTCAAAAGCACAGTTTAGAAGAGCTTTGTGCCCACTGTGCAACTCATCAAATGTTCCGCCAACTGCAACTTTTTTGTACGGTTTCATTTTACCAGCCTGACGCCCTCAAAATCTATTCCACTCACCATTACTTGATTTGAAGGCAAGGTCTGTCTAAAAGCTTCTGCTACCAAAGAGACTTTTTCTTTAGGTACAACTGCATGCACAACCTCACCAATCATGTTCTGCGCGGCCCCGATTGCACCGGCTTTTTTTGCAACTTTGACGAGTTCACATATGCCGTCGGTGGCAAACCCGGCCTTTTGCGAGAAGGCCCAGCATTGTGCCAAGAAATTTTCCAAACTGGGCTCAGAGAGGATGGCTTCAAGGGCTTTTTGACCATAGATGTTGATCTGTTGTATTTTTTGGGGTGAAGTTAACACTGATTTTTTGGGAATTAGGGTTTTATAGCAACCAAGGACCACCATATAGTTGGGGTTTATGGGGATACGGTCGATTTTGCAGATACCCGGTGCGCCTGGTTTGGTGACCAGTATGAGGCCGCCGCCAAACGTTAGCGAGCTCACGGTGCCTAGGCCGGTTTGGAGTTGGATTTCGACTAAATGTGCAATTTTACCGATTTGGTTGTAAGTTAGGGGTAAGTTTAGGGCTTCTTTTAGGGCTAATGCGGTGGTTAGGGCGCCGCCGGCGCTGGTTCCAAAACCCATACCGATAGGGACGTCGATTTGATGCTGGATTGTGATTGCATATTTTTTGGTGACTTGGCTGAGGAGGGTTTGGGTTATGGCTTGGGTTACTTTGGCTTCTGTGGTTGGTTGATTGTTTATGGAAATTTGAATATTGTTTTCAGATGCGTCTTCGAGGGTGATTTGTGTGTGGGTACCCTGTTGAAGTCCAAAGCCGCCGCCTCTTGCACCCATATATTGTAAGTCAGTGATGGGTGTGCCGTTGGGATTTGTGTTGGAAATTTCAAAGAAGCTGGAGATGGCTCCAGGTGCAAATGCTTTAAGGGTTTTTTTGGCCAATCATTCACCCTTTTTTTGAGGTTTAGTTCGGTATTGCAGGGTTGGAAAAGCGCTTTGAACGGCTTTAATTATAGGAGGCCCAATTAACAAAATAAAGGGGATTTCGGTGGCTATAGTCCAAACGAAAATTGGTAAAACGTAAATAGCTGTTAAAGGGTCTCCATTAATTGATAGAATTTGTAAGAATAAGGGGCTTACTAACCATACTGTTATCGAGAGCAAAAGACCACCAGCGATTTGTCCAACTATGGCACCTATAGCGTAACTTCTCCATTCTTTCCAGCGAACAGACACCACCGTAATAACAACTAAACTTACAATTACTGTTAACACAAAGGTAAGTAAAAATACTTCAGCTGATGCACCGGTCCAAATGGTCATAGCGGCCACAGAAGCCGGATTAGAGAGTAAAACAATTGAAGAAACCAATAATCCCGCAGTTGCTAAAGAGACACATGTGAGGGCCTGCTTTAAACTGATGTTTTTAGTGTATAGGTAACCAATCAAGAAGAATAAAATAAAATTTGCTGGAACCCCTGCTACTAAGCTTAGGGGGGCGTTTCCGTGTACAAACACGTCGCGTATGAATATGCCGATGGCCCCGCTTATTCCGCCAACCCAGGGACCGTAAAGTGTTGCAAAAACTGCAGATATGAGAACTGCGGGAAGAAAACCTACACCAAAAAAAGCAAGCCCCGATGTTAAGTATCCAAATGCCGCGTAGAGTGCTGAGCAAACAGCGATTGCAGCAATATCTGTTGTTGCAAGATTGATTTTCAATAGACAGCCCTTTGAACTTTGAATTTAACCTTCAAAAGTTGCAGTCTAAATAAGTATTCCGTATATAACGTTTAAACATGAATATACAAACTTGAGGTGTCTTAACAAAATATTTCCTGTATTGAATTAACTGCTTTAGGGCATTATTGGTGAATAAGACTGAAGTAAAATTGAATTGAATATACGCAGGTTTCCCATTGCAACGGGTTTCCTCATTGAGGGAGTAAAATTTTACGGTGTGTAAACCTGCATGAAGGGTGATTATTCAGTTATTGACTATGTGAGAGGGATACGGTTAATTTCTTTTATTCTATCGAAGTCTTGATCATCACTAATCATTAACTCTAGTTTTTGGTTAATTGCTGATGCAATATGTATGGCGTCACGGGGTTTTAAGCTATATTTGCTTATTAAGCCCTGCGCTTGACTAAGAATATTTTCGTCAACTTCTATGAACTGTAAATTTAGAAATCCGAGCAACTTTTGCCCCTGACTTTGAGCTTCAGTAATACCCATTGTTTTTCTCACCACCCAAACAACCTCGTCCCAAGTTAACACTGACGTGAAGGCTAACAACTCACCCTTTGCTATGTTCTTTAGAATCTCACTTGCCTTATTTACTCGTGGGTCAGCTTCTTTGGAGTATAACACTGGATAAAGGAAAATATTTGAATCAACGTAGGCTGACTCTTTCATCAACTTCCGTCTCCAGTAATTCTTTGAGATTTACCCATTTCTTTAATTTCGGAGCAGAGGTAGTCATAAAATAGTCAGCATAACTGCCGCTAACTTCGGGCTTCTTTATCACGATCTCTTTCTCGCGCATCTCAAAAATCACTTCTACACCTGGTTTTAATCCTAATGCTTCACGCATGCGTTTAGGAATTACAACTTGGCCTTTAGGACCGACAGTTCTTGCAGGCATATCATTTAACCAATAAACAACAAGTATAACAAAATATTTATACTTTCCAACCAAAAAGTATAACTTTAACTATGGGTAAACGGTCGATAAATGGAAAAAGGGTGTGATACCGAGGAAATACTCCGCCTGCTTCATATCATCCCCAGAAATAGCTCTTACCATACAATAAACCATAACAATACACAACAAATAATGAAAATAAAAGAAAAAATGGAGAAAAACAAACAGGTATACTTTGTTATCTTTTATGTGGAATTCTTTGCTCCACCCTTGGGTCGCATAGGTTCCTGACAGCATATTAACGCACATGTTTCATCGCATTCACAGGGGTTATCAACGACAACGACAAGACCGCAATCTTCACATTCATAAGTTTCACCCTTATTTTTTGCCAAAAATTCACCTTCTAAAAATCGCTCTACTAAATAGATATTAATCAAAAAATATAAAAATTCTGGACTAAAAGATGCATCCACAAAAATACACAAAACATGAAATGCTATGTCAAGCTGACTGTTGGCTATTCACAGTTTTTTTGGTTTTCTTTAAGCAGGGTTATGACCTCTTGGTCGCTTGTTTGGGCAAAGTCATTGTAGAATTGTCCAATAGCTTGGAAAGAGTTGGGTGTGTAGAGACATATGATGCAGTCCACTTGTTGTTTTAGCTCTTGTAGGGTTGTAGGAGACCCAACTGGAATTGCGATGGTTGTTGTTGCGGCGTTTTTATTTTTGACTGAAAATAGGGCGGCTTTCATGGTGGAGCCAGTAGCTACGCCGTCGTCGACTATGATTACGTGAAGCCCCGCTACATTACGGCCGGGCATGTCTTGGCGGTACATTTTGAGTCTGCGTTGAATTTCTTCTTCCTGCCGTTTGCTCTCTTCTTGGATATATTGGTTGTTTATGGCTAGGTAGTTTATTACGTTGTTATCAAGGACTGTGGTACCGTCTTCAGTTATGGCACCTATAGCTAATTCGGGGTTGTTGGGTGCCCCCAGCTTGTGGGGAATAATCACATCGAGAGGCAGGTTTAGTGCATCCGCGATTTGATAACCGACGACTACTCCACCACGGGGAATTGCCAAAACAACACCATCTCGGCCCCTAAAATGCGCTAATGCCGCTGCTAGTCGTTTACCAGCATCTACACGATCACTAAAATAAGCCATGTTTAAACTACCTCAAGAAATCTATTTGATAAAGGAGAAGTTTAGGTATAAAAGGTGGTGCCTGCACATCAATCATAATATCCGTTGGATTCTTAGCTTGACCCACAATTTTTTTTGCTAAGCTAAATGAGGGAGGTTGTAGCTGGTAGTGTGGTTGTGGGTTTGTCTTGGCTGGGGATATCAGTAATTGGGTGGAAAAAGAGTTTCAGTCTG
>Ga0123355_10021542_pt1 | contig 10316 bp, 3 predicted proteins | sample TergutEmb28metaG_3_FD_89872 | JGI IMG/M metagenome (GOLD analysis project Ga0123355, IMG submission 89872) | Embiratermes neotenicus P1 segment gut microbial communities from Petit-Saut dam, French Guiana - Emb289 P1 | ecosystem: Host-associated > Arthropoda: Insects > Digestive system > Gut ... | reverse complement strand
CGGTAGTAATTTTGCCTAAATTCCGACTTCCACGTAAATTTAGGGATCTTTTACATGCCGCAAATCTACGACATGGGACCGACGGCTTTACTTCCCCTCAAAAAGAAGGCGTGCTGAGGATTTAACCCTACAAATATCAGAAATTGGGCACATGTTAATACAATGTTCTTTATTCAAAATGACTTGATTCAACATGTCACTCAGTTTGTGTGCTTCTCCCTGAGACACTCTAATGCCATATATAAACTTTATTTCTGATGGGTGATATTTTAAGTGTCGCTCAGCATAAAGTTACAATTACATTTACCATTCACTGTCACGATAATGAAAATCCACTTCATGGGTGTTCCCATTTCAGAAAAGAATTCCATCACCTCACTACAGAAGCAGATGCCAAGAAACTTCATAATATAAAATGTGAAGCATCTTCCACACATACACAAATATTTTAGGATTAATACGTATGTCAAAACAAACAGGTGGACTTACCTAATCAATAATAAAAGCATATCCCTAACAATAGGGTGTGTACATTGTTATCAGTGTAAATTTCCCATTAAATATTTCTTTATGGAGCAGTGGGTTTCAAAATTAAACTGAGAAAAATCTTAAACTTAGAAGATTCAATACTGATATTGACTTTAAATCCCTGAAACTGAATATTAAAAGATAAAAAAAACCTTAAATTGAAGACCATTAAATGGAGGTTCCACTGTAATTGTTACTCTAATATCTGTCTTCTCAATCATTAGAACAGCAAGTTCATATGAACACAGGCACCTTACATTAAGCTACAGTTGACATCCCTACACACTTCAGGAATGAAAGATATTATGGTAGCAACCATCTTTCCAAAAGTGATTTGAAGATCCTTTATTTCATGCAGTTACAAAACATTGACACAATAACAAATCTTCAGAGATTCTATGGGTTGTCCAAAGATGCACAATAAAATGAAATCTTTTGGCATGGGGATTTGACACTTACAGTATAATAATAGTCACTTATTCAGCTTATAAATGGTTATAGTAGGAAGGAGCATATTAAGGAAGAATAATATTTCTCTGTTTGTACAGATAATGAGAGTGAAGACATTGGGTACGGTAACTTCAGTGCCCTGCAGAATGGTTCGATAGGCTGCATGGCACAGCCTCGGCATCAGCTATTTCATGAAGATACTCATAACGAACAGCATGGAAGTGAAAGATTCAAGCAACTTGAATCACAGCTCCAAAGAAATACTCCAGAAGATGAGCAGCTTCTACTAGAAAATTATGGAAAGGAAAATGCACTACTAATTGCAAAAACATCAAAACCACTGGAAAATCAGAAACACTTATACCAAAACGAAATGCCTAAATACAATGAATCACCAAGACCAAGCAATGCATACCTGACACCCATCCAACAACAAAACCTTTCAAATGAACATACAAATGGAACGAGAGTATCACCAGTTGCATCATCAGCGCGTCCACAGTCTTACCTGAACATGGATGGAAATGTGAGCCTGAAAGACTCAGAACAATCTGACAGCCAGAAACAACAGGATATGTTGTTTTTTCTAGCTGACAAAACATCACATTCAAGTGATAATACTTCCAAAGTGACATACTTTTAGATTCTAAGAACGCTAACATCCACTTTTACGTTAAAACAAATGTATCTTTTATGTGAAATATGACCAACATGTGCAAATACAGATATTTAAATTTATTGTATTATAAACAGCCTAGCTTCCTACATGTTTTGGCACCTATTGAGTCACCATATACACAGCATATCAACATACAACTCAGAAAAAATAACATTATCAATATTTTTTGCTTTAACATAGATTTTAAACTTTATTTAAAATTCAACATGAAATATTTGTAAATTAAATTACTTTTACATCGTATGTAATATATATCCTTCAAAGAACACCTCCATGAAAATGGCCACAATAGGTGGCCCAAACATGAACAAGGCTATGCTGTTTACAATACAATAAATTTACATATGTGTGTCTGCACTCTTTAGTCGTATTTTTCATAATGAATCATCAGTGCATGGTTATGAATCATTTAAAACTTCTCTATGTTGAACAGTTTTATACAAGGTTTTATTGCGACCAATATAAAGTCTTTTACATACTTAGAAGAATTTGATTTCAAAGAAACACAGTAACATGTCATTACATACAGAAATTATGCAGCATAATCCTTACTTAAGTTATGTTAATTTGGGAGGAAAGTTTGGAAAACAAGCTTTTCAACTATCATTGGATGCACAAAAAAAGCTCCAATCATGAGACAGGGTTTGTGGTGAAGTGACCATTTCTTTTTTTATTATCCAAAATAAATACTGACGGATGCATGTGATACTGTTATACCGTGGATCATTGAACTCTCATGGTCCTATTCTTTTACTCCTCACTAACTAATCCTTAGCAAACGGGACAAATTTAAAATTATCACACTTCTAAAACGGCTACATTTATGCAACATGCTTACTGAACACTTTGAAGGTAAACTTCCAAGTGTGTTCCTGAAATATTGTGCCATTAAGATGCACTCTCTACACACAAGTCAACAGTACCATTTTAAAGAAAGCACAATTTAACTTCATTAGTTGTGACCTTTTAGCAGTTAACATGTTTTGCATAATTATACAACTATACTGCAATATAGAGGTTTACCCCACTTGCAGAGAATTTAAGCACCATTATGCTTCCAGAATTAAGAATGAAACTTGAAACTTTGGCTAGTGACAGCACATGTATCTGACAAGTGTGGATGTAACTGCTGAATCAGTTCTCTGAACAGTACTTAGCACAACACTGAAAATATAATATGTACACACATGAGGACAGTAAACAATTGTCCGAATTGTCAGAATTCTGAAGCAACATAACAGATGAAATATACAGCAAATTTTTAGGGTTTATAAATGAGGAAAATATAAGAAATTGATATTGTAAAACTGATAACTAGGTCAGTGATTACTTGCTACAAAACTAATTGCCATTCTTCTTTATTAACAGTGGAAGTGTTCACTGCTAAAGCTCCATTTAACAGAAAGCACTGAAGAGGTAATAACATATCTTGCAAGCAGTAAAAAGCTAAAAATTATCAAATTATTTAATTTACTAAATAGATCACTTCACATGGACCACATATTCAAGTTGAAACTTTTGAATTAAAATATTGTAATTGTTGTTTCTGTCCTGAAACTTGAATATTGGTGCAAAAATGTCAAAGCCTGGTAGTAACTTGCCAACAAACGATTAATGTTTAATCTCAGTGTCTGAAAACAACTACAGTTACAATTTTCTTCATTAGTATGTTGTGTGCTACAGTACCGTGTACATGCTGAAGAAAAATTTGGTGCTGTTTCAACACCTTCTTCACTACCAAGAACAGTGCATCCATTCATAACCTGCTATCATAGGTTATGTAGCCTAAAGCTAAAATACAAGTCATTTTGTGCATTTAATTTTTCAAGAGACTAAAGTGTAGTGTTCCCTAAACTAGTCAACATCCTTCCAAAGTGAGAAATAATGAAACTACTCAAGACTGAATTCTAGTCTTGCATGAAAGATTGCTAAGTGGACAGCTTTGTTTTCTGCAGCTGCATAATCAGTCATAATAAATTAAATAATTAATTGCCAGGGGATGTGAATATTATAAGTTTGTGTGTGCACATGTGTATGTGTGCATGAGTGTTATGTGTGCATGTGTGTATGTATGTAAGCACGCATGCATGCATGAGTGCGTATTTTTGCATAAGTACTTGGAGTTGTAACAAATATGCTGTGAAACAAGTGTACACATTCCTATTCCATGGATAGCTTCATCAATTATTTGGTACTAAAATATGTGAAATATTTCAAAAAGTGAGGCTCTTTTCAGGGACATTGGAAGAAAGGGAAAAGATGGAAACAGAAAAAGACAGTATCCTGCTCCCCTCCTAGATTTGAAATATTACATATGTCTCCACCAACTGCACCTTTTGGTAACAATTTCCAAAATACATTGTAATTTATCATTTTGCACTGAGCACTTGTATTTGTTTTAATTAATAATAAATTGGAATCATTTATTATGAAGAAAAGTTCATTTTTGCATCTGTTAGCCTAATATAACAAACAACACACAACTAATAATTTATACATGATAACTTAGTCCAGGTGTCCATCAATTTTCCAAAATCTACAAACCACCTCCAAATTCTAGATGCCAGAAAGGTGACAGGATTTCTATACTGGCTGCCCACAATTCTGGAATGACTTGTTAACCTCACTCTTGTCTGGCACTTTGTGCTCTGTGCACATAAACCTACACACATTTTTGTATGTAGAGAAAATAAACTTCAGTAATTATATTGAAAATTTTACACACCACAGTAAAACAGTTAGTCACCAGGCATCCAGGATTTTTTTGCAACTAACTTGGGTAGTTAAGTATTACATTAGAATCTGGATGGGCAGAGTTTAATTCATACCCAAAGCACTTACATGTTCTCATTACAGTACCAGTAAAACCACCGGTACCCACATTGTCCTTCACCATGTATGAGGGTTATCAGAGTGCCAAAGCTAACACTGCATGGAGCTTCACCTCCATGATCCTTAAATGAGCATTGTGAGAGTTGCAGTTTCATGACGACCTATTCAACATCAACTTCAGGGGTTGGGCTTACTCAGTCCTTGGCAGCCTGTTCTCTAGTATTCTTGCTAAATGCAATAATAATTCTGGTAAGTGGTCAAGTTCTCTACTATATCAACAGTTCTTTACGGAATGTATTATTTGTGCCATCTTTGTGTCTAATGAACTAAATTCTGTGATTGTTCTTAGCCCCGTACAGCAAAGTTGTGGTCACATGTATCACCTACTGTAACGTTAGAAGTTCTACAATTGATCATAAAATGCCTATTTACAATTATCAGAACAGTGATAATTTCCTTAAGAAACATTTGGTACTGGAGACACAATGTTTTCAGTAAGATCTGAACTGACATTTATAACACAGTATTTATTACACAAAATTATCCTTCAAGGCATTAAGAACTGCATTCCTCCAGTTTGAACCTTTGTCAATCGATCCTTACTAAAAGTACAATTCTGTGGTCTTAGCAGTGGCATGGCCATAACATTTCTCTAACTTCACAGCCAATGTACGTGTCAACATAAACAATGTGAATGTTCATGTTCTCAGGTTGTTGGTTTCAATCAAACACTAAGAAATACAAGGAAACACTCTCCTTAGTTAATAGAGCAATGTGGAAGCAGACACAAGAGCCTAATATCTATATGAAAATAATTCAATGCTGCTTTAAATGTCGCAGTCCATTCTTTTCATGATATCAGTAATTTTTCTTGTACTGTATGAAGCCTAGTGTTACATAAAATTAAATAATGAGTGCAGTACTTTATTATATGTGAACAGAATCCACCCCCACTCCCCCTCCAACTTATAGACTTTTTAACATTCAATAATCGTTGAAGACCTTAGCCCTCAGCCCTGACAATCAGAATACTAAATCTTGGGTGACACTGACCCGTTGTGTATTTCTCAGTCGTGTCTGGTTGGATAATTAACACCTTACATAGCATTGTATCCTGATTTGGTGCATTTGCAGATTACATAATTATCAGTCATTGTTACTGTTACATATCAAATGATTTCCAATTATTTTACTTTGGAGCCTCCTTTCTGAAATTTCACCAGATTGTCAACTAATTTCCATACCCTACATGTCATTAAGAACATTTGCAGGCTGGCAGATATTAGTATGTTCATAGATCAGCATCATGTTTGTTGAAAAGACTGTATGAATGTACCTATTAATGTTGCATGTCAAAAATAATAATGTATTGTTGGAGTAAATAGAACAATTCAGTTATAAAATTGTAATCTTATTCTTAATCAGTCATTTCTCAATATGTTGTTATAGATTTCTTTTATAAATATCATTTATTTTTAATGTTAAATACAAGACAGTAAAGCAAATGTAGTAATTAGTAGTATAGTAGTTTGCATGCTTATCATTTACTTTGATGTTCATATTTACTGACACACACCCTCACACAGAGTACAATGGACCATTACGAAAGCAGAAGTCTTGAACAAATTTCACTTCCATGGAACATACTTTACAGACAACATATGTAAAACATTCTTAAAAATAAAATCATCTATGGGCAAAAATTACTTCACTGCTTTTATAGTTCCATGCATTCTCAACCTTTCCATAAAATGCAGGTGAATGGTCAACTCTTAGCCCTGTCCACTTTGTGCCCTGGGGAAAGATCCCCTATTACTCACTTAACAGAAGCCTGGGTGGGCCCCAGAGTAATAATGGATGTTTTGTGGAACAGAAGAACCTCTTGTCCCTGCCTACAATCGATGCCTGGTTCCTCAGTCACCCAGCCTGTAGCCTAGTCACTATGCCAAATATGCTGTCCCTGCTTCATTCAATACAAACACAAAGAGGAAATTTAAGACCGTTTAAATGCTAAAGAGCAGGTACTATGAAGTTCTGTTAAAGCTGTCATTAAATTTAAACCACTTTCATTCAAAAAGGCAGTTCCAAAAGCATACGTTTAATTCCTCGGTGTTAATGTCCAAATTCAAGCTCTCCTCTACCAATAAATTTCATACATTTGTCTTAAGACCTGGACTGGACAATATATGACCCTCTCTGTGAGAATATTCAAGTTCCACATCCTAAAAGCATTGATGCACCAAACACTATCGTTGCATGGACAGCATCCTCCTGTCCTGGGTTCAAATCTCGGCCCACAAAACAGCTATTCTGACAGATATTTTTCATCATTTTTCTCTGTATCTTCTGGCAAATACTATGACAACACCCCAGGGGAGGCCCTAACCACATCACTTCACCTTTCCAATTCATTACTATCGACTCAGTATTCAATGCCATCTAAGCTGCACTACCAACAGCATCATTAAATACACAGAGAATAAACAGATAAAATGTTCTTTAACAGTATTTCAGTTCCATGTAGGTGCTGACAATCTTTTAATTTCTCTGAAGAGACACAGTTGATTTTCTCATCTTCCTACTACAGCTGCGTATTATACACCAGTTGCTAATGTTGAGTTTACATAGTGAAATTTTATTTACTTTCTATATCATTATATCATTCCTAAATTGAAATGAAAAATACATATTACATTTCACAGAGATGTCCACTTAATTAGTTACATAGCCCACATGAGTTGCATTTTCAATGCAAACCCCTTCCTTTGCCACTGCTTTTACTACAATAATTCACCATATGAGGTACGTACTTTCATTTTTGTACACTGAGTAATAATACAGCAACTTGTTGTAAGGGAACTACAGAATCAGAGAATTTTTTCAACTAGACAACAAATACAAAATAAATTACAACTGCCCAGTACTAAGGAGTCAAATTAATTTTTCTTTGTAGTAGTTGCTTCCTGCAATGTATTAGAATTTCAAGGACATCAAATTGAAGTTCTGTAAGAAAAAGGGCGAAGATGTACATGGCTGTATTTATACACTTCAATGTTAATGAAATACTTTACCCAGTAAAAAATACTATGAATGACTAACATTCATGTCACTAATTTATTTGTATGTCAATCACAGTGGCCATGTTATCGAAGGTCCACTCGATTTCTGGGATTACAGGTTCGAATCCTGATGCAGGCATGGATGTTCATCTCGTGTTTCTTGTGTGTTGTGTAGGCAGTGGCCCCTGCAACAAGCTGATCACTCATTCAAAGGAGTGCTATTAGGTGTGTCTAATTGTGTGTGATCTAGAAACCTCAACAATGAGGCGGCCTAGGGCTGAGTTGGACTGTTGCATTGCAGAAAAGAATTCTTTTTATGCAGGAAACTCTTCAAATACAGTCAGCTGGTCAATGTTAGTATTTTATGCCTGATGGATCTCCAACTGTCATAAATTAACAGCTTCAACTTATACATGAAGCTTGTAGCTGAAAAAAAATGTAGCTTGCTTACAAATAATAAAATATATATCCAGATGCACATTAAATGACTTCATATTATACCACGCATTCTACAAGACTATCTGAATACTTTTTGTACTCTGAGATGAAATATTTACACTCATTAAGCACCATGCTTTAATCCTCATGATTGCATAGCCTGCCTCATACATTTTTTTTTAAATTTCAATTAAAATTGTTGAAGAGAGAAGAATCTATAAAACAGCCAGTCATCCAGTCTGTGGACTAATATTGGAATATGCCAGAACTGTTTTCCTTTTATGACAAAACAAAACAAGTTACAAATTTTGTAGTGCAGAGAAAAAGCTACAAGGGAGTATGTCAATTCTTGCCATTATAACCATCGAACTTTGCATGAAAGAATTTCCAAGACTAAAACACAAACTTTAGTTTGAATGGATTCTGCTTGAAGCTGAGAATCACGAATAAAAACTGTATTCCAGTCACCTTTAAACCCATAAATAAATAAAGTTACAGATAGTGAAAAAGTGCAACTAAACCTCCATATCATCATGGTGAGGTGAAGATGGTGAGAGGTAGTACTTACACGCTCTGTGTCCTTTCTCACTCGGCACATCATCAATGTTACTCTTAACCAAATACATATTATCAGTTTGAAGAAAATGTGTGGATGAGATGTGTGACTTCATGACAATCAAAAAATGAATACAAAATTTCTCTGAAACCTGAAGGGAAGATACATTTGGAATACTTGAATGCCTAGGTGTAGATGTGAGGATAATATTCAAATGTATCTTACAGAAGTAGGGTCTGAGGCTGTGAAATGTGGAATGCAGCCAAGTGGCTCACAATGGGGTTCACCTAGTGCAGGGAATTTTTCCATCAACTGAACGACTACCACCTACTCAAAAATAACTCCACTTCACACAGTTAGTTATGGCTTTAAATTATATTTCCTTCAAAAATAAACATAAACATACAACCAAAAAATAAAGATACATCATGTACAATACAACAGTAAAGTGATTAGTATTTTGATCTAAAATCTCGCAAATATCAGTCAACAAAGGAGGAAAAGCACCACCACACAGAACCAAAAAAAATAAAATATTACAGTTCACAAAGTATTCTTCTTATTCCCCACAATTCTTAGCACTCCATATTAAAGCGAATACAGGGTAAAGGTAAAGCAATCCCTTTTCAGGCCTATTACAGATCCAGGGGGTTCCAGAAGGTTGAAGTTACGAGATTTCTAGACCCAGCAAATGAAGGTGGTAAGGTTATAAGCCCTACATACCAGCCGCATGTACCCCCCAGGCAATGTTCCTGGTACTCATTTCTGTTAGAGGCTGAGTTGACCCCATGGCCATCATATGGGAAGTAGAATTATGCCAATGAAAAAATTCCAATGACAAAAGGGATCGAACTTGCGACCTTCCGGATAGTAGCACAGTGCCTCAACCAACTGCGCCACCACATGCCCCAATTAAATCAAATTACTTTTACAATTGCACATAAGTACACTGGTACAGTCATAAATTGACAGTATCTCCAAATACATCAAATAACATAAAACCTTCATTGTTTATTGTACAGTATACAAAAATATTTTTATAGCAATAACATTTAAAGCAACATGATTTGTTCTGAAAAGCAGCAGAATTGCTGCAGATTTATATGTAAAAAGTGTACATGGTTCAGTGCTGTTAACATGTATCAGGTAACATTATTTTAAATAATTTCTGTATTTGTACCAGTAATATTGTTCATAAAAGAAATTATATATAAAAAAATTATTAATTCACTTTAAATACAAAAACATTATTACATATATACACTACTACATCAACCAGAACTGAACTTATATATATTTAAAAAGTCCTAGAGAGAATATATCTTTGTGGAACACATGCAAGATCTTCAATATTAATGTGAATTAATCCAAATGTATACTTCTGTAGGAATAAGTTGTTAATGTGTACAGTAACTCTAATCACATAAAGAATCAGATGTAAATCTGCACTTGACTGCTTGGAATCTAGTCAGAATTGTTCATTTTCAAACAGCTGTAACATAGTTGAGTAAAGAGAGACCATATTATTTCTTTATTTAATGCTCAACATGTTTCGGATGTTAATACATAGTGCTTCAACCTGCATACGGATACCACACCACCAGAGCCATACCACAACGTAACACCAACACACATCGAACCAGATCAATATAACCCATGAAATAACTCAACAAATAAGTCGCAAGCTCCTGAGGATGGATGTATTAACATCTGAAACATGTTGAGCATTAAATAAAGAAATAATAAAGCAAGTGACATCAAGTTGGTCTCTCTT
>Ga0123355_10021541_pt1 | contig 10316 bp, 8 predicted proteins | sample TergutEmb28metaG_3_FD_89872 | JGI IMG/M metagenome (GOLD analysis project Ga0123355, IMG submission 89872) | Embiratermes neotenicus P1 segment gut microbial communities from Petit-Saut dam, French Guiana - Emb289 P1 | ecosystem: Host-associated > Arthropoda: Insects > Digestive system > Gut ... | reverse complement strand
TTTTATAGTGTTTTTTGATAAAAGAAAGAATGTTTTAAAAACGAAAGGCCCCGGGGGGGGGGGGGGGGGGGGGGCTGCTGCAGCCCCACCCCCCCTAAAGCAGATTTTAAAAAACACAGATTTTGTAGACACGATGATATCAAAGGTGTTATGTGATTTATGCTTCAACCTAAATCAGCCAGAAATCAGCTGATGATTAATAGTACAATGGGATATTGAAAAATACAATAAAAATCTACAAATATGTGACTTTTTTTTCAGTTTTAATTTTCCTTGTAACATAACTAGATGTTGGCTCAGAGATTTTGACATGATTTTCATAATGTAGTTTTTAAAATCAAACATAAATTACATATAGCCTCAGTATCAGCCACCCCCCAGAGAAATTCTGGCTGCTCAAGGGCTATACACTATAGCTAAAATATTGATGTATAGTTAAAGGTAAGTGAGTATGAGGCTTGTATACTACAGCTTTAACATCATTCTTTGTTATTGCACACAATGAAATCACAGGATGGACCAGATTTGCACTAGTTTCTGTACCAACACCGTGATTTCCAACATCCAAATAAGAATTTCTGGTCTCCACATAGACAGCAGTACTTTGTCAGTTAGAAGTGGAAGATTTGCTGTACCTATTTTTACTCACTTTCTGAAAAGAAAGTCATAGACTTACTTTTGTGAATGTGTCACAATCGGTGATGTGATACTCAACACCATACATTGTCACATTAATCCCAATGTTGAGATCTTTCCAGTGCCAGAAGTCTCCATGTGCTGTCTTTGGAATTCTGTTGCGCCTTACAAGCCTGCCGTGTTTGATCCCAGAGTTCTGAACAAATAATAAAAAATTACTGTTTTTCACTGATCAGTATTGTTTCGTAGAAGTGTAAGAAGATGAATTTATACTACGTATTTCTTGGATTTAATAGGAGTGAGTTTCCCTGTTCTCTTGCTGCACAAAATATTGTGTAAACTTGTCACATCTGTTGAGCCTAAACAAATACTACAGCTAAAAATAACAGGAAAGTACAAGAAACTGTGTCAAATAGTAGCCATTCTGTGACAAATTTAATTGGAAGAATGAAGAGAAAATCTCTGATGATATTACAAAGGTTTGCAATTACTAACATCCGAATATGTCACTAATGTGTATCCTGAGTCAGTTCAGCCCAATACACATCACTACAGCATGTTTGAGATTTTAGGTCCTCACGGTGGGGACTATGAAGACACTGCCTTGTGGAATGTGGCACCACCATATGATCAGTTAAACCAGTTCTGATCACCCCCCTGCCCCTGGCCTATTGGTTGACCATCTTACTATCTCTCCTCCCTGCACTGTGCTTGCTTTCCATTCTTTGCATCCCCTGTTTCTACATTTATATCCTTGTTTTTATATTTACTTTTATTTACTTCTGCCTCCCTCCCCTAGACACACACACACACACACACTCATTCTTCCCCACTCCCTATCGTCTCAGTCAGAACTCCATCCTAGTCTGCCCTGTCCCTTTTTCTGCACTGTCTTTCCCATGCAGAGCTTATTTAATTATGGAGCCAGCAGATTTCTGTGCAGTATTGGCAGATACTGACCAGACTATATGATGTCACATTCATACAATTGATTTTCTTTAAGTCTGTTTTAATGTTATCATTCATGTCTGTTGCTTTCTTCATAATAATTTTCAGTTTATCACATACAATGAACATCTAGTTTCATTTAAGGCTGCATAATGTCTTAAATGGTACAGAACTGTTGTGTAACTCATGAGGAACTCAAAGTTACACTCAAACAATAAATGTGTGATTCAATGAGTCTGACTCAGCTCATCATGTCCCAAGATAACCTTGAATGAAAGGCTTGTTGAAGAGGGTCATTGCAGCTGTTTAAGGTAACAGATATTGGCTTTTCTTTCTCATTTTACAGGTAAAGGTAAAAGGTAAAACAGTCCCATTACAGGTCTGGTGGCCCAGAGGGTTCCAGGAAGTAAAGGTTCCCAGATATCATAACAACGGCACAGGACGGTGGTAAGGTTGTCAGCCTTACGCATCGGCCGCCTTTACCCCCAGGAAATGCTCCTGGTACTCATTTCTGTTAGAGGCTGAGTCGACCCCAGGACCATAGTGCAATCGGAAGGATTTTATGTCAATGAGAAATTCCAATGACACCATCTGGGATCGAACCAGCGACCTTCCTATTTGTAGCACAGCACCTTAACAACTGTGCCACCGTGGTCCCCCATATGTTACAGGTAAAAAATTATAATTATCTACCATTTGTTTATGTACATATTACTGGTCTCAGCTGATCACCAGAGCACCAGTTACCCTAACTGAACTTTTCATGGTTCTGTTCAGTCCATCCTGCCAAGTATGTTAACTGGACTACAGCAGCTTCTAAATCCTTCCCACCTCACAATTCTCATTGGAAGTTGCATCAGAAGTAGCCATACTTCATCTTACCTGAACCTCCGGTTCCATAACAGTGATTGTATCATCCTCCAGAAAGTAAAGAATGTTTACTTTGCGAACACGGTAATGTTCAAGTGGTGACTCAAAGACAGGCTGTTTAAAGAATGCCCTGAATGTGAGGCATATCTTGTCATACAACACAAAGTGAGGAATAAACTGTGAAACTTCATGCTTTTTCACGCGACCATATGTAAGTGATGGATCAAACCTGTAAGAAGAGCCGTGTTCTTTATGCTCGGAAACCATCACATCCTGCACGTGTATCTTATTGTACAGTAAAGGAAAGAGATTTGAGACACATTCAGTGTGTATTTGTAAGCTGTGATTTTCAACTGTTGTGAGCTTAATGAAAAATGAGCAAGGATGAATGAACTGGCCTGGCCTATCTGAAGGCTCTCTTCTGATGCTCAGATGGACAAAATGAGAAAAACATTTGAATACAACAGAATAGTCATTTCTTACTGAGTTTCAAATTGGATAACTTCTGTAAGTAAAAGTAGTAGGAACATTTATAATTATACTACAGTATTTGTGCAGAGAGTCACTGCTTCATACTTTCTCATTACAGTTACAGTGTGTAATACAACAATAAAGAAGGACTGAAGGGTTCTTGGTATAAATCTGGTAACTGTCTTAAAGACATTCAGAAATATTTTAAAACTTGGACAATGAATGGAAAATATTAATCTCCATGGATCAATGATGAATTTTATTGGACACTACTTTATATACACTTGCAGTTGGCTGTGTTGCTGTCCTCTTGGAGCCTCGATTGACACCTCCTTCTGTAAATTCGTAGTCATATCTCACATAATATACTTGTAGTTCATTTTAAAGCGATATAGGAAGCAATTTTATGTCAATACCAGAGTGTGCTAGAAACATTTACTTACCAAACACTGCACTGGCAAAATTATAAGGTCTTTTTTTTTTTTTTAATATGTTTTGCACTAATAGTAAGGCTGCCTCATTTTTAGATGGATCTTAAAATTCTGCTAAAGTACAGTTTATAGAGCACCCTATTTTTAAACAGAATAAAAACACTTTTTGGTTTCTATATATTGATAATCATACCCCCTTACAATACCATGCAGTTTTTGAATGTCAGTGGTATTTTTTATCAACTTACACAAATAAAATGTAATCTTCATTTCCTGTTCTAACGATCTGTCATCCATGGAATAGACAAAACAGTATCCTAGTCACTGCAACCATACAACTAAATCCCACCTATTTTTAATACAAAACTGCTGAAGTGTGTGGTTTTATGACCTAAACACACACCAAATCAGTGTTGTTAATTGATGCACAGAAATATCATTCTTATTACTTAGTTGTCAGACATTTTATGTCAGGATCTGTTAGCATTGAGGGCTCTTCTGCTTATAAAAGGACATAATACTGCATGCACCTTGGTAGAATTCTAATAGTAGAAAAAAAAAAGTGCATGTTCCTTCCACACAAAATAGTTAGTAATAATTAGATAATGATAGTTCACAAATGCTGATCATACTTTCAAGCGGCAAACCTTATCTTGTGACAGTCTGGTTCAGAATGTTTGGAAAATACTCAAGCACATAACTATAGCAACATTATTTATTGTGATTATCATGAGGTGAATGTCAATACTATACTTGCCATTTTGGATTTACTGTACCAAAATATGCTATGCTTTCAACATCCAGTGGTTGTCTTCCAATTCCAGTTCTTGCTGGGCATGGATAATGAAACCCATTCCTCATTACAAATTGTTGAGACCGGTGAAATCTTGTTATCTGCAAAACAGAAAATATGTACTTTATTTAGTTATTTACATGATGTGCATTTTGCTTAGTTCCCATAGCAGTAGTTCTGATAGCTCATACCTTTTAGTGTTGAATAATAGATCGTTTAGTAGATAATACACCTGAGGTACTACATACCAGCATTTGCCTGGAGGAACTGAGAAAAACCATGAAAAAATCAGGATATCAGCTCTCTTTTCTTAGATTTGAAAATAGGATCTCCTGAGTATGAATTTGTAGATATAACTATTCAGCTGTGGTGTTTGATAGAAAGTGCACTCTAACATGAAGAAAATGGATCCCTGCTGGACAGCAGAAGGTATGTGAGGGTAGGGTGGGGTCTTCCCATTCACACAAAATTTTCACATGGGACCAAGTCTGGATAATTATGAGCTTGTTCTGAAGAACATTTAATCTATTGGCATTTCTTTATATTGAATCAAGTGCCTTGTCTTTCATCTTGTCGATATCTGTTTTCATGTGCAAACTGATACCATTGTTTTAACTTATTCTGATTCAATTTTAATTTATTGTATCGTTATTTATTTATTAGCTGCATTTTATATCAGATTTTGACCAAGAATCGAATTTGCGATTTGGTATATGTGTATAAGTTTTATCGTATCTATTTATTGATCAATTGTTGACTTGTTCCACATCCCATTTGCCTGCTACTGTAATCTATGGAACGTTAAATAAATTGAATTGAATTGAAAAAAGATACTAGGAGCAGTGTGTCTTAGAATTATGAATACCACTCACCCCCTCCTAGTATTTGCTAGTATACAAAATCAAAATATTTATAAACCTTTAACTGCTGGGTGTGAATGTATTCCCAAAATTGGGACTGAAATACCATATGATATTGATTAAAAGAACTGGTAATGGAAATGATATTCAGAAGCACAAGTAGAGGAATAAGGTGCCCAATTAATATGTCATGAGTACATACACAGGAAGCACCATCAAGTTCTACACTTTCATTCATTCCGACTAAACAGACTTTCAAACCCAGGGTTTTAACCAAATTTGGGTTGTGTGAGACTTCTGATGAGTCACAAATTACCAAAATAATCAAGTGAATTCTATGGCTTAAATTGGGTACTGAGTAGTTACTAGTACTATTTCGGTCAGAAGGTCACTGTGGTTTATAATTTTGAGTTGCAGACAAACAAGTTTGACAGCCACTGCTGTACTAGAAAGAGGTTAATGGTTAACTTCACATTTCATCTCTGGTTCAGCTGTTATGAAAATATGCATTCTTTCATTAGTCATATTCCTTAGATGCAGCGCCCTCGACTAATTTCTAGAAACTGGCGCCCCAACTCCAAGGGCAGATCAGATTTCAAATACAATGCATTAAAATGTTAATTACAATTTTCAGTGTTATACATTCATGATCATCGTGAAACTAAAATCATTAAGTTTTTATAATGTGATATTTTCCCTCGAAATTGGCGTCCCACGTAACTCACCACCCTCGACTGCCGTCTAGTTCGCCTATATGGACAAGCCGCCACCATTTATACGAGTATGCCACTAACGTACACATCTCGTTCACTCGACAAAATGTTCCTTCCGTATGTTGAATGTCTTGTCTACTAAACATTCTAGGTACTTTCAAGGTTGGAAACAGCGTTTCAAACCCAGGTGAGCGTCGAACATCCATTGAAAAGCCCGGGCAATGACCAACTTACATTAACCTCTTAAAGCCTACTGGTTATGTGATCCACCAACAGGTTTGTACATTCTGCTCACACTTTGTGTGTTTTGTGTTTACCTCAGAACAAACGGCGACTTCTGCCCCATACAACATAAACTGCTTGGTTTTTATAACCGAGTGTTTACTACGCGGTACGAACTGGGTTTTTAAACAACGCAGTCTGCTCTTCGCCTTTAAAGGGTTAAAGAAAACGTTACTACAATTTTGGATTGGAAACCCTGCAAGCATCACTGTCGGGAACAACAGTTATTACGTTTTAAGGCAAAGGATATAGCTGCACGTAAAAGGTGGCTCCACCGCCAAACTCATTTTCATGTATCTGCGATTTATCGTTTTGAACCCAGGTTTGCCAACTATGTATTTGGTTTTATGTATCCGCAATTTATTGCCTTACTTTCCTTCTTTAATAGCTAAAACGCAGGCTTTACCATGCTTTGTGTTGGGTCAGCTGACCGTTTTTCCTTCGATAATGATAAAGATTGTAAAAGGTAAAGGTAAGTTAACCCTAGAACAGTCCATGGACACTTGACGAATGTAGGTGGTAACACCACGCCTCGGCCACTTTATCCCCGAGCAAGTGACCCGGTATCCATTGTACAGGAGGTCGGGTCGGGTGGGCCCCTGGACTAGTGCGGGAAGTCCCGCCCCCACCGAGATTCGATCCCCGGACCCTCCGGTCCGTGGCGAATCGCTGTACTACCTATGCTATCACAGCCCATTGGCAACGACGATATAATAATAATAATAATAATAATAATAATAAATTTATTGGACTACAGATCTATTGAACAAAAATAAGTAGTTCTCGGAACTCATTTGTTAATTCGTGCACACGCGGAAAAATCCATGCTGCTGGAAGAGAGTGACCACAATAATCGTGAACAAGACCTTGATCACCAGCCTGAATTTCTAACGCGTATCATCTCTCTTATAACTAAAATAACACGTTAAAGAGAAATATTACACATAAGGCTCGTTCTTTAACAACGACGGAGTTTTTCAAGAGTGTAAGTCCCGTGTTTGGCCAGGGATTTTTATGCCATATTTGTAAAAATGCCAGTGTTTAATTTTAAAAAAAAATTCAAAATGCTTTAAAAAAAAAAAAAAAAAAAAAACAGCAATTTCAGTAACATGATTATCTTCAGCCCCCCTCCTCACCGAACCATTGGGGTCCAAGGTTACTTGTATATTGAGCAATGACAAAATCTTCATTTAAAGAACTAGTTTCATAAACATGCTTCACTTTGTAGAAATGCAAATATGCTATATATGAAGTAGTACCAACCGTCGGATCGCGAAAAGAGTAACCAGGCAACACAGGCAACTCCATTCTAAACTATTTTTCTTACACTATTTCCTGACAGTCTGCCTCTTAGCGAACGGTACTCTTAATATTCAACAACGAAATGGTTATTCGTTGCTAGGCAACCAAAACGTTGCATAAAGGACCCAATCATTCAAGGTGATTAAATATATTTAACACTTCCGTTCCCAGTAAACCTACTGGTTACCGAATATCAGCCCATCCATTTTCTTCACAATATTCCCAAGGAAACACTAACAAAGAAGGTAAAGTTTTTCCCGTGCGAAGAAAAAATTTCAAATGGGTGCTCCCCCAACAAGTGACGTGTGGAAACTACTGGATCGTAATTATAGAAACCACGTTCAGAAATATTTTTTTTTTCATGGTAACTTGAACAACACAGACTTCATCGACCATGGTCTACTGCACGGGGAAATCGTGAATCTCTGAACTTTTATCTGTGCTATGACCTATGGTACGAAGATTTGTTCTTGATTACGACGGGCAACACCGAGGCTGTATAGCATAAAAATAGTAATTTTTGAATGAACGATCCCGTATTTAATGCGTAATTATAAAAAAATCAGAGCAAACGTGCAAACTAGTAGTTCGTGTTAGCAGTAGCGACCGTTAGGGGAGCAACACGTGTTGCTCACGTCATGGAAGCGCAGTTGTCAGTTAACACGCGGTTTTACATGCAGTCATTATAGTCGTGGTGTATTCTAATTCGGTTAATGTACTTTTTTATATCGCTGTAATACATTTCCTTGTAGTATTGGTTTTGAAAAGGTGTTACCCATTGCAATTGTGACTTTGAGTACGTAGATTAAAACACGGTGGTTTGCTTGGTAGTGTAGGGGTTATAGCCACTTTATAAAATCAACTTTTAATTGAGAATACGGCAGTATTTATTTTCGCGGGAAAAAGGTATGTGACAGACTCAAGCCGATTCAGTCAGTTCGGGTTCTGATAAAATGCTGGACATAAGGAAAGCCTGAATTGAGGTTATTACCATAATTACTGTGTTTTATTCATATACTTGCAGATTTTATGTACAAGAGTTGCAGCTAAGGGATCAAGAATGCGAATTAAAGTAGCAAATTTTCTACGAAATCGAGTTCATGTTTATTTGTCAAGATGCAGTATGAGCAGTTTTAATTACAGCAACTGCATAGACATTTCACCAGAAGTATCCAAGGCATTAAAGAGTCACAATCCTGTCGTTGCCTTGGAGTCTACAATAATCAGTCATGGGATGCCATATCCTCAGAATCTTCAAACGGCTTTACAAGTTGAGGAAGTTATTCGAGAGCAGGTACATGTTTACAGGCTGCCTTTTGGGGGTTAAAGATGAATTATAAATTACATACATCTCATTTAAAAATTTTGTTTCCAGAAGGACAGTGAAACTGGCCATTTGAGAGTTAAAATGCAGCATGTAGACTATGAAAAGAACAATTAAAGAGAGATACAATATATGTTCTTTTATGCTTTAATTAAATTGAGCCTGTCAAATTCACATGTTTGGGGGTGTATGTGCGTTCTCTAGGGCCCCTCTTCTTCCAATGGTCATAGAACTTCAGTGTAATATGTACTGACATTTGCACTGATAGGGGTGTTCCATACTACTTTACTTTTCAGTAAAAATATCCCCACTGCTGTGAATGATACAACGTTCTCATAGCAGTGCTGCTGAATCAAGTCTTTTGGCCTCTTACATAACATCCCATAAGACTTGAATCTTCCTTCTGAGTTCCCTTTTTTAATATAATTATGATTCTCTGCAGATTATGAAGAATAAAATCTAATACAGCCTTTTTAACCTTTCATTAAATGTGGTTCTTAGTGTATTCGATGTAACATTTGAAACCTTCTGAATTTGTTTGACCTCAACCTCAAAACATATATGCAATAGTCCATATGAGAAGTGACTTGGAGGACTTTGTCCTGCTGCTTCTTCACACTGATGCTACACAAGACATAAGAAAATGTACCTTTTTTTTGTCATCTTGCTTGCTGTGTTTAAACTATGATTAGTATATATGTTCAAAATGTGTAAAATATGCAAATGAAAGCACGGCTAAGTTTCTGAACCAGGACCATTCAGATCGCCAAACTATTTAAAATTTAATATAGTTTTGAAAAATGTTCCAAAAGAGTAAGAACATACATGATCCAAAGCAGTCTGAATCACCTAATATCTAATATACAATGGCAAGGTGCATTCTTGGTGTCCAGTATTAGGTGATATGCACCTGGATAAAAATGGCCAGGCCACCTGCCATGTGAGTCATCTTAATTTACAGTTACTGTCCTTGATCATATGATGCCACTCATGCAATGTGGACCAGGTCAGTGTTCATTGCACATCGTGTGAAGCCTCTACAACATTTTTGTTTCTGATTTTTCTAATGTGTAAGCATTTTATGTAGACGTCATGACATGCATGGTCATGTACTCTTTCTTCTGCAGTGTCTTTGTATTTGTTTCTGCCCCCAACCTTTTTGCAGCTACCATAACAGTCATTAGTAACGAGTTATAGACAAGAATTTATATGACGAAATTCGATTACATTCCACTACCCACAGCTAGCCCTTCAAGCTGTCTGCATTTCATCATATATTACTTTTCTTGATTAAGTTTCTAATAGTATTTGATTTTTATTTTCCATGCCTAGATCATACTGTACCAATATTAATATCTCCTATGCTGGCAGTGTGAGCTACCAACTGTTAAAACTATGATTTGTCTGTAATTTCTACTGTCCATCTGATTTCCAGGTATGGATGAGGGCTACTAGGCAGGATGAGCGGGTGTAATTGTAGAGAATTTAGCATTGAAGTATAGGTCATTTATGGGTTTATAATGGTATTGTCATTAGCTTAGACCATATAGGATTGAAGAATAGAATGATTTCATTATTATACCGTGCAATATTAAATATTATTTTGAATATCCAGCTTATTGCACAATGTTTTATTATTAAAATACACTAAAAGATATTATATTACTGTTAAAATCTCCAACATGT
>Ga0123355_10021540_pt1 | contig 10317 bp, 3 predicted proteins | sample TergutEmb28metaG_3_FD_89872 | JGI IMG/M metagenome (GOLD analysis project Ga0123355, IMG submission 89872) | Embiratermes neotenicus P1 segment gut microbial communities from Petit-Saut dam, French Guiana - Emb289 P1 | ecosystem: Host-associated > Arthropoda: Insects > Digestive system > Gut ... | reverse complement strand
ATTTGCCTGTACGTCACAAAAAGCTTTTAACTAAAATCAATCCATTAAAAGTCTAAAACAGATATTTAGTACAAAGCATCCAGCAAGATTCTGTTCTTTTATGGTTCTTAACCCTTCAAACGCTAAATTAAATCCCATCTGCCAACTGCTGGCATTATTAGGAGCTCATCATATTCTCCACGTTAGCAGGATAAGGGTTAATACCAGGTACTGAATATTTCGGCTTGCTTTAACAGCCTTTGTTTAATGAGCCATTTAGATGCTGAGTTAAATCCCATCTGCCATCTGCTGGCATTATTAGGAGTTCACCCTATTCTCCACATTAGCAGGATAAGGGTTAATGAAATGGTTCTTTGGAATTGTGAACATTATATGGCATATCATGAAAGGAATTGTGTACGGCTAAAAGATACATTAGAAAGATGCATGCAACTTACCATTATTTTCCTGAACAAAGAGAGGAAAACAAAAAATAACTTTCATGTAGCTGGCCCAAACTGGGAATTATACTGGGCACTTATTGGTCAGTGCAAGACACCATTAGTTCTTTATTAAGACTGTAATGAATTATTACATGAATTGCTATAAATGCTGGAGAGCTGTGATAGCACAGCCACGAGAGGAGATGGGCTACTGGCTGAAAATGAAGTAATTGTGCTGCAGTATCCTCAAAAGTGTCCAGACAGGTTCTGGGACCCACAAATCCTCCTATTCATTAGTACTGGGTGCCACTTTCCCCAGGGGAAAACGGCTGGGGCATGTAATTCCACACTCAGCTTCATCTAGTGCTGAGTGTAGGAGTAAATGGAACTGTATTTCTGCTCTACCACATGGGAAAACATTACTTCACTGTACTTTATGGATGATGAATCAGGAGAGAGTGTGTATCAGTCAGTGACTTCATTAGCTCAATGAGCATGCTATTTTAAGAGTAAGAGAAGACTTACACTGTAAGGGCCATACTACATGAGCCTCACAACATGGCAATTGAAACACTGCTGACTGCTACAAGATCAATTGGTCCAGTATTGTCTGCATGCTATGAGGTCCTTCTTGAGCAGCTAACAGTCCTACAGCTTAGCAGGAAATTTTGTTCACTTATGGCATATTTACCCCTTGGTTTACTGATTGGGTGAAGAATGTACCCATGCTTGGTCTTTTCTTCAACAATTCTCAGTGTATAAAGAAATAATCTTAAACAACTTTTTTATTTGTTCTTTGAAGACCCCTTGCCACAATATGATCATTATGCAGAATGTATATTTTTTAGTATGCTATATTTTTTCAAATTTGTCTGGACCATTTTGTACCCATGTTATTTCCATTTATCCAACAGCCAAGGATGTACAGGCGGGAAATGAAGCCAGTTCTCAGAATGGGTATGCAAGGACCACTCTATCAAGACAATTCAAATGACATGCAACAATTGCAAAGAATAATCATAATCAGACAAATTTTATACAGATTTCTGTTCTGATATATATTTTCTTTTCCTCAAAATTTTGGGCATTTCATTCCATACAGTTGAATGAAAAATGAAAAATTTGAAGCAAGTCAATTTCTCTCTTTAATTGAGTCCAAGAAACAAACTTAAAAAATATTTTCAGGAAATAATGAAAAAATATGGGTAAAAAATGCACCCAGTTCAGTTACAATTGGAAGTTTAATTGCTCTGTAATCTAAGAACTAAACGACGCTGTCAGCAGCACAGATGATATAGCATCTTATTGTAGGATGATTACTGAAGATATAAGTGGAAATTATATGGAATGAAACAGTCAGATTCAGGGGGGTGGGGGTGGGGGTGGGGGCTACTGTCCCTGTATTCGCTGGAAGCGACTCACAAAATTGCGAGGAACAGATTTGTCTCGACTACTATGGTATTCGTCGGTTACTCGTCAACGTTTAGCCTGGAAGTGAAACATGACCTTATACATACCTTCTTTCGGCTTATTAATTTCACCGACAGAGACTCCGACATACCAGCGTGAGAATGAAACTATTCCGGCAGATGGCGGGTGTTCATGTGCAGCTTCCTAACCAGTATATTTAGTTATCACTTTCTCCACAGCGAATCCAACGGCGCCACGTAGTATCTTGCTTTGTGTTCATTTATCCCCCATTTTAACCTGTGATAATTTCATCGAAAATGCAAACGGCCACTGCATAGCAGACAGTAAGCCAAGATTTTAATATATGAATATATTATGTATCAGTCAAACACAGCAAATTTTTATATGTTATTTTATTATTTAGGGCAACATGTTTCGACTCTTATAGAATCATCTTCAGGCCCTTCTAAGATACAGATCCCAATATTTAAAATGCATTGTGGGATCCCAAACGCTTACATTCTTGACATAACTATGTATAAACTACAAGTGCCATTAGTTCTTATTATACAACTGGAATACTTTGATTGTAAAATTTTAACCGGTACATATAAAGGAAGTTAAAATTATGTTCTTGAAATGCGTTGTCATAGACAACTTTGGATATTGTTATACATTGTTACTAATTACTTCAAAGTGTATAAAACGTTAAAATATTGACTATGCAATGATGTTGCGCTTGGCAAGTGATATCTTCCCTGTGTTGATATTATATTCTTGATGACTGCCTGCACAACCATCTAGCAGTAGCCAACATATGAGGAAGCATTCCAGTTTGCAGTTGCTTCGGCATTCATCACACTGTTTTCGTAGGCATTTAATAATTTAGAGGCCTAATGAATAATAGCAGTTCTCACAAGCAGCCTTTCTGAATATACATAGGCAATTAAATGATATACGCGCAATTACCTAGCCATGCGAAAGTGAAAACGTAAGAAATTCTTTCTGTGGTAGCAGCGTACATGAGATAAACAAAGATAATATCGAAGCTCGAAAATGCCAAATTTGTGTTTCGGCAAGTTTACAGCTATACTGACTGAGAACTTCGTGGTTTCACTTAGCATATATAAACAAATACAGAGTTTCCCAAAGCATATTTGACCAAGACTACATTCTTGACCTGCTTTATTCTTAGGAGGTTATGTAGTTACGGTAATTGAATAAGGGACATGAGATAATTTCAAAAGTACTTCATCTTTGTGTTTCAATTTCCGTTTTCGAAGAAAGCCTGTACCGAAATTCTGCACGAATCTTTGTCACCAGTCCGAATTAATCATACATAAATCACGCGGTTCTATTTTTGTGTATTCTGATATCAACCATTTCTCACTTACTTCTTAATTCTTAGATCCAAGAACCTTCCTTATTTCTTTTAAAAACATGACTATTTTTCTTTTATTTCCTCAAATATGGGTTAAATTAAGTCTGACAAAATTAATCATATGTATCTGTGAGTTGCAAATGCCGTGTGTTTAATTACGTTTTATGACAGTCCCTTAAGAAATAAGCGTTAAAACAATCAAAACACGGCGAAAGATTGATATCAAGTACATATAATATTTTTCTCCTTGAAAGTCGCCTGACAAGCGCGCACCCAGGATTTTTCACTGGGAGGACTGATCTTGAGGCTATACTGTATATAATTTATGTTTGATTTTATACATTATGTTACACAAATTTGTCATAAGTATAAATGTAACAAAACACTTTTTTGCAGTTGCATGTATGTACCTGTAAATGGAACTGTATGTTCCGTGAGCTATTCATTTAATTTAAATCACATGATCTAATTTTCTTGTTTTTCTAATTTCGTCTGAAACATCTTAAGTTTGTTTTATTTTTTTAAAGTTCCAATGTACCCATCATCAGCCGAGTTCAGTGGCTGATTCAAATTGAAGGGTAAATCGCATGTCATCTCGAAAGAAAAAAAGAAAGAAAGAAAAAAAAAACCAGTATTTTTTCCAATTTGGATTTGGACGGGGGCGGGGAGCTGCAAGCCGGCAGTCCATCCTTTCGGTGCGCGCCTATCGCCTGACGGGTTTTCATCAGAGAACGTTAAAAGTGGCGAATTATGATCCGGAGTTCAGGTCTAGCGGAACGGTACACGATAATCCAACCACACGTCCTCTAGGCTTGACCTCCGGATAAGGACTCGCCATTGGCCGCTTTGTGAACAAAACATGAAGGTGGTAAGGTTGTCAGCCCTGCGCACCGGCCGTCTTTACCCCCAGGAAATATTCCTGGTACTCATTTATATTAGAGTCTGAGTCGACCCCTGGATCATAGTGCGGCCGGGAGGATTGTGTCAATGAAAAATTCCAATGACACCATTGTGAATCGAACCCGCGACCTTCCGGCTTGTACCGCAGTGCCTCAACAAACTGGGCCCCGTTTTATGAACATTTTAATTAAAGTCGTTTACTTATTTTGAAGATAGGCCTAAACATACAATCAGATATAGGCTATAGGTTTGGGGTTGTACGACAGAGCAATCTTAGTTTGTTTCCCGTCAGGGGCAAGAAAATTTTATCTTCTTCAAAACCTCGATTCGGGTCCTTGAGTTCATCCAGCCTCCGATTCAATGGGCCTGTTTCTCAGAACATAAAGTGGCTGAGGCATAAAGCTGACCACTCAGGTTCATCTATTAAGGCCTAGGTGCATCGGGCACGGAAGAGTTCGAACCCAAATACTATTCTGTTCTGTTCTATTCAGGTTCGTCTAGTTCCAAGAATTCATGGCCTAGCCAAGGACAATATTACCTTTATCAATTACGGTTAGAATTTAGACAAATGGTTCAAGTGGAAAGCGAAAAATATTAGTAACATTTGAACATGTTTCACCTCGGTTCCAGCGTCATAAATGCAACAAAGTCCAACGCCACTGGACAGGACAGGATGGCCGCAGCGCCGGTCTCTACACACCGCAGGAAAGAAATTGTGGCGACCCTTCAAATTTGAAACATAAAGGTGAAGGCTTTTTCGAATTCAGACTTATGAATTTGTACAACTTGTTAGCAGTGGTGCACAACATGCCTGTAGGCTAGACGCAGCCCCCCCAAACAGAAAAATGCGAACGTAGCCTGCATTGAGAGTGTGTTTCATGCCACAGATTATGTCATAATGTTCAAGTTTTTTGGAACAAAAGATGCCAGATTCGAAAAAAATAATAACTCGTGTAATTGAACAGAGATGAGTGGATTGGCGTGGAATTTGGGGTTTTAATGGCCTATTTATGTGATTGTTACAGTGCTGGGGTGTGGTCTGCCACCCAAAAATTCTGTTTGCAATTCTTCAAAAAATTATAAATATATTTATTTATAAAACAAACAAGAGGATGTGATATGAAATAATGGAGAAAAGTAAATGCTTGCGTGCGGATATATATATTCTAACCCAAGCGGTCTTTAAATAATAAGGAATTTTTTTAAGTAAACTTTCGTCCAAATATGCTTTAGATCAGTTTCGCGCCATAAAACGCTGCAGTTTACTAAATTTTCATTGTCTTTCCTAATACACACACACACATATATATATAACATATAATACGTAATAAATACAATATATACGAGAACGATTACGTAATCTCGCTACCAGACTTGAGGAACTTTTATTGAAATTAAAAGTGGTGGACGGGATCTGCTATGGAGAAATGAAATTGTTACTGGGAATGAGGCCATACCTATGTACAATACTGTAAATCTGATACCATCCGCCTAACATGATCTATGACAACTGATGCTGTGTCGTCCTCCAGAACAAAAATGCTTGAATATAATTAATTTACCATATCTTAGCTTCAGAATGCCTGTTACATGCCTCGTTGAATGTAACATGAACTTACATGGAAAGCTACTTGTGGTGGCACAGCTGTACTTACAGCAAAACCGTGGAGAAAGTGACCGACCAGACAACTCAGCAGAATTTGGTTTCTCAAGACATAATGTGTGTAGGGAGAGGGGGCTGAGGTTTCACATGTGATACAACAAAAACTGTGTGTCATTCAATAGCCCGCTTGTTCTGCAGATTAACGTGATGTGTGGCTCATACCAGAAACTGAAGCCTTCCTGCGTGATTTTCGTGTTCATAACTTTTACCTACAGCTTTGTCAACAGCGCAGCTATTCAGGTAGGCAAGCAGACTTCCAAATACACCAGTTGTACATAATTTTAAATTAATTCATTGAGGAAACGCGTTGTTACTCTTCGGTCACGGAATTGTCTTTTAATTCAGTTTCTATGTTGCAGTTTTGTATTTTTACGTTATGGCACCCCTTCTGTCCCAAATTTGTTTTTACACTGTCATGAATCCATTGCGACAGCCTCGTTCTTACCACTATAGTGCGTTGCCTTAGTGTAATTTTGCCATTAATTCAGGGTACATGTTGTAATTCACAACCTACGTAATGTGAACGTCTGAGGAAGAATGTGTATTTCACTGATCATATAAAATGGGTACTGAAGCTATTGAGTTAAACTACATACGGTATATTTCCAGCGAAGGGCAGTACCATTACCATTTCTGGATCTCTCCGAACTGTTAACAGTTATTCGGTTTGGTGACTGGATGTTAGATAACGATGCAGATCTTCTTGTGCCTTTCAGGTACAGACTATAAGAATTTTGTATCTCCAATACGCAGTTTGCAAAGTGCGACAACTTGCTTACTTCTTGTTGACTGGTATTATAGTCCTTAAAATCGTCCTTTACTCCGGGCAACGCTTTTTTTTTTAACTCCGTCTCTTGCTGGAAATATTGGAGATTATATAATAGTTTTATTCTATAGCAATAGTTACATATTTTGACACTCTCGCAATGTGACTTCTCCTACAGCATCTTTCTTTCTTGTATCTCTTTTAAAAGCAAAGTTTATTCCATTATATAAAGCTTAATAAGTTCCTTGTGAAGTCACTCTTCTATTGAAACTTTACCTGTACACAAATAATAATACTTTTTTTCTGAATCTATGCAAGAAAAAGACCAGAATTGAGATGAGATCTGCCTTTTTCTGAGTTATTACGCAGCGAATAGTGGTAATTCCTTACCGAAGTTTCGGGACAAACTCTCGGCCCCATCTGCAAGGATCCAAAAAGAAAAGTCTTGAAGATGGTACCGATACGTTGTCCCGAATTGTCGGTAAGGAATTACCACTATGAGCTGGGTAATGACCCAGAAAAACGCAGTTCTCATCTACTTCGCGGCGGAAGGCTGAAATCACGCAAAGCCCGGAATTAGTTTAGACAAGGGCGATTAAAACCGGGGTGTGTTTTCACTAGTAGTCAAATATTTGAGAAACACAGGAAATTAAACTGATGGGCTCTAATTACTTTCCTTAATTATAAGAGAGCTTTCGACAACGTTATAAGAAACCGGCGCCCTTCACTCCCTTATATCACATTATCGTTCACAAGCTATCCACTGTTACAGCAAAACCTTGTGGTTTTTATAATTCAGGTGATTTTTTCTTCTGCTTTAGTGGTTAAGCATTGGGCCGTCTGGTTTATTGCGACTGGGGATTAATTAAGAAACAATGAAGTCAGACGTTTGGTAGGACTGCGAACGAGTTTTGGACCCATCTGTATTCCTGCACTCAACTCCAGGAAGCAGAGTCCTTCTTGAAAAACTAACAGACCTCCAGAAAAAAAAAAAAACGCATTTTATTGCATCCGAAGGTTTATTACCGTGCTCACAAGAGTCCGCAGCTTGTCTCTATACGTAGCCAGATAAATCCAGTCCACAGCCTTCTAGGTCATCGCGTCCATGTCTTTTTCTTTCAAACGATCTCAGACAGCTTTCCCGACCAGAAGCTTTTATACATTTCCCGTCTTCCGCATCTCACCTTCATTAATTTGATCATCCTAATGATATTCAGCAAGAAGTGCAAATAATAAGGTTCTTCATTATCCCGACTCCTGCTATTTCCTTCCCCCTATGTGTAAATATATTCCCCAGCAATATGCTCTCGAACATCCTCAGCCTCTGTTCTTCTCTTCTATCTAAATACACAAATACGTGTACTCGCCGCACGGGGTCAGTTCAGTACCTGCTGCTACAAACCGGCGCACTACGTGAAATCCGCACTCGTCCTACGACCAAACCACGCCCCCCCCCCTCCCCGCCCCCAAGGGCAGTTTAGAATTCAAATAGAATGGATTAAATCGTTGATTAACGTTTCGTGACAACTTCGTGATCATCGTGGAATTAAAATTATATATATATACATTTTTTAAATTTCATATTTCTCTAGAAATTGGCGCCCTAGGTCGGAGCAATGTTAGCCTCTATTGACGGACCACCCCTAGGCCAACGAAATATCTTTAACTTTCTAGTGTTCCGGCCAAAATATTAACTGAGTAGCCCAGGCCGCGCACATTACACATCCTATTACACAAAGAGAGACAACCTAAGACATGTAATTATATGATATTGGCTGCAGAAGCGACAAGTGATATATGGCGGACAAGCGCAGCTGCGCCGGGAGCATAAGGGACAGGACCTGAGCAAGGTGCCTGGGCGGGCTGGAGTAGACTACCCAATTTTCCACTCTGTGCCAGACACCAACTTTCACTGTGGCAACGTACCTGCTGTGCCTGGCATTTACGCCAATATCGAGACCGGTTGCCAGGTATGTAACCAAATACTGCAATTTTTACATACGCCAGCTTTGTGTTTCACACAGAGGTGTTGACAAAGTTTTAATTATTCTGACATGAGGTCATGTCAATCGGTAAATAGTTACCGACGTTTCGGAGGGGTTCGCTTCCTTCTTTTACAGGGCGTAAGCAACCACAGAAGATGAAGACAGTAAGCTCAGTAGCTCTTCATATGTCAACGTGGTGTCGTTCCCCTGAAAACTTGAATCTACTAGGTACATTCCAATATTTGTTACTACTGAAAAGAGGAGAGAGTTTGCAGTAGAAACTAGAATATTTTAGTACACTCCAGTTTCAGGATGTACAGCTACACTGATTTTATTATTATTATTATTATTATTATTATTGTGATTCCATTTGTAACTCTGTCTCTTTTTTACCGACGACTTCAAGGTCTTCCGTTGTATCAGAAATTGTGAGGACTGTAAAATCTGCAATCCGACATTGACGCTGTCCATCAGTGGTGCCTGAACAGTAGCACGAATCTCAGCGTGGACAAAGTTACATTTATTTTCTTTACTCGTAAAACTAACAATATCACCTTTAGATGTAACCTGTGTCTTACTCATCTTGCCTGTTTCCCGTGTATTAAAGATCATGGGGTACTCTTGGCCTCTAGACTTCATTTTCACACTCGTGTCGACCACATAGTTGCAGAAGCCCTTAAAATATTACGTCTCATTCGCTACATCACGTCTTCTTTCTCTTCTATTGACAACTTCTTTGCCTTTTACTGCGTTCTTGTCAATTCTAACCTCGAAATTGCCTCTGTCGCCTGGAATTCTCTACTGCTCACTGATTTTTCTAACATTGAAAGAGCCCTTCTGCCAGCTTGGTGACTGCGACTAATGCTGTCGGCAATAAAATCGACATTTTCAACGACCACGACAGTTCGCTATAGTACGTAATTTTATCTAACACAATTTGATTATATTATTATTGTATTCCTACTACCATTCAGTTATTATTGTATTCCTACTACCATTCAGTTATTATTGTATTCCTACTACCATTCCCACGGATCGTACTTTATTTCGTTGCCTATTCCGTTTATTCCTTTCCTTTCAACCGTTAAATGGCCAGGAATTATCTTGCAAGTTTGTATTTTCCTCGTTCAGTATTTTTTATTGATCTCCAATCGTTTTTTATTTTCGTAATATAATCTTATGCTTATTTTCAAATGCTTTGTATTTGTTGCTCGTATTTTTTGTCGCTTCGTGCAAGGTACTATCTGAATATTTAGAAAAATGTTTCATTTCAGCATTTTTTCTTTAACTCTTATTTTTGTTATTTAGGCTGTTATTCTTATGTGTGACTTTTATTACCTCTATTATACGTGTTTTCCTTTGTTGCTTGAATTTTAGCATTTTCCTTACGTGACTGTGCTTTGTCTGTAATTGGTCTTGGGGCTGTTTTACCAGCACGTAGAATTATTTCCAATTCGTCCTACAGACATTTAAGGTTACACATGGACGAAGCGACCATTTCAGCATTTAGACACTGTGCATTTAATATCATTTCAAATATATTTGTTATTGACTAATGTGTCGAAACGAAAATAATTAACCCCTTAAAGCTTGGCGATTTCTTTACGTACCACTAGGTTTAACGCCAAACCTTCTACATGGTGCTTGCTTTGCGTTGAGTGTTATGTACGTACGTGTATAAGAACAGGCAGCGACTTTTGCTTGACACATCATTAACTGATTGGTTTTTATAATCGTGGTGGAAAGTGTTTATTGCGCGGTACGGACTGTTTCTTTATATAAAGCAGATT
>Ga0123355_10021539_pt1 | contig 10317 bp, 9 predicted proteins | sample TergutEmb28metaG_3_FD_89872 | JGI IMG/M metagenome (GOLD analysis project Ga0123355, IMG submission 89872) | Embiratermes neotenicus P1 segment gut microbial communities from Petit-Saut dam, French Guiana - Emb289 P1 | ecosystem: Host-associated > Arthropoda: Insects > Digestive system > Gut ... | reverse complement strand
TACTACACCCCCTGCGGCACAATGCAGGCGGCAGGTTATTCGGTTAGCTGGTTAAAAGATACCCTCGGCGGTGCAGATGATTATGAAGTCATAAACGAAAAAATATCACACTCTCCTCCTGGTGCAAATAATCTATTGTTTTTACCCTATCTCTTGGGCGAGCGCTCTCTCCGCTGGAACAGTAGCGCCCGCGCCGCCTTTTTGGGTATGACCATGACCAGCACCAAAAATGACATGATGCGTGCAGTCCTTGAAGGGGTAGGTTATAACCTAAAAATCATACTGGATATAATCTCACGCGAAAGCCCAACACAGCACATCACTACAATTGGTGGCGGAGCAAAAAGTGACGTATGGCTGCAAATTATGGCAGATATATGGCAAAAGCCTTTGATAGTTCCTAGATATCTAGAGGAAGCCACTTCCATGGGTGCGGCTGTATGTGCCGGGACATCCATTGGTGTTTTCTCTGGATTTGACGCAATTCACGACTTTAACCCTCCTGTAAAAACCATCACCCCAAACACTCAAAATGCCCTTACTTATCAACGCTTGTACAGCCTTTTCAACCGGGTGTATAATTCGTTGGAAGTCCATTTTGATACTTGGAGTGATTAATCTTGAACGGCCAAAGAATCGAACTTATTAACACACAACCACTTGACAAAAATGTACCTATCCCACTGTACTATCAATTGAAGCAGTTTATTTTAGGGCAAATAAAGAGCGGAGACTGGCCCGCCGGGAGTCAGATTCCCGCCGAGCAACAGTTTTGCGATAAATTCGATATAAGCCGCCCTACTGTGCGGCAAGCAATCACAGAAATGATTTCGGAAGGCCATCTCACACGAGTAAACCGGCTTGTGTCGGTGGCAAAGCCCAAAATGGCAGGGGATTTTTTTAGCAAACTGCAAAGTTTTAATGTCGAAATGCAGGCCAAAAACCTTCGCCCTTCTACGAAAGTACTTGGTATAGATATCCAGCGTCATCAAGAGGCAGAGGAAATGTTTGGTGCTGATTCTGGTGTCATATGTCTAGAGCGTCTGCGCTTTGTAGATGATGAGCCAATAGTTTGGGTTGAAACTTATCTACCGTATCCATCTATGGAAAGCTTACTAAATGTGGATTTTGAGCTAGTTTCGTTGTACGAGACCATTGAGGATAGGTATCCCATAAAGATTGCCAGGGTAGACCGCATTTTCGAAGCATCAGCAGCAGGAGTGCGTGAAGCTGGCATTTTAGGCATAAAAAAAGGCAGCCCTATCTGCTATGTAAAAACAACTGCATACAACCAAAATGACGAACCAATCGAATTTTCTATTGCCCGCTATAGGGGCGACAAAAGCAAGTTTATGGTAAGCATCACAAGGAAGGACGACTAATATGGATTTAATCACATTTGGGCAATATTTTGACCACGCACTATTAAAAGCCCACGCAACCCGCACAGAGTTTGAGGAGTTTTGTGCAGAAGGCATAAAGTACAAGGTAAAAATGCTGGCTGTTAACACCGCCGCTGTTGCCTTTTGCAAAGAGCGTGTGGAGGATACCCCTGTAGTTATTGGCGCGGCAGTTGGCTTTCCACTAGGACAAGTGACATTAGAAACCAAAATTTTTGAGACCAACGAGGCTATCCTTAAAGGCGCGGGTGAGATTGACTATGTAATTGATATATCCGCCCTTAAAAGTGGCAACCGTGATGCAGTAACATATGAGATGCAAAGAATCACCTCTACCTGCCGGGATAAAAACGTACTTGTAAAGGTAATTTTCGAAAATTGCTATTTAACAGACGATGAAAAAAAGCTTATGTGTGAAATATCCAATAAAGTAAGGCCGGACTACATCAAAACATCTACCGGCTTTGGAATAAGCGGCGCAACAGTTTATGACGTAAAGCTAATGCGTGCTTATGCAGACACTGGCATAGAGGTAAAAGCCTCAGGTGGTATTAAAACCCTGTCTGATGTAAATCAGCTAATCGAAGCCGGAGCTAAACGCATCGGCACAAGTAATACAGCGGCCATTGTTAACGATTTTGTTCAAAGGAAAGGAGCTATTTAACATGCAGGTTTCAAAATTACTCACTTTATTACCAGAAGCGTATGTATCCACCCCCGATGGCATGAGCATCGACAAAAACGACGGGAGTCTAATCCTGGCCTGTCCCAACTTCGCCGATACCTCCATGCCAGGCTGCGTGGTAAAAATCGACAAAGACGCCAATGTGCGTAAGTGGTTTGATGTTCCTATTTTGGAAGAAACCGGCTGCGCAAGGCCAATGGGTATAGAGATGGCACAGGATGGCGATTTATTTATCGTAGACAACCAAGGCTGGAGCGGAGCCGATGGATTGACCTTCAAGGGCCGTATTCTACGCATAAAAATGGACGGCGACAATGTAGTAAAATGCACCGTTATAGCCCACAGCATGGAACATCCAAACGGGCTTAGGGTGCGTGATGGTTATGTGTATGTGACCCAGAGTATGCTCTCTTTGGTATCTGACCCATCTGGTAAACTGGCAAGTTGTGTGTACAAATTTTCAGTTGACGATGAAAATATCCATATAACCAACACCCTAGATGACGCAAATATATTCACAACTTTTTTGACCCTAAACCCAGACTGCCAGTACGGAGCTGATGGCATTGTCTTTGACCCAGAAGGCAACCTATATGTTGGCAATTTTGGTGATGGAGCCATACACAAAATTACTCAAAACCCTGACGGTACCGCAAAGGATAACACCGTTTGGGTTAAAAACGACCAGGAAGTAACCAGCATTGATGGCCTTTGTATTGACGACAATGGCAACATTTATATAGCGGACTTTTCGGTAAATGCAATCGCAAAGGTTAGCCCTGACGGCACGGTAAAGCGCATAGCACAAAGCCCCGATACAGATGGCCTAAAAGGCGAAATAGACCAACCTGGGGAACCAATTGTATGGGATGGCAAGCTAGTCATCTCCTGTTTCGATTTGGTTACCGACCCAGGTAAGGTCAATACCACCCACGAAATGCCTGCAACCATGTGTATGCTAGACTTATAACACAAAAGCAAGATATAAAAGGGAGGTTCAAAATGAAAAAAACAATGTTAGTAACATTAATGTTTATTGTAGTGGTTGCCCTGGCTTTTACTGCCTGTAACAATGGAAATGCCAACGTAGAGGCTGACGACCCACCACCTGCAGCCGATGTAGCCGCTAATGACGGACAAGACGATACCGCCAACGATGATGGGCAAGACGATACAACTGGCGAACAACCCGTAATTGAAACTCCGGCAAGTGGTGAACTTAGTGGCACAGTAGTCCACTGGGTATGGGGCGACTTTGAAGAAGTTGGTGCGTACCGTTTCAACCAGTACTACCCAGACATACACATCGAGTATGTTATAGTACCAAGTGGCGAGATTCTGACAAGATTCCAGACAGCCTTAGCAGCCGGTGCAGAACTTCCTGATATAATTAACATAGAAATCGACCACAGGGCCGCAATGTATAGCCTAGAGGGTGTATTCTATAACCTGGAAGCCTCACCATTTTACCTAGACAGGGGCGTGCTAGTAGAATGGGCAGTCCCACTACTAACCAACCCCAATGATGAAATATTGGGTGTACAGGTAGACAACTGTGTGGGTGGTTTCCTGTTTAAAAGAAACCTGGCATTGGAGTTCTTTGGTACAGATGATCCAGACGAATTGGGTCAAATGTTCCAGACACCTGAGGATTATGTTTACTGGTCTGCTCATGTATACAACGAAAGCGACGGTACAGTGTATATGTTCTCCCATGGCGGCGATGCATTTAGGGCATTTTCTAGCCTGGGTGATGCCAATGCCGCGCCGGTTGTAATTAATGATTATCAACTAAACATACGCGAGCTGTTTATGCCTACCCTTGAAATTATTGAGGGCCTAGCGGCCAACAATGCCATAGGCACAATGAGTGGATGGTCACCGGCATGGTTTGCCGCGATGGGTGGCGACGAAGTTATCTTCTGGCCTGGCCCAACATGGTTTATTTCCCATATTATAAGGCCAAATGATGAAGATGGTGCCGGCAACTGGGGCTTAATTGCACCTCCTGGAGGCGCATTTAGCTGGGGTGGAACCGCATATTCAATCCCAATTGGGGCGCAAAACCCATACCTAGCCTGGAGACATATCCGCTGGCTTACCTTGTCACAAGAAGGTGCAGCTTCTTTCTTCTCGGCCCATGATACGCCAACTTTGTATAGGCCTGCATATTACACAGACCTTTTTGATGGCAATTATGACCCATTTTTTAGAGGGCAAAACGTTACAGCCAAACTTTTGGATATTTCTATGAATCCGGACACACAAAGCCGTCCATTGTCCATATTTGACGGTATTATGATGGGTGCCGCCGGCCCTGTTTGGATTGAAATGATAGACAATGGCATGAACGCAGAAGATGCTATGACCTTGTTTGAAGACGAAATGATTTTCCTTGATGCGCGTTTGCATCGTTAGAAGAATACTAAAATATCCTGTTTTTTGGGGCTGTCGAGAGACAGCCCCCTATTTTAATCTTTTAAGGAGGGGCCGCTTTGATAACCAAAAAGACATGGGCACCCTATGCTTTTCTTTCGCCTTATTTGATTTTGTTTTTTGTTTTCTCAATTTTCCCAATTGGTTATAGTTTTTGGATAAGCTTTAACCACTGGACAGGGTTTACGCCTCCCGAATTTGCGGGGTTTGAAAATTATATCAATCTCTTTAGTGACCCACGGTTTAGGGTGGCACTAACCAATACGGTTATATTTATGGTTATGATCGTGCCGGTACAAATAATAGGAGCATTTTTGATTGCCAATGCCCTTAACAGTGCGTTGCTGCCTCTCAAATCAATGTTTAGAACAGTTTATTTTTTACCATTTTTAACTACCGCTATCGCCATTGGTGTAATATTTGCGCATATGTTTGAGCGCAACATAGGTGTTGTTAATCAACTGCTGATGCAGTGGGGCATTATCCAGCGCAATATAAACTGGACCGGTGAGGTGTGGTTATCCAGGTTTATGGTAAGCTCGGTCACTGTTTGGCGATATACTGGTTATACTGCCATAATCTTTCTGGCGGGGCTTATGAATATCAATCCCGAGTTATACGAGGCAGCACAGATGGACGGCGCCAACCGCTTCCAGCGCATGATAAGGATTACTTTACCTATGATGAGAAACGTCCGCAACTTTGTTATCATTACCACGGTTATTGGTTGCTTTAATATCTTTGAAGAACCTTTTATGATTTTTTCAAACACAACCGGTATAACGGGCGGGCCACAAAATTCGTCGCTTACGGGTATGTGGATGTTCTTTGATACGGCTTTTTCGGCCCAAATGCGATATGGTTATGCATCTGCAATTTCGTTTATGTTGTTTGTGTTTATTGCCGTAGTCACATTTATTGTCACAAGGATATTAAACGTAGGGGGTGAACCCTATTAATGTTTAAGCCAAACTTTTTCCCGAGGCTGATTTTGTTTTTGTTTATGGGCATATTGGGGCTTATTGTTGTCTTTCCTTTTTTCATGATGACCGTAATGAGTACCTATAGCACAGCAGAAATATTTCGTGGCCTTCGCTTTTTGCCCGGCAATTTCTTTATGGAAAATGTCCGCACGCTAATGACAATAAACTTTGTCCGTTATTACCGGAATTCTATTTTCTTGGCTGTAACCACCAGTTTTTTGTCGGTATTTTGCTCTGCAATGGGTGGCTATGGCTTGGGCATATACGATTTTAAGGCCAAAAAAACCGTAATGGCTATTATACTTATCACTCTAATGATACCTATGCAGATTGCCGTAATTGGTACAGTTATGCAAGTTAATGCCATGGGCCTTGCAGATACCCATGCAATCCTTATTCTACTTGGTATACCCAGTGCATTTGGTGTATTTTGGATGAGTTCTATTGCCAAGCAGGCCATACCGCAATCTGTAGTAGAAAGCGCCCATATAGATGGCTGCAATGATTTTATGACTTTTATTAAGATTGGGCTACCGTTTATGATGCCGGCGTGCGGTACACTGTTTTTGCTGGTATTTTTGGGTTCTTGGAACAGTTTCCTTATACCCACGGTAATACTTACACAAGAAAGACTATTTACTTTACCTATGGGTATTAGACTTTTGTCTACTAACTTTGGTACAGACTTAGGCGCACAATTGGCAGGGCTTGTGTTGGGTACATTTCCGATTTTGGTAGTCTTTGCATTCTTTTCTAAGACGCTTATACAGGGGCTTTCTGCCTCGGCTGTTAAGGAATAGACTTCCTCGGAAATTACATTTGCGGCCAAAAAATCTTAGGCATTAATAAGTTTTTTGGCCGCTCATTCGGAATTTTCGAGGAAGTCAAATAGACCTACGATATGAGGGGTGAAGCATGATGTCGGTATCATCTAATATTATTTCAAATTACAAAAAATTTTGGGACGGCTCAAACACCAACCCAGTTGTGTACATCACCTACAACAAAAAGGGGAAAAGCGTATCTGAAACCGGACTGGTTAAGCCATGGATGGAAGGCGATCATAGTTGGATCTTTTCCCGTGCAGTAATCCATGCCCACAGCACAGGTGATATGAGTGTAATCAAAGACGCACTGGATATTATGGAATACGAGCTATCAATGGCATGTTATGCCGGTGATGGTTATCCGATCCTCCACCTTAACACGGGTGCAGGCTGTGTTGCTGCATTTATATCAGAATTTGCGCGCTTTTATAATGACACCGTCTGGTTCGAATTGGATGAGCCGTGGGATTTTGATAAGATCCTGGCCCTTAAACCAGATTTTTGCTCAACATTTTCTGATATAACACTTGAGGCTATTTCACAAGCCGCTGCGCGGTTTAAGGGCCATGCTGTGCTGTCTTGTCTCGACTTAGGAGGCGTTTCTGATGTGCTGGCCTCTTTACGTCGTACAAGCGGGTTGCTGTACGACATGTCAGACAGTACTGGTGACGTGATAGCATCCCTAGATGTGATATACCATATCTGGAAAAACTTCCTCGACAAAATGTGTAACATTCTTGAGCCAGCCAACAAGGGACTATATAGTTCCTGGGCAGTGGTTTTGTCTGATGAGCCATATTATCCATCTCAAAGTGATTTTTCTGCCATGATTTCGCCAAGTTCGTTTGATAAAATCATATGGCCGTCAATGTCGAGGGAATTTTCCATCTTTGATAAAACCTTGTTCCACCTAGACGGCTCGGGGCAGATTCCGCATTTAGACACACTCTGCTCTCATCCATCTTTGCGCATAGTGCAGTGGATACCAGAGCCCATGACACGTGAATCAGATAAGGCCTATTTTCCATTGTATGAGAATATAATTGCCCATGGGCGCAAGATTGCATTTAAAGGTAACTATACCGACACCGCAGAAATATTAGCCGAGTTGTTCAAACACTTTCCACGTGAAGCTTTTTTTATGCCAGTCATTTCGCCCAGTTATGATGAAGCAATGAGAGTTTTGGAAGTCGCATGGAACTGAGTAAGTCACAGGGAATTGAGATTGAATTGATATTCATAAGATCGTGTAATGCATAATTGCTACACTTATAGGAGATGGGATTTATATGTTGGATAAAGTTAAAACTGCTTTGCTTACTATGGCAAGGTATTCTTGGGAGCAAGGCGTGTGCGCACAGGCTTTTTTGGAAGCCGGGGATGATGATGTTGTGGTTGGGTTGTGTTATGACGCGGTAAATAGGCAATCACCGGATGGGCGACTGGGTAACCTTGGGCATCAAAGTGGTGTTACTGACCCGGTGGTTATTGTCCCGGCACTGATACGGGCTTGCAAACTAACCAATGACCCTAAACTAAGGGCAGCCCTAGATTTGGCTATGGAATGGTCGCTTAAAACTGCACCTCGAAGCGCAAATGGTATAGTTTATCATATGGATAATTCTAAGCAGTTCTGGGTGGATTCTTTGTATATGTTCCCGGCAACATTAATGGAGGCCGGGCATCCAGATGAGGCAGTCAAACAGGCTGACGGGTATATCAAGGCCTTGTGGGATGCAGACAAAGGATTGTTCCGTCACATTTGGGATGATGATAAACAATCCTTCCAAGTTGCAGAGTTTTGGGGTGTTGGCAATGGTTGGGCACTTGCTGGCCTATCTCGCTTGATTGTGGGGCTGCCTGACCAATACGAAAACGCACGTAAGCAGTATGTTGACATAGTTACCAAAACAATCAAGGCCGCATTGCCGCTTTGTGATAATGGAATGTTTCATAATTTCCTTGATAAGCCTGATAGTTTTTTGGAGTTAAACTTTGGGCAAATGCTGGCGTATACAATATTCAAAGGCATTAAGCATGGCTGGCTTTACAAAGGGCTGCTTGATGATGGGATAGCTATCCGCAAAACCGTACATGAGCATGTAACCAACTACGGTTTAGTAACACCCGTATGTGGCGCCCCTAGCTTTGACCACCCAGGTATAGCACCAGAAGGACAGTCTTTTTATATACTCATGGAAACCGCATATGCAGAAGTATCATGTGAGGTGCAAAAATGAGGGCGCTAGTAGTAGAAAAAGACGGCACAATGGATATCCGGGAAGTAAAAAAGCCAACACCAGGCCCAAAAGAAGCATTGGTTAAGACTATCGCCTGCGGCATGTGCGGGACAGATATCAAACTGATACACAACTCTTTTAAAGGGTTTTTAGATTCTTCTTATCCCCTGATATTGGGGCATGAAGGCGTGGGGGAAGTGGTGGAAGTTGGGGGCGCAGTAAAAGGGCTAAAGCCAGGAGACAGGGTACTACTCCCCTTTGTGGAAGCATATCCGGGCATGGGGTCTGGTTATGGTGCCTTGAGTGAGTTTGCAATAGTACAAGATGTTTTGGCATGGCCTGATGGGGAAGCACCAGATGTTGCATACGCACAAACTATCCTCCCAACTGATTTAGACCCGGTTGATGCTACAACATTTATTACTTATCGTGAGGTTCTAAGCACAATCCGCTACTTTGGCATTAAGCCAGAAGATTCTGTTGTTGTATTTGGGTGTGGGCCTGTTGGACAGACCTTTATAAAATTTTTGAGCCTTTTAGGCTTGAAAAATATTGTTGCCATAGATTTAGTTGATGATAAAGTGCGTGAGGCCACCAGACATGGCGCAACAATGGCACTTAATGCCAAGTGTTGCGATATTACAACCGAGATACGTACACTGTATCCAAATGGTGTACAGCATGTATTGGATGCCGTTGGCCTGCCACTGGTGGCAAATCAAGCAATGGAGCTTTTGGCTGACCGTGGCAATGTACTATGCTATGGTGTTTTGGCTAAAAATGAAATCACCATTGATTTTAGCAAGGCCTCTTATAACTGGAACTTCATTTGCCAACAAATGCCAGATAAAAAAGAAGAAGGTAATGCACATCAGCAGATTTTAGACTGGATACGCGAAGGTAAGCTTGTAATGAAGGACTCTATATCTGATTACTTCCAGTTTGATGACGCAGTTATGGCATATAACAAGTTGCTGGCAGGTGAAATTTTAAAAAAAGGAATTGTGCGGTTTTGTTAATTTGAGTCAGTCTCCAAAAATTACAAAAAAACATCATAAACATTGCAAATCATTCAGAATTATGTTATTTTTACAATATAAATGTCGAAATACAAGGGTGCGCACCCACACATGATAGGTGCGCACTTTTTTTCTAGAAAAATTTTTATCGACAATTGATTGGAGTGTTCACGTGAAACGGATAAAAAATCTATTAGTAGTTCTACTTTTAAGCGTCATTTTTATTATCCCAAACCAAGTATACTTATCGGCACAAAGCCCTATAGGGCTAGTAATAAATGGCCAAACCGTCACAAACCTACCCATGCCCCCAGTAATACAAGATGATAGGACACTTGTACCAGCCAGGGCAGTATTTGAAAGCCTTGGTGCTACTGTAAACTGGAACTCTGCTGCACGTACTGTCCATATACAGTATCGCGGTGTGTATATACAGCTTACAATCGGATCAAGGGATATCACTGTAAACGGATATACCATGCAAATGCCCATTCCGGCACAAATTATAAACGATAATACAATGATACCAGCACGTGCTGTGTCCGAAAACTTGGGTTTTGAAGTAGATTTTAGAAATCGCACTGTTTTTATAGACAATCCCACTGCCAATTGGCCAGATATTCTTTCTATAAGCGCCTCTACACTGCATATTACACCAGTATTTATTATAACTGCTTCGGCAGAAATTACGACGCTGGAATCGTCTTTACTAGATGATAATCGCTTG
>Ga0123355_10021538_pt1 | contig 10317 bp, 2 predicted proteins | sample TergutEmb28metaG_3_FD_89872 | JGI IMG/M metagenome (GOLD analysis project Ga0123355, IMG submission 89872) | Embiratermes neotenicus P1 segment gut microbial communities from Petit-Saut dam, French Guiana - Emb289 P1 | ecosystem: Host-associated > Arthropoda: Insects > Digestive system > Gut ... | reverse complement strand
CAGATACCGACACAGATACAGATACCGACACAGATACAGATACCGACACAGATACAGATACCGACACAGATACAGATACCGACACTGATACAGATACCGACACTGATACTGATACCGATACTGACACCGATACTGATACAGACACTGATACTGATACAGACACTGATACAGACACTGATACCGACACTGATACTGATACAGACACTGATACAGACACTGATACCGATACTGATACTGATACCGACACCGATACTGATACAGACACTGATACAGACACTGATACAGACACTGATACAGATACAGACACTGATACCGACACCGATACCGACACTGATACAGACACTGATACAGATACAGATACAGACACTGATACAGATACAGACACTGATACAGACACCGATACCGATACAGATACTGATACAGACACAGATACAGATACCGATACAGACACAGATACCGATACAGATACAGATACCGATACAGACACTGATACAGACACCGATACCGACACAGATACTGATACCGACACAGACACTGATACCGACACAGATACCGATACTGACACTGATACAGACACAGACACAGACACTGATACAGACACTGATACAGACACAGATACTGATACTGACACAGATACTGACACAGATACTGATACAGACACTGATACTGATACAGATACCGACACTGATACTGATACCGATACAGACACTGATACAGATACCGACACAGATACAGACACAGATACCGACACTGATACCGACACAGATACCGACACAGATACAGATACCGATACCGATACCGACACAGATACCGACACAGATACAGATACCGATACAGACACTGATACAGACACAGATACCGACACAGATACAGATACCGACACAGACACTGATACCGATACTGATACAGACACTGATACAGACACTGATACAGACACTGATACCGATACCGACACAGATACTGATACTGACACAGATACTGACACAGACACTGATACAGATACAGATACAGACACCGATACTGATACAGACACTGATACAGACACCGATACAGACACAGATACCGATACAGATACCGACACCGATACCGATACAGATACCGATACAGATACCGACACAGATACAGATACCGACACCGATACTGACACAGATACAGACACAGATACAGACACAGACACAGACACAGACACCGATACAGATACTGATACAGACACAGATACAGATACAGACACCGATACCGACACAGATACTGATACAGACACCGATACAGATACAGATACAGACACAGATACTGATACAGACACTGATACAGACACCGATACCGATACAGATACTGATACTGATACAGATACAGACACCGATACTGATACCGACACTGATACAGACACAGATACAGACACTGATACAGATACCGACACAGATACCGATACAGACACCGATACTGATACCGATACAGATACCGACACAGATACCGATACAGATACCGACACCGATACTGACACAGATACAGATACAGACACAGACACCGATACAGACACAGATACAGATACCGACACCGATACCGACACAGATACAGATACAGATACTGATACAGACACAGACACAGATACCGATACCGACACAGACACAGACACAGATACAGATACAGACACTGATACTGATACTGATACAGACACCGATACAGATACCGACACCGATACAGACACAGATACAGACACCGATACAGATACCGACACTGATACTGATACTGATACTGATACAGACACAGATACAGACACAGATACCGACACTGATACAGACACTGATACAGACACTGACACAGATACCGACACTGATACAGACACCGATACAGACACCGACACTGATACAGACACTGATACAGACACTGATACAGACACCGATACAGATACCGACACCGATACAGATACCGATACCGATACCGATACCGATACAGATACTGATACTGATACAGACACAGATACTGACACAGATACAGACACCGACACAGATACAGATACAGACACTGATACAGACACAGATACCGATACAGATACAGACACAGATACCGATACAGACACAGATACAGACACCGATACAGACACCGACACTGATACAGACACCGATACAGACACTGATACAGACACAGACACTGATACAGATACAGACACAGACACTGATACAGACACCGACACAGATACCGACACAGACACTGATACAGATACAGATACCGACACTGATACAGATACTGATACAGACACTGATACAGACACTGATACAGATACAGACACAGACACTGATACCGACACCGATACTGATACAGACACAGATACAGATACCGACACTGATACCGACACTGATACAGACACTGATACTGACACAGATACCGATACAGATACAGATACAGACACTGATACTGATACCGATACAGATACAGACACAGACACAGATACAGACACAGATACCGACACAGATACAGATACCGACGCAGATACAGACACTGATACCGACACAGATACAGACACAGACACCGATACAGATACAGATACCGACACAGATACAGATACCGATACAGACACCGATACAGATACCGACACAGATACAGACACCGACACAGATACTGATACAGACACAGACACAGATACAGACACAGACACAGATACAGATACAGACACTGATACCGATACCGATACAGATACAGACACAGATACAGACACCGATACAGACACAGATACAGATACAGACACAGATACAGATACCGACACTGATACAGACACAGATACTGATACTGATACTGATACAGACACAGATACAGACACAGATACCGACACAGATACCGATACAGACACAGATACAGATACAGATACAGACACAGATACAGATACAGATACAGATACAGATACCGACACAGATACAGATACCGACACTGATACAGACACAGATACTGACACAGATACTGATACAGACACAGATACAGACACAGATACTGACACAGACACCGACACAGATACTGACACCGACACAGATACCGACACAGATACAGATACCGACACAGATACCGACACAGATACAGATACAGATACAGATACAGACACAGATACCGACACAGATACAGATACCGATACAGACACTGATACAGACACCGACACCGACACCGATACCGATACCGATACCGATACCGATACCGACACAGATACTGACACCGACACAGATACCGACACAGATACAGATACAGATACAGATACCGACACAGATGCAGATACCGACACAGATACTGATACTGACACAGATACTGACACAGATACTGATACAGACACTGATACAGATACAGACACTGATACTGATACTGATACTGATACTGATACCGATACAGACACTGATACAGATACAGACACAGATACAGACACAGATACCGATACAGACACAGATACCGACACTGATACCGACACAGATACAGATACCGATACAGACACTGATACAGATACAGATACAGACACAGATACCGACACAGATACAGACACAGATACCGATACAGATACCGATACAGACACAGATACCGACACTGATGCTGATACAGACACAGACACAGATACCGACACTGACACTGATACCGACACTGATACCGACACTGATACAGATACCGACACTGATACAGACACAGACACAGATACAGATACAGATACAGATACAGATACAGATACAGACACAGATACAGATACCGACACAGATACAGATACAGATACAGATACAGATACAGATACCGACACAGATACAGATACCGACACAGATACAGACACAGATACAGATACCGACACAGATACAGATACAGATACAGACACAGACACTGATACTGATACAGACACTGATACAGATACTGATACAGATACAGATACAGATACTGATACTGATACAGACACAGATACAGATACTGACACAGATACCGACACAGATACTGACACCGACACAGATACCGACACTGATACAGATACCGACACTGACACAGATACCGACACCGACACAGATACAGATACGGACACTGATACAGACACTGATACAGATACAGACACCGACGCTGATACCGACACTGATACAGATACCGATACAGACACAGATACCGACACAGATACAGACACTGACACCGATACCGATACAGACACCGATACAGACACAGATACAGACGCTGATACAGACACAGATACAGATACAGACACTGATGCCGATACGGACACAGATACTGACACTGACACAGATACTGACACAGATACCGATACCGACACAGATACCACCCCTCCCCAAATCCAAAGACCACCCACTACTCCACCGTCAAATATTTTTACACCTTCGAGGAGGTCGGGGCCGCCGGTTAGACCTGCTTCACGCATAGCAAGGCCGGCAGTAACGCAGCCTCCAAGTATAACCGTTCCAGAAAACGTAAATTCTATAACGGTGGGGGATACATCCTCTAGGGTATTAGCTGCCATACGGGAGGCAAATGCAAACAATACTGCTCCTGTGGTTACAATTTACTTGCAACCTGGCATAACTCAAGTATCCTTTGAGGGTGCTAATGTTCGGGAATTGGTTCAGCAGGATGGTACGCTGATAATCACAAACGGGCATTATACCGTTTCATTCGGTGCAGGAGAAATGGGCATGTGGGGGTTGTGTGCTGGAGACGTATTTACAATCATTAAGGAAACCGTTATTAATGACCCTTCCTTCGACGCGGCAATAATTAATGCGAATATTCAAGCATTAAGCGCGAGCGGTGCATTATCTGCGTCTTCACTGAATAACCTATTATTGGGGCAATTGGTGGAAGTCCGGGCACTGTTGAATGGTCAGCCGTATCATGGTCGGTTCTCAGCACTATTGACTATGGATACAAATTCCTTTGGATTTGCTTTAGCACCAGAACAACGGTCGGCACTAACAGGTGTTTTCTTTGGTAATAATCCTGCCACTTTGGGCGGGTTCTCAAGCGGTGAATTCTTTAGCTTCGGTATAAATGGGGTAGGCTTGTATGGTATTCAGACCACTCATATGACCCCACCGAATCTTCCAAATACAGGTGCAATTTTAAGTGGCCCTCAGACCGAATTAGAGTTTACAATCGACATACACGGATATAATTTTAATGGGTCTTCATTCCAAAATGATGTTGCACCATTTGTCCATTCGGATACTGAGCAGACTATGCTCCCGTTACGCGTTGTTGCAGAACGCTTGGGCGCAACTGTCGAATGGATAGAATTAACTAGAACGGCTGTAATTTACTTGCCAGGGCGTACCCTGATAGTTCAAGCTGATTCGCCATTGCCAGGTAATATGGGTACCCCAGTTATTGTTAACAACAGGATTTTAGTGCCATATTCGTATGTTACTAGCATACTTGGCGCGAATGTAATGTTTGACAACCAAACTGTTATTGTACGCAATGCGTCCAATTAACGCTAACTTCACAGATAGATATAGTTGATAGAGACAAAATAACTAGGCACCTCCCTCAAAAACGTGAGGTGCCTTTTCCTTTATGGAGTATGGTAGATATGATTCAGACGTGTAAAACCATATTGGAAACGCTGTATACAAAGGCCAATGAGGGTTTTGTAGCCAGGCCTGTTGATAAACACAAAATATTTATTACATTTTGCTATGGGGCGGAAAGGGCGCGAACTGTCTGTGGTACAGGACGTGCCCTCAAGGCCGCATTTGAAGTCGCTATGGACGCGGCTTTAGAACTCATGTCCGAAAAATCTGAAAAGGCGGTTCCAAAATGGGTAATGATAGATATCGTTACCAATGAAACCGTACTTACCATTCAGGAATATTACAAATTGTTGAAAAAATCCCGGCGCGGATACCTTAGACACGGAATTTCTTTTGATGAATCTTATGATATCGCGTTTTTGGAGCAGGAAATTTACGGGAACAGCCTTATTAAATATGTAAATAAAAACGACCAATACTTTCACATAGCTAATATTAAAAATTACCTAAAAAAGCACAAAGACCAAGATTTTAACATTGAGGCTGATTTAAGCAAGCCTATAATACTTTTCGATACCAAAAACTATTTCTATGATGAAGGCATATATATTCCTCTTGAATCATCTCGTGATTCTTTGCGCAAAGGCTTACGTAAAATTCAATTTAAGGGTACAAGGGGCGAAAATGCTTCCACCGTATTAAATCTTATGACCATAACGGCCAACGCTTTGGTATCTACACTGCAAAAAGATGGCCGATTTATATATGGCTATTATCCATGTTATTCTGTGGTTTTGCCGGGATATAATGTCCCGCGGCACGCGCTTGCCGTATATGCTCTTGCTGATATGTATTTGATTAACCCCCTTCCAGAATACAAAGAGGCGGCACTTCGTGCCCTGGACTATATGCTGGAAGCCTATGTATATAATCATGATGAAGACACTGCATATATTACTGAACCCATAAACATGGACGAATGGGAAATAAAACTAGGGGCTATTGGTTTGGCCATTATAGCCATAATAAAATGTACAGAAATCACCGATACAAATTATCTGCCCATTCTCCGTAAGTTGGGAAATGGGATATTATCATTGCAAGATGTGGACACAGGCAATTTTACCCATGTTTTGCATTATCCGAACATGGAAGTGAAAGAAAATTTTAGAATAGTATATTATGCCGGGGAAGCCAGCTATGCTTTGTTACGGCTTTATGCCATTGACAAAAATCCTAAATGGATGAACTCTATTATACGTGCCTTCGATTTCTTTATGGCTAATGACTACCATAACCATAATGACAATTGGCTTTCTTATGCTATTAACGAACTAATCCAATATAAAGGCACAGATAAATATTTTAAGTTTGGGTTGAAAAATGCTTTTAATGACCTGGACTATATTATAAAACGGGATACAACATCAAACACTTATTTGGAATTGCTTAACGCGGCATATTTTTTGATAACAAAAATACAGGATTTGGGCAAAAGTTATTTACTAGAGTCTTATGACTTGGAAAAATTATATCTGGCAATGGATGTGCGTTTTGAAAGACAACTTGCGTCTGTTATGTTCCCAGAAATGGCTATGTTTTTTAAGTCACCTGAAACTATACTGCACACCATTTTTATCAGACACCAAAGCTTTAGAATTAGAAATGATGATATTGCCCATCATATAATGGGATATTGCAACTATTACAGAAACAAGCTAATGCCTAAACGACAACGTTGGAGCGAAAAAATATCGGTTGATATAACCTTTAGTGCTGGACAGATGATACTTGGAGGTATCGCTGAAAATAGTAAAGTGGCAATTCGGGTTAAGCCAATCCCTAATAAAAACGCACATATTCAGACTCCAGAGGATAATGTAAGCGGGGCATTTACAACCGACCAGCTAAACTATATGCTAATGGCGGAACTGCTAGATGTTTCTGTATTAGTAAATAGTAAACCTGCAAAGGCAGGCGTATACGCGAAAATTACTGTGGATATTTCCGATTTTAACATGACCTCCAAACAGCGTTCCACACTAACAGGAATCTATGCAAAACTAAATTCCCCTCATAAATTTGAGGCAATAGGCGGTTTTCTTAAAGGCGACCTGTTTGAGTTTAATGCAAATGAACCGGGATTATTTGGGATTATGATAGGAGATGCCCCAGTAAGTAAACTTCCACCAACACTTCCGCCACCAGCTCCTCAAAATGTAATGCGTTTTACCGTTGGGAGCGGCGAATATATTCGCAATGGTAAGAGTGCGATGACAAATGATGTACCCTTTGTTAATCTGGAAAATTATCAAACCATGCTTCCGCTGAGTGTTCTGGCGGAAGGCTTGGGCGGAAAAATGGAATGGATGGATTTGACCAAAGCAGTCTTAATCTATTTGCCAGACCGCACCTTGGTTTTGCATACAGATAGCTTATTGGATGATGCTAACAAGCCCAAAATCATCAATGATAATAGAATTTTTGTTACGCTTTCTTATGTAACAGACAAAATGGGAGTATCTGTTATGCTGGATGGCTCAACGGTCATTGTTTCAAATTGATGATAAATCGGATAATAGATTGATTGGAAGGATAGAAAAATGGACAGGAAAGCATGTACAGAGTTATTGAAAACACTTTTTTCCCTTAGCAAAAAAAGCAAAAAAAGTAAAAAGCCGTCAGAAGGAAATCCAGATATTTTAAGCAATAAGCAAAAGATATTCCTGTCCTTTTGCTATGGGTCGGAAAGGGCGCGTACAGTTATTGGTGTGGGCGATACACTAGAATCGGCGTTTGAATCGGCAAAAAATGCGGCCATTAGTTTTATGGTGCGAAAGGAAATCTTGCCGAAATGGGTGATGATAGATATTGTTATCCATGAAACTGCCCTAACCGTTGGCGAATATTATCAAAAGTTAAAAGACACCAGACGCGGGTATTTGCGTTATGGTGTTTCTTTTGACGAATTTTATGATACGGCCTTTCTGGAGCAAGAGATTTACGGAAACAGCCTGATTAAGTATATCAAAAAGAATGAACAATATTTTAATATAGATAATATCAAAAACTATATGAAAAGGCATAAGGGACGGACTTTTAATATAGAAATACACGATAGTGTTCCCATTACGCTTTTCGAGACAGAGAGCTACTTTTATGATGAAGGGGATTATTATGAAATTGAATCCTCCCCTGATTCCTTATTCAAAGGGATACGTAATATTTCATTTAAGAGTTCGGATAAAGATAGCTATGAGGAAACTGGGCGTGCCTTACTGGAGCTTACAAACAAAACTGCAAATGCACTTGTTTCCACTCTAAAAGAAAATGGCCAATTTGTATATGGCTATTATCCCTGCTTTAATGTGGCCGCGCCGGGCTATAATATGCCACGGCATTCATTGGCCATATATGCACTTGCGGATATGTATCTGATAAGCTCCGACCCTAAGTATAAAGAGGCGGCCTTGCGTGCCTTGGATTTTATGTTGGATAACTTTGTGCATTATCAGGGTGACCATTTGGCTTTTATACTCGACCATATTAATGAAAATGAAGTGGAAATAAAACTAGGTGCCCAAGCTATGGCCATTTTGGCCATAACAAAATGTATGGAGATTGCGGGCAATGAAGATAAATATATGCCTATTCTATATAAACTTGGGGACGGGATATTATTTTTGCAAAATAATGAGACAGGTAACTATACCCATGTATTAAGTTATCCTAGCATGGAGATTAAAGACGAGTTTAGAATTGTATATTATGCGGGGGAAGCATGTTTTGCGTTGACTCGCCTTTATACAGTGGACAGAAATCCTAAATGGCTGGATTCTATTGAACGCGCCTTTGATTTCTTTATGCAAAACGGTTATCACAAATATAGTGACCACTGGCTGGCCTACGCTATAAATGAACTAACTTTGTACAAGGATGATGATAAATATTTTGAATTTGGGTTAAAAAATGCTTTTTATGACCTAGATTATGTAATAAAACGTGATACCACTTGGAATACATTTTTGGAAATGGTTAATGCCTCATTTATGATGATAAAAAAGATACAAGATTTGAATAAGGGATATTTGCTAAAATCTTATGATTTGGAAAAACTTCATCATGCAATGGAAGTCCGGTTTGAAAGGCAACTTGCCTCCATTATGTTCCCTGAAATGGCAATGTTTTTTAAGTCACCAGAAACTATATTACATGGGATTTTTATTAGGCATCAGTCTTTTAGGGTTAGAAATGATGACATTGCCCATCATTTGATGGGTTATAGTAACTATTACAGGTATAATTTTTTGGAGGCTACTTTACAACAAAGATGGAATAAAAAAGCTGAAGACATAGATTTTGTTCACAGCTTTATTTTGGACGAGCTAAATATATATTATGTAGTTTTAACAGAAAAACATGTGCATTTGGAAGGCAGTGTTGAAGAACTGGCAAGAAAGTTTGAGGTAAGTCCAGAATCGTTTTATGGTTTTTTGATGGGTATTGCTCCTATGGTAAGTTGTAATTTGAGTAAGCTATGTGAGATAAAAACCATAGATACAATTTCTGTTGATTTGGACAAGCAGGGGCTGTATGCACATTTGGAGCAAAAACCGTCTTATGCGCATTTGCTGGATTTGGAGGCTTGGCGGGAATGAAATATACTGGTTGTTTTTTGGTCGTAATTTGTATTGTGGACAAGAAATGCTAAAATTTTCAGATTTCAATTGACACCATACAATATTTATGATAAGGTTTGAAGTGTGTCTTGTAGTTAACTTTTACAAATTATTTATTCTATTTTACTTGCCATATTCATAAGTTACCTTGT
>Ga0123355_10021537_pt1 | contig 10317 bp, 8 predicted proteins | sample TergutEmb28metaG_3_FD_89872 | JGI IMG/M metagenome (GOLD analysis project Ga0123355, IMG submission 89872) | Embiratermes neotenicus P1 segment gut microbial communities from Petit-Saut dam, French Guiana - Emb289 P1 | ecosystem: Host-associated > Arthropoda: Insects > Digestive system > Gut ... | reverse complement strand
ATGATGGATCCTCTGTGATCCGAAACATGTTGGAGCACTTTTAAATATTTTATAATTTTAATTGTATCTACATATTATATATTGTGCATTCGTTGGGTAATAAAGTGTTTAATTATCATTGATGCAAGGTGCAAACTTGAACCATGTGTGTTGTGTTTATGTCTATTCCTTATTCGTACTCTTGAAGCGGTGTATTGTTTTCAGGGAAGTTTGTGTGAACATTATATCATGTAAGGAGATTTAAATATCGCAATGTTTAATATTCTACACCAGTAACAGCGTTACAGGCTGAAGAAGTGGGCGAGATAGAGGAAACGCTGGGAGATACATAATCTAAAGTCATTAAATTATGCAGGTTAATAGAATTTCGAAAAGATTTTGAACTCTTTGTAATATAATACGGGATTTAGAACAGCAAAATTACGGCTACATGGCATGCATACTTTACCTTTCATTGTTTTGGTGGTAACTAGTAAAGCATTATATGCGTCGTGTAACATTTAGTGTAAAGATAGTTTGCATGCATACCTACGTGTATGTATGTATGTATGTGTGTTTATATATACATATATAAAATGAATTATTCTGAATACGCGAATAATATGAGAAGAAGAAGAATATTTAGGATAATTTCTATTGCTCTCTTTTTACTTTTACAAAGTTAGTACGAGTACACAGATATGTATGGGTAAAATAAGAACAAAGCTCCATTGAAAACGCTGCAAGTAATGAAATTTGAACTTCTGTATCGATTCAGAACTAATTTACACAACATAATTTGGACTAGAACTGCGGTTGGCCCATAGTTGTGTTTCTGCTTGTACAGGATTGTAGACCCAACGGACGACACGAATGAGAATGTACGTATAACACAGCATCGAGGCGTCTTCAGACCTTTGTGTTGTGTGACTTTCCATGTGGTCACGCCATTTAAGCCGCTGATGTCACACTCTCTGCTGTTACTCACCATTGTACACATACTGTAAGATATTATTACTGTCAGTAAATGTGGATGTCTCCCCGTAACATGCCACACAGGCACAGAAGAGGAATAGCGATGTAGCTGTACTCATTCTTAACCTCTGCACTAGATGGCTGGTCAGCGTCACGCCCCGACTACTTCACCTCCGGGAGAGAGACCGGGTACCTATTGTGGTAGGATCCCAGAGCCGATCTGAAATGGTGTGAAGAGAAAATTTTTTCCCTCACCGGTTTGCAGACACCGAACCGTCCAAATGGATACGATTACTGTCAGTAGGGTCTATTGTTGTGTTCATATGCAGCACTCACAATGATCCCGTGTATGTTACATTTATGGATCATATTTTCTCCATATCGAAATATTTTGCAATGTCTAAATTAATCAAAATATTTCATACATAATCCTAATTAACCAACTTGAGGCACAAAATCTTGTTTTATAATAAGTTTATTAAATGTCGCTACATGTTTCGAGCACTATGTGTTCATCATCAGGAGGTAAAAATTGTATTATACAGCATCTGGTATCATCACACCTGTATGTGGCCGTCCGGCGCACAGGTTGAGAGAAGATTTCTCTCAACCTGTGCACCGGACAGCCACCTACAGGTGTGATGATACCAGATGCTGTATAATACAAATTTTACCTCCTGATAATTAGCACATAGTGCTCGAAAAATGTAGAGACATTTAATAAACTTATTATAAAACAAGATTTTTTGCCTTAAGTTGGTTAATTACTAGGATTATACTGAGATGCACGGCCAGCAAAACATCAAAACTTCATACATAGTTCTTGGAGCCCCTCATAATTTACAAACACACCAAATTTAATTTTCTGCGTATAAACATTACGTATTTAATATTGTAATTGCACGTTTATATTTTCGTTAAATGTAAATCAGATAAATCGCATGAAGATTTGAGGGAAGTTATTGTCTATTAATATCAGTTTCGATTAATATAGACGGCACATTCTGTGACATTAGTAACTAAAGTAGTCATAAATGTACGCAGGTCTTCACACAAAATGTCCGTTGTATCAGTCTGATTTTAACCAAAAATTTAAATTTCTAGACAGATTTTAGTAAAACGACTCGATATCGAGTTTGACCAAAATACGTGAATTTGAAACCGAGTTGTTCCGTACCAACAGACGCACGTACAGACGGATGGACGTGACGAAACAAACAGTTGCTTTTTTTTTTACAGCTTTGCGAAAGCGCCTATAAACAGTAAGGGTTTGGTCTGTGTGATATTCCAACCTGATATCTCCCAGCGTTAGTACGCTGCGAAAATATTTCTCTAATTAAGACTTAACGTAGCTGTATTTACTCTCGTATTTAAGCCTCAAAAATTATTGGAACATTTTCTTCACAAAGCCACGTACTTTGTGCTCTGTAGCACTGCCCATTTTTATTCTTCACAGACAGATTGTTTATACAAAACCCTCAACCGCATTTGTGTTCGGTGCTCGTCCAAATATGTGTCTCGAAATGTGTATAATACCTGAATCGTGGGACCTCTGGTGTAATAATGTCATTTGAAGAGGGAGAAAAGAAACAGGAGTTTAAACTTCAAAGTGTGTCAGTATCAGAGACGTGCACCAACACATACTGTGGCGTTGGGAGCGTTTGTAATCTTGTGAGCTTGCATGCGTGGTAATTAATATTTTATCTGAAGAGTGTATTTAAACGAGTCCTCTATTTTTTTTTTGTCAAAGCTTTGCAACGAACCTTTTCCAACAGTTTATAAAATATTGAGGTAAATGAATGGCATCTCTTACGCATGTGGAAATTTTAAATATGGTGGTTATGTTGTTATGAGTGTTATCTCACAAGCAGATACAGTTTCCCCTTTACGCTTTCTTGCAGTTAATTCGATATATCACAGTGGGTGCCACACTACATGTACCGCTGTATTTAACATTGAAGAGTTCATGATTTTGGTCACATGTCTCGTAAGACTGAAAAAAATCTATTTCTAGTCAATATTTCTGAAAGATCGTCGTCTTTGGGAAGGCTCCCAGCTTCCTCCCGTTTTAGATAAAGGTGAGCGTGGACGATTGGTAGAATCTTTGTGAAGTGATTTTGTAATTTATGTGAAGTGATTTGATTTTGAAATTAAGTGAAGTGAGTTACGGTGAAGTTCTTGGGAATAAAAGTGCCATGTATATTAAGGTGACTTTATACTGAGGGTACTTGATTATATGTTGACTATTTTATTTGGGTATATCTTGTACTGTGTTTGTTTTAACTTGTTTGGCGATGTGTGGGTGTTTTTGTAATAAGTATACTTGTATTTGTACTATGTTTTATGTATCGTTTCTTTTATGTGTATGTATATTTATTTTTATTTGTTTTATCTGTACTAGTGTAAGGACTACTACCACCGAGTGACAACTCAAATGCAGATAATAATAATAATAATAATAATAATAATAATAATAATTGTTACGGGGAAAAGAGTCAACATTATGTAAACAGATTCAGTTCTTACCTCATGGAAAACGCAGTGTTCATGCACTGGGAGAACCAGTCTGTTAATTCTGTGTAAGGTAACTATGGATGCTTACTAAGAAAATTCAACGGAAAACATAAATGCACTTTACGGAAAATATTAAGAATATGTATTGATAAACCTGGCGGTATATATACTGACAGCTAGTTTTTAAGGGGTTAATTAACTTTTTCATTCAACGTAATGAGGTGTGAACAGCATGTTCAGATGTAATACGTGCTTCTGATTGTTAAATTAGACTGTACTCCGACGCCGTGTGGTCCCGACTATTGATAGAGTAGTTAAATAACACACTACCACGCCACACCGCGCGCTGAAATAATGAAATTGGTACACGAAGTGATGTGATATCACGCATCACAAATCTCTTCTTTAATGTGCGTAACGACATGTATATTACATTAATTTAACACATGCATATTTAAACAAAACCTTCATAAAAATTTTAAACAATAACAGTGTACTCTCATTTAATAACTGACACATGAAAATTAGTGCTATAAATCACAATTAAACCTGTAATTTCAACACGTCACAACACTTCCACTACAATTCAGCTACTGCTCTTGTAATTTACATACCCCTCACAAGCCGTGCCTTCAAGAAAATAATACGTAGGTATCATTTTTTTAAACAATATACTATTTTGCTTCTTTTCTTACTATACTAATATTTGGTACATTGTTTATTAATAAAACATCAGTGTAAGTAACACTTGCCTACTTGTTACTTTCCCGTTACACGCAGTTTTCTTTTATCGCACATCAGTATAACAACTCTTACAGGCGTTCGGTCTTGCTTCCTGTACAAACGTATTCTTATAACTAAAACACATGACAGCGGACACACTTTCGTTTACATAATCGTCTTAACTCCGCCTGACGTCACCATTCGTAAATACCAGATGTACCACTTTATATTTGAAGCTGTGCCGACATGAATTCCTGTGTATATATTTGAGCAGTCTGTGAAGAATGGGTATGTTTCAAGGAGACATTTTAACAACCCATATTATTCAACACAACATTGCGATCATGAACGGGCTGAATTATATATTAAATAATGAACTCGTAAAATATCTTTTCAATGTTGTATTGCCCAAAGTTAACTTACACGTCGAACGTCGAAAGGAGGTGGTGAAGTTTGAGCTCTCCGACCTCCTTTGATGTATACAGTTTTGTGCGCCAATGTAACTCTAGGGGGATGCTTCTCCAAACTTTCGAACACGCCGGGTGTTTGGGATTAGGCTTAGAAGGATTCCTGGCCGATATAACCATTCAGACGACGGCTGTGTTATCACAACGAGAGTTCCAGTTTGTACCAATTGTGGACGGACAACTTGTATTGAATTTGCCGCAAGAGTAAACAGTTGACTGTCACAAAGGCATGTCCATACTGATTCTGTAGCATTGGATCGACGAGGTGCATGGCGTCAGCGACATGCGGAATAAGTCTTAAGTCTGGCACAATGAGAATTAATGAGTCACAACATAAAATCATAAAATATTAATACAAATACCGTAAACTTTTGTTGTTTTGGAGACTCAATTGATGCATGGAACCTTAAGTCTTCGAAGTTTTTTTGTGTGTTATTATTGTGAAATCCGACGCAGGCTAATGTTTTGCTGTCTTTTTTGAATGTTGTGTAGTCATACTGGAGAAAGAGGCAGCACTTTCTTCCAAAATCGACAAATTTGCTTCCCTCAGACACTTAAGCAGCTACCTGAACGAAATTCAGTAGGCGTGAAGTGGGAGGCAGCACTTTCCTCAGAGACGCCGAAGCAGACACGCTTCATTAGCCTATATGGTGTGAAGACTCAAAAGACCAGCGTCTGAAAATCACCTTGTAAAAACATGAAAACATAAGAGGAAACTCTTATGTACAAAGCCAATGTCTTTATAATCATTCATTATCAAGAAGAACTAATATATAAGATTTGAAAGTGATGTATGGTATGAATCGGTACTGTCCTCAACCGTTTTCTTGCTAAGGGAGTGTCAACAGAGCATCTTGATAGAATACTGGAGTGTTTTCAAATGGCTAATTTTAAGTGTGCCTAGGTGTGATTTCGTTTCCTCTAACTGATAGTGTCATACACTAGAAATACAAAGGGAAAGAAGCTCCGTTTCGAAGAGGCGCATCACATTTTTAACATGAAAAATGTCGTGAATCTTCAGACAGGATACGTCAGCAGTAGATAATGTCTTCCATCATCGTCATAAGAGACATTTTTCTTCCGAAATTCGTCAGCATCGCAGCTGACCTCGGAAACCACACGTTGTGACATTGGGTTACTGGTTCTTGTCTGAACTAATCTGACAAATGCGAGGAAGCCTGGAATAGTATTTCAAGTATCAGAGGGACGAAATCTGACGTTTTGACATCCAGCAATAGAGCGCACACTTCAGTGCGGTGAATGGCTGTTTCTGACGTTTGGTAAATCTGATTCTGACAAAGGAAAAAGGAATTCAATCCGAAAGGATAAGACAGGATATAATAACAGCGGAACGAGATTGTTCGTCTTTGAGACACCATCCATACGGTACAAAAATTATGGCACAGCTGCAGCAGTACACATTTTAACTACCCAATATGTCTTCCCGAATTTTACCCGTTTTTACGAAAATAAGACCACGCGCCTGTGTGATCACTCTTCTTTCTTCTGTTGTTATAAACAGCTTACACTCTTAAGTATGTCTTGAAAGAAGGGCATGAATTGTGTGAACATAGTGGAGCGGGTGCCCATCCTTACCTGAGGGTGTTTAACGCCGAATTACTGAACGGTTTTCTATTGAGGCACATTAGAGATTCTAAAGGACTGACCAGAAGTGTTTTATGCGAAGAGATTTGCATTTGGATTACCTATTTTTTCACTCACAATATTAAACGTTGTTTGACACGAAGCCCTCTGTGATCCGTCAACTCTGTGTAGGACGGCTCATCGTAGAACTAATTGCTGCTTGTCACAAAATGTTATTTCTGTGCTTAACACTGGTGAACATAATACAAGAAAACTAATACGGAGGGTGACGTTCTCAAGACACCGACATTGCGGCGAAGTCGTTTAGCTTTGTCGAATGGTGCGAGTGATTCAGAAAGACTTGCTGCCTCCATCTTTCGCTAACTTCCACCGGAGCCTTGAAACCCTTGTCCTAAACTGCACATCCCTGAAGGCCTTAGTCTTGGTTAGGGTCAGTAGGTTTTGCAAAACCATGAAGACCGAATTTCGAAACCACCTTCCATTTTTTTTCATATGGAAATTAAACTCATTGACACAACCAAATTCGTGTTTTTGTCCATCATTTCTATCCTAATAGGCTGCGTTTTAGATTAAATTTTGTAAAGTTTTCTAGTTTCTTGTACATTACATACTGTTACATTTAGTATCAATTAACTCTTTAAAGACGAAACGTATCTGTGTTATATAAGGAATCAGTCCGTACCGCGCTGTAGACACTCTCAACCTCGATTATAAAAACCAAACTCTTAAAGTTGTATAAGGCAAACGTCGCTGTTTGTTCAGAGAACTCATAAACGGAATGTAATCAACATGTCGAATTTGTAAACGTTAAACCTGGTGGTACGTAAAGTTCCTGGCAGGCTTTAAAAGTTTAGTGCCAGTCACAACCATCAAAATAAAAGGTAAAGCAATCTCATTACAGGCCTGGACGGGCCCTGAGGGTTCCAGGAGGTTAAGGCTCCCAGATTTAAAGACAATCGTCACATGAAGGTGATAAACGTTGAAATAAATCAGCAATGTATTATAAAAACGCTAAGATAATAGAACCCCACGTATTTTAACATCATTGGAAATAATGTCTGTAATATCCCCGTGGAACATAAACTGTGGGAATTTTACCATATGCTTTATGACAAACTGGTTACCATTAAACAAGGCAAAGAATCGAAATGGACTGGGGCTATATTTAGTACATCATTAAGTAGCGTCTATAAGAATGAATTAATTACGAACTGAAACTGAGATATCATGTCCACAATTCACGAAAACAATTTGAATAGCCCTAGTAGCGTCTATAAGAAGGAATTAATTACGAACTGAAACCGAGTTATCATATCTACAATTCACGAAAACAATTTGAATAGCACTAGTAGCGTCTATAAGAAGGAATTAATTACGAACTGAAACTGAGATATCATATCTACAATTCACGAAAAAATTTGAATAGCCCTAGTAGCGTCTGTGAGAAGGAATTAATTACGAACTGAAACTGAGATATCATGTCCACAATTCACGAAAACAATTTGAATGGTCCTTGACAGACTGCAGTAGAAAAGCAAAAATGTGGCTGCCTTCCACATGCAATGGCCCCCGTGTGAGAAGGATAACGAAGCTGTTTGTAACAGACATTTCAGTTTTATGTTTACGGCAGATAACGCAAAAAAAAAACTGTTACAAAGGGCACCTAAAACCCTAGACAGTGTTGATACGTATTTCTTATGCTTGGACTATAGCGAAATAATTAAGTTATTGAACAAACTGGTAGGAACTTAAAACACTTGGACACGAAAATGTACACAGTGCAAAGATTAATGTGGACGACTCAGCTTATGCTGTGCATGTTCTAAATAATGGGCGTACAACGGTCACTGAAAACATTCTAGAAGTAAGTACAATCAAAGGCTGTGATATGAACGTAATAGATGCTTCATAATTATCTACGAAAAACATGAAGACGTCTCACGAGTAAAAATGTGATTCAAATGAGAGTTTGGATATTTTGAGAACTGCTGCTTTTTAGAAAGGGGAGGGTACTGGAGGGTAACATGACGTAATCTTGGGTGGCTTTTCACTTGAATTCTGATTGGGAGTGGCTGAAAGGAGATCTTAATTGTCTTAAGAGACGTAAGTTACATTTTGCTAAAAGTTTTGAATATCAACGTCTGATTCTAAAGAAATGACGAAACCCTTAAAATGCAGTGTCTAAATCTGACACACGACTTCGTAGAAATTTAATGATGCTCATCATATTATATACCATATGTTTTCTTAGTGGTATTATATCTCACTTGTTACGGAAGTTAGTTAATGTCTAATGTTTACTTTGACAACACAAGAAGGTAAATAATAAAGCGGACAAGTTTGTATAAATAAGAATTGGAACTCAAATTTGGTATTGTTGGTGACACTGGGAAACAAAGCTTTTCTTATCACACTTCTGACGTGACTGTGGGAATGAGTCAAGTCTTTAAGAGCCTTCAGAGGGAACTAGAAAATTTTAAAATCCGAATTCCCAAGCTCAAGGAGCTTTGTGGCAGGCGCACTCTGAGGAAATCTGTTTCCATACCAATTTGTTAAATTCTTACTATAGAAAAAAAGAAGTGCTGTTTATGCGGGAGTGGGCTATTGAAGAGAATGTAAATTCAGCCAACAAAGGAAGGGATATTACGATTCGATGGTCTGTTTTGCAAATATAGCGATGTCTTGCAACCTAAACTTAGAGTAGCGGCAGTTCTCTGGAATTCAATTCGCTCGATACACGTTCCGAAACCTGTTCGGATTACCAGTAGTATTGGGTGATATTTATCGTTGTCTGCCTCATTCTTTTTGTCTGATTGTTGATGTGGAGCTTTTGGACACACTACACACATTTTTTTTCTTTCAGATCCTCATTTATTGAGGCTTATATATCACGTTTCTACCTCATTCCACGTTATGTTGCCTGAGCAGTTGAAACACAATCCTTAAATAATGTACTAGTAAGTCGTTTTCTATACGAACAGATTAAGCTAGCTTCTTTTAAAGCGTTTTGACTGTATTCCGTGTATCTTTTTATTAACCTATTACATACCTTGATAACCTTTGTGATATCTGTGGTGTTTAGGCGCGTTCGCAACATTGCGAAAGCGACTATTAGCTTCGTCATGTCTGTCCGTCCGCCCGCCCGTCTATCCGCATGGAACAGCTCGGCTCCCACTGGACAGATTTTAACGAAATTTCATATTTGAGTATTTTTCGAATATCTTTCCAAGTACATCATGTTACATTAAAATCGAAGAAGAATAACGCATACTTTACATGAAGACCAATATACATTTTTATCATATCTCGCTCATTTCTTCTTAAAGTGAAAAATGTTTCAGACGAAATTTGTAGAGAAAATCAGAACACACTTTTTGGTTCAATAATATTTTACGAACATTGTGCCGTTTATGAGATAATGTGGAAAAATATTTTAGAACCGGATGTCACAGAAGACAACATGGCGCATGCACATTGCATGCCGGATATCTAAGTCTTCTCTCTCTCTCTCTCTCTCTCTCTCTCTCTCTCACACACACACACACACACACACACACTCAGAATATTTAATACTTATTGCTTTTCCACTGCAATAATGGTTGCACGAATTTGCCTCAGTGTTACTTTGTACGCACATTACGTGTCTCGTTATTAACGGTACCTGCGACTGTAACGCAGTGAAACGTCAGCTGATGGGAATTCATTTATTTTTTTATTAAAGTAGTGGTCTTGAGAATACGAAACTGCTAAAATCGCAGTTGAACTTAAGTTACACGTGTTTCGATCACAACGATCATTACACAGAGCGACTTTATATATACCAGAGTGGGCTATGGTAGGTTTACATCGTCAAGTTTAACCCTTTAAAGATGAATGACAGACCGCTTTATTTAAAGACCCAGTCCGTACCGCGCTGTAAACACTTTCCATATCGGTTATAAAAACCAATCAGTTTATGCTGTAAGTGGCACAAGTCGCTGTTTGTTCTCAGATAAATACAAAACACATAAATACGGTGTGGGCAGAACGTACAATTGTTGAATGTTAAACTGGT
>Ga0123355_10021535_pt1 | contig 10318 bp, 6 predicted proteins | sample TergutEmb28metaG_3_FD_89872 | JGI IMG/M metagenome (GOLD analysis project Ga0123355, IMG submission 89872) | Embiratermes neotenicus P1 segment gut microbial communities from Petit-Saut dam, French Guiana - Emb289 P1 | ecosystem: Host-associated > Arthropoda: Insects > Digestive system > Gut ... | reverse complement strand
ACAAATGCATTGTGTTGCAAGGGGACTATGTAGAAAAATAATATGTAAAATTGCTCACAGTTACTTGTATTACAGCCGTTAAATGTATTTTGCCTTTACTTTTTGAATCACCCTCGTATGTGTCCGCAGCTGAAAATGACTCGTTCATGAAAGATGTTTCATAGCAAATGCGTGGAAGTTCTAGCTTTAAGGGATGTGGTACAATATTGCAGGAACAGTTACGTTTTTAGTGCACAAACGGTGTGTTTGAGGTGTTCATATGTTGTCGAGCACGTGTCGATAACGCTCGGCACTTCCTGTAACTGTTGCGTTTCGTGCTCGCAAAGAAGGAAGTACGTGTTAAGGTCCCCGATGACGTGAAATATGCTGCACTGCACTACACTGTTCATCGTGGCGGAAGGAAGAGGGGACTCGTGCACTTCCGTGACACCAGTAACGACAGTTTCGCCTGTTGACACATACCGACTTACGAAAATGGGCTTCATCGGACATTATTCACTCGTCGACGATGTTTCGATTTGTTACGTACCTCTAAAATCCATCTACGAAACTCTGCGCGGTTACCTTTATCGCTGTTCTGTAATTCTTGAACCACATCGGTTTTATAGGGGGTGAAATTTCTGTTGTTGGAGCGTTCTTCTCCCTTTCCTTGATACCCGAAGCAACACAACATGAAGCTGAAGAGGTAGGTCTGGAATTGGAAGGAGTGCCATGGTTAACTGTTTTCTGGCTTTGTCACCGGACACCAGCGTACAGCATAATTAGTCTTGAACTGAGCCTGTTGAACGCCATTTTGTGACCAACCATAACATCGTGTTGCCAAGAGGAGAAGGAGCGAGGTACTGGAGACGATAACGCTGTCTGCGTCGAGTTGCCATAACGGAATGGCACTTCACAAGTAACTCTGACACGGGCAACACAGGTTGTCGACCATGGTTACATCTCGAACTGTTGGGCCGTCTGCACACAAAACTGCACCACTCGTCCCTGACCTGACGCCCCTCTCGTGCTGAAGTAGAAGAGTCGCAAATGCCGGCAACCATTTAGTGGCAGTGAGAGGACGCTCGCTATGCTACGATCAACAAATGTTTCATAACCGCTGCAGATCAGTTGCCAGGTCGCGCGCCATCGCAGACTGGGCAGCGATACTAAGCCTTGTCTACAGCTAGACTCCAGTTGAAATGTGATGGCACACGGTAACGCAGGTTGGGGAAGTGAAGGGGAAATTGGCGAAGAGAGTGAGTAGCCAGTACTCTTCACACTACCTCGGGACATGGTGTATCCAGCATTACTACAGCTGATGCGCACACCTCGGCTGCCAGTAGTCGACTGAACTGACGCCCCCGCCGATTTAAATGGACTCGTCAGTTTCGCCGAAAGACGAAATCTGGTTTCTGTTCGTGTGCCATCACATTTCGACTGGCCTCTGCGTGCATTGTACGCGGACAGTGTCAAAAACATTAACTAATATATTTTCAAGCACAACTATTTTTTTTTATACGAGGCTACATGTTTCGACCTGTTAAACGGTCATCATCAGGCCTTCTAACAGATGAAGTCAACAAATGCTGTGTACACGTTGGGATCCCAATATGTTTATGTCGATAAAATGCATTAAACCAGACAGGTCAGTTACCTACGAAGGAATGATAGGTGTACTGCATAACTGCATGTGGTTAAAATATTTAGAATGGTGGTTTGGCGTTTTCAACTATAATATCAGGTCCCGTTAATAGTTAAGTATTCCTTAGAAGATGTAACCTAGCAGGTCGCTGGGAGCCGGAAAGGTAGCCTTGCAGAAATCGAGGGTGCACACAGTGACGTTTGTTGCGGGAGTATCATTCCAGCTGTCATTTTCGAAACCAGAACAGGAGCTGCTAATTGGCAACTGGATGTGGCTGCGAAAACTGTATTCATGTAGTAGCAGTAATGACGATGAGGAATTTCTGGGTAACTGTCCCTTGCTACAAGAATTATCGGTGCGAGAGTGTAGACAGTTTCTGTATAAAAAGTTAAGAAATTATCCTTGTCGACTTTTCGAGTGTTTAAGAATGGAAATTGAAACTTTGCTGGAATAAACAAGTTTTTTTTTAGACAGCCTGTTTTCCAGTATTGCCGGTTACTGGAAGGCCCTGGCCTTCTCCGTCATACATTTATTTGTGACACACACATCGTAGGACTCCTTGGATAAGTGATCATTTCGTCGCAAGGCCTCTACTTGAGACAGCAAAACGTATGATGGCAAGGGACAAACTTCCATGCCCGAAGCGGGATCCGAAACAGCGATCTTCAACAACGAGCGGCCAAGACCGCCTCAGATCGCACGGACACCCGGGCCACCATAAACACGATTTAAATTAATTTATGTCGTTAATACACCAATAGAATGCGCATATACATTAAAATAATGTATTATCACCTCATCTCGTACATGTTTCTGGGCTCATTGCGCCATCTTCAGGGAAAACTTGTTATATGCTCAAAACTGTTGCTGTATTTGTGATTACGTGGGTTTGCAACTTTTATACGGTTCTTAAATAACATGTTTGTTTCAACGTGGAACTTCAGATGTTAAAGTTCTTCCTGAAGATGGCGCATTTAGCGCCGACACATGTACGAGAAAAGGTGACAATACGTACATTTTATTGTTATGTGTGTTTTGTTGGTGTATTAGAGCAGTAATTTATAAAGAAATTCGCGGAATAGAAAGCTTCAAGACGATTTACATGCCCTATTAAAATTATTTACTGTTTGTTTGCATTTCGGAAGCTATTTCTGACCACATTTTCAGTATATCATATCTCCGATCACTGCATGGAATAAATCCCACACTAGTGTTCTGCGCATGCATGACTTCCGCGCAGGCCGCTTAAAATGAAAGACTTCCACTTTTCCATTGGCTAACGAGCTGGCGAGCGACCGGACTGGTTTCGGCTCGGCTTCGTCTTTCACACTGCCAATTTAAAGTACACTGGTGCATTCTTCCTGCCAGGCGACCATCTAGGTTCCGACGTGCACGTACAATACACTAAGGAAAGCAGAACGCCTTCGCCTGTCTCTGAACACATTACAGTGCTGATAAATCCTTAGCCCGACCAGGAAGGAAACGAGCTCGGAAGCATGTCAGGGACGCGCGCGATTTCAACAACATCGAGACGCGAGCTGTCATCAAGTTGTTTTTTCGTGCAAGGCAAGGCGCCGAAGGAAATTCACGCCATTCTGACAGAAACATTAGCTTGTTTCTTTCCTGGTCGGGCCAAGGACCTATTAGCACCCCTGTGTAACTTCCTCCAAAGTTTTCGTCTCACAATCACTGAACCGAGCCGAAATAAGATCTTTTTGTTTCTTTCTACAATTCCGTCCAGTTCGTGCTCGTGTGCCCAGCATCGACAGATAGTATCCAGTTTCTTCGAACGTTTAATTACTGCATTTTGGGTTTTAAATATTTTAGGAGACGCTGCGTCTTGGAACAGCCAGCTTTAACAGTACCGTGCCGATGTGAATAGCTCTTTTTATGACGAAGCGGTTCAGAGAACAAGATGTTGGCGATACTTTACAAAAATAAATAAACAAACAAAAACAAAATTACTACATTGGTTGGTGGAAACACGCCCATTTTTAGGCGCTTTCCCGGAACTGCGAAAAGCGACTGTTAGCTTCGTCATGTCCGTCCTTCCATCCGTATCCCACTGGACGGATTTTAACGAAATTTTATATTTCAGTATTTTTGAGAAACTGTCGAGAAAATTCGAGTTTCATTAAAATCGGACAAGAATAACGGGTACTTTATTTGAAGACCAGCTTACGTTTTTGACCATAGCTCGCTCATTTCTACTTAGAATCCGAAATGTTTCAAACAGAATTTGCAGAGGAAATCGAAACACATTTTGTGTTCAAAAAATATTTTTCTGCCATTTATGAGATAATGTGGAAAAATATTTTAGAGCGGGGCTAGCCGCAGATGACAATACGGCGCCTGCGCATTGCACGCTGCTCACCTCAGGCTACAAACACACACTCACCATACGTAATAATTACTGCTCCTCCACAGCAACAATGGTTGCACGAACGCGCCTCATTGTTACGTTATACGTATATTGCCTGTCTTGTTCTCATTTATGTATTTCAAACTGTGTGGCATTTTACTTACTCCTGAACTTGCCGTATTTTACAAGAACAGTTCGGTTTGTGGCTTCATAGTGCCCGTTTGTGTGTATTTTCCTATAATTTTTGAAGGAGTGGATGCCTTATAAATTATAAGGAAGCACAACGTTTCGGAATCCTGCTTTGCTTCCGTCTTCAGACAAGGAAACCTCGAGTGTTTAAGTCCACAAATAGGCAAATTATGTCATGGAGAAACATCCTTGTCCAAAGCGAGATTCGTACTGGCCGTCTCTTGTGTCCGATGTCCGCGCCCCACACACCTATAACATCACGAGGGAACGTCATCGTGGGCTGATTATCTACCCATTTTAGTAGTTCTTACGAGCGGAAAGGCGCTCCGATGGTACGGTTCTGCCTCGGTAATTCGGAACCGTGCCCTTTAGTTGGGCGCCCATTTTAGCGCAGTCGTTTCGGCCCTGATATTTCGATCCTGGTTCAGGCTAATCGGAATGAGAGCACGTGGTTGGCAGCTCCCATTACACAGATCACCCGCAGCTCAGTGTAGCCCCGTCTTTCTTGAAGTGAGGTTGGTTGCCGTCGTGTCCAACGATTTGAGATTCTCCTAATAGTGAGGTAAATTCAGTCAGAAAACACAACTATACTTGTATGATGGATGGTGGTATTTATTAGCAAGTAAATAACTACATGTTTCGGCATATAGCGGCCATATTCAGGTTATTAAAGTTTTGCTCAAAGAGTGTCATATATATATATATATATATATATGTGTGTCATATATATAGGTCCACACCCCACCATTCATTGACCCACTAGATGTACTTACCTGTAGCAAGATGATATTCCTCAACATCACCACGTAGTATAGACATATATATGACACTCTTTGAGCAAAATTGTAATAACCTGAAGATGGCCGCTATAGGCCGAAACATGTAGTTATTTACTTACTAATAAATACCATCATCTAGCATACAATTATAGTTGTGTTTTCTGACTGAATTTATCTCACTATTAGTCTTTCACACACAACGGGGATGACACACCTCAGTTACTGTGTCATTCCACAACGTGTTTCTGTCCTATTAAAATAAGTTTACTTATTTTTAATGCGTTTTGATACTGCTGTATGCTTTTATCACTATTTTTTCGAAGTTGGAGTCAAACACGCGTTCTGCAGTGGAGATGATTCCAATGTTCAAGAGAATTTTGTCGGTCACAATTAATCACTAACATGAGATTCTGCTGTGTGCTAGAGTCGTGCTGCTTTAAACACATAACATTTCGGGATTCATGCGGACTATAATAACTCTCCGTATGTACTACTCTTTCCACGTGGAATACAAAATGATGTTTTAGTGTTTTTTTTTATAAGAGAAGGCATCACGAAGTGCTCTAATGAAGTATATAATAAATTCACAAAATATACGTCAGCACAACAAATATTTATTGGAGCATACAGGCTACATGTTTCGACCTGTTAACAGGTCATCATCAGGCCTCCAGCAGAATAAGTCAAAGGTGGTGTTAAAAAAATTGGGATCCCAATATATTTTACAATTGTAAATGAGTATAAAATCTGGTACTGGATAAAATATGATACATTATCTAATTAAAACAAATAAAACATGAGTAGGTATTTGACACCTAGGACAGGTGTCAAATACCTAATCTTGTTTTAATTAGACAATGTATGTATCATATTTTATCCAGTACAGGAGTTTCAACAGCACCTTTGACTTATTCTGCTGGAGACCTGATGATGACCTGTTAGCAGGTCGAAACATGTAGCCTGTATACTCCAATAAATATTTGTTGTGCTGACGTATATTTTTTGAATTTGTTTTATACTTGATGTTTTTAGTTTGTATTGAATTGATTTGTTTTATTCTTATTGTTTACAGTTTAACTGCGAAACACATGTTTATGAGGTAATATAAATGTTTAATTTCCATTCAGTGTGTGTTTACACAGTATATAGCTCTCGCTTCTCGTCAGATGCAGTTGGTATCCAATGAACAGTTGCATGTGAATTTCTTGTTTCTTTACTCTAAAGACATTGTTCATCGTAGTGTTTGTTGTTCAGTTTAGCGAAGAGATTTGTAGTCACGGATCATCTCTGCTTTGTCACTTTTAGAATATCAAGAGTCGTTCGCACATAGCTACCTTTTCTGTTATTAGTAATTTGAAGAACATTGTGTTAGCACGTCATAAATAATTCCTTTTGCCGAGCCAAACTTTTGTTTGCACGCAGTATCCTGTCAGTGTCTTGGCTGCAAGTAAATGCGCTCCTTCTTGCAGAAGTACGTCATTCCACAGGGCATATTAGTTCTTTTATGTTACAGCGGTTATACGGACTGTGGTCGAGAGGCAAATTATACTTCTGGCATTTTAATACGTGTACGGTTCATCTTTTATTATTTTGTACTATATGACCAATAAATGCACAATTAATTCACAAATGATCACACTTCTGCATGTTTCGACACTATCGTGTCATCGTCAGGGAACTTGTAATCACTACCTTGCCAAGTTACACGAATGCAGCTGTTGGTAATACAGTTTAAAATTAAGACGTTTCACATAGGTTTATGCAACTCCTTGTATTTAATAAAATCCATAATTATTACAGATTATATATACAACCACCACACAGACTGACTTCATGAGAATTGTAGCAACAAAATTATTTTAGCCCATTTAGTTTTAAGTAGGACAGTTTTAATGTTTTAAATATTTTATAACGAAATTTCAACGACTATAATATGAGAAATTGCATAAAACCTATGTGAAACATCGTAATTGTAAATTGTATTACCAACAGCTGCGTTTGAAATACTTGTTTAACTTGGCAAGGTATTGATTACAAGCTGCCTGAGGATGATACGGTAGTGTCGAAACATGTAGGAGTGTGATAATTTGTGAAATAATTGTGCATTGGTTGGTCATAGTGCAGAATATACTTTTGGTAAATTTAGCTCAGCAGGAAAGAACAAAAATTTGATTTAAAAAACAGAGAAAAATACAAACTGGTCATTGACGAACTGCTGAGGCTTCGGGTATTTTTAGAGCTTCCGTTTGTAGTGAAAGATAATGTGTTTGCAGTAACGGTGACTCTGCGTATTTTCGTTTCTTCCTGTGAGAACAAGTGTACAGATGCCAGTTGGCCCCCGACATCGGTGAAAAGGTAGTAAGGAAAGTGGCGTGGGAATTGAGTGTTTATTATGTCATTGACATTATTGTGTGACGAAGAGCTTCACCAAGTGTTTAGAGAAAGACGTGTACAGCACTTCATGTAAATGAAATTGGTTCATGCAGTTCCTGCTTCTAGTTACAGTCCCAGGTTAGCGACAAGTATTTTGTCAAGTCAGTCAACATTTAGACGAACTGATGCAGTATTATAAACCGAGTAAAAAAGAATTCCACTCAGCGGTGTTTGACTCTACCCAAGGCGACTCTCGTTACAGGAGTGATGTCTGTTGATCTAACGAAATAATAGTATCAAAGAATGGCTTCGTGTCCGTCGTAATCGGGCCGTAACTTATGTTCGCAATAGCTAAAATGTGCTTTTGTCATCATCGGTAGTAGTTAAACGTCGAATCAGCGATCTAAATTTTAGCCACGCTCACATGTTACAACGTACAGTACACCAGGACGGATGGAATTGCGACCCACACGTCTTTGCGACCGTTATGATAGCAACAGGACCCCCGCCATCCCCCGCTTCATGGTAACGATTGAAACTCGTATTCACGACCAGCGCATGCAAATAAAGCCCCATCCCTCGCACCCGAAAAACAAATTTAATCCCGAGTCCCTCGTAGTGCTGTAATTAAATTATTATTATTTTTTTTTTTTTGTGATTCACATGACCCAGAGTGCTCCCTATCAGAACAACTTCTAGAAAACTTCTTGTCCTGAAGTGCTGAAGATGTACTTCGTGAATGGAATTTTTTGAAACGCGTGTTTAAGGATTTCCAAATCTAAAATTCAAATGCTTTGATTTTGTTTCTATTAAGTGCTTGTTTTGTTTCAGTGTTTGTATTGGCTTATACAGTATTTGTGTTTTATTTTCATGTATATTCGTACTTAATTATTATGGTATGATATAAGTTTCCAGAAATGAACCACCATTTTAACAGTGCACTTACGGGAAGTAAGGGCTTTCGACCTTTCGACGGTTGTGTTCGCGACCTTCCAGGTGCAGGATGATTTTGAGAGTGCGTGTATGCCTGTAAGAATAACTATATCTCGTCCAAAGAACTGTCCACGGCACACCTGTTTGAATGTAGTGCTGACTGTCCACCGCATACGTTGTTTATAGGTAGCTCTGACTGTCCACGGCCCAGATGTTTGAATGTAGTGCTGACTGTCCACCGCACACCTTGTTTGAAGGTGGTGCTGACTGTCCACGGCCATCTGAAGGCAGTGCTGACTGTCCACCGCACACCTTGTTTGGCGGTGGTACCGACTGTCCACGGCCCATCTGTTTGAAGGTAGTGCTGACTGTCCACGTCCCAGATCTTTGAATGTAGTGCTGACTGTCCACCGTACACCTTGTTTGAAGGTGGTGCTGTCTGTCCACGGCCCGACTGTTAGAATGGAGTGCTGACTGTCCACCGCACACCTTGTTTGAAGGTGGTGCTGTCTGTCCACGGCCCAACTGTTTGAAGACAGTGCTGACTGTCCACCGCACGCCTTTTCTGAAGGTGGTGCTGTCTGTCCACGGCACAACTGTTTTGAAGGTGGTGCTGACTCTCCACGGCCCAAATCTTTGAATGTAGCGCTGAGTGTCCACCGCCCAACTGTTTGAATGCAGTCCCGACTGTCCACTGCAAACCTTGTGTGAAGGTGGTGCTGTCTGTCCACGGCCCAACTGAATATAGTGCTTACTTCCACGGCCCAGCTGTTTGAATGTAGTGCATACTGCCCACCTCACACCTTGTTTGCAGGTGGTGTTGACTGTCTGCGGCCCATTTGTTTGATTGTAGTGCTGACTGTCCACGGCCCAAGTGTTTGAATGTAGTGCTGACTGTCCACGGTCCACCTGTTTCAATGTAGTGGTGACTGTCCACCGCACACCTTGTTTGAAGTTAGTGTTGACTTTCCACGGCCCAACTGTTTGAAGGTAGTGCTGACTGCCCTCCCCACACCATGTTTGAAAGCGGTGCTGTCAGCGGCCCGTCTGTTGGAAGGTAGTGGTTACGTTAACACATTCAACTGAACGAATTCATATATTCACCTGCGTGTGTGTGTGTGTGTGTGTGTACAGGCACTGTTGAATAACTTCCCGTTCACACGCTTGTCCTTACAGGTGGGCGCCGGCGTTTGAAACATTCGGTACCAGTACGTTCGTGTGCCTGTTTTATTTAGGCACTTCCAGTTTAATATTCAAACTGTACTAATAACTGTTTTGGTCTTTTTTTCAGGTAAGTACTCGGTGCAGTGCATAGGCCGCACAATAAATCAAAGTACAGCGCAGAGATAGTGGCTCTTCCACATCCGCCAGGTGCACTGAAATCGTTCGTGGTTCAAGGTAGGTGGGTGTGCACAGTGTTGCAGGCCACCTGTTGCGCTGTCGTATTTGTGGTCGGCGGGCGTTTGTCTGGTTACTTTTCTTTGAGTTAAAGCGTCAAAAATTTGCGGCAGGTAAGCCAGAACCTACTAGTCCTCATCACGCCAAGTTAGTGAGGCTCGCAGTAGTCGGAATGCGGTTGTGTGGAAGGTGTGTGCGCTTGCTGACAGCCCCGAGTCCTAGACGAGTCGTAGACGATACAGGCGGCTGAGAGAGCAGAGTTGGCCGTCTTTCTAAAACGCTGAGTTTGTTTTCTTACTTAGTACAGTGGAACTCCACTTATCCGAATTAATTGGGACAGCGAGCCATCCGGATATGCAGAAAATCCGGATAATTGGATTTTTCTTTGAAAATGGCTACATTGGCAGTTTGAAGTTCGGCTGTTAATATTTACAGTTTGTACCTGCGTCTGAACCATTCGACCACGCCTGATTTGAAGTTCTAGAAGCCATAACACACTACTGTACTTGATCCGATAACCGGTAAATGCAAGGCAAGTTAGTAATTTTTTTTTTTTTTTTTTTTTTAAGATTTTTCGACAAATTTCCCCAATTTCCCAAACCGTTCGGGATAATTGGGGTTTGGGAAAACCGGCCTCGGGTAATTTGGATTTTTTTTTTT
>Ga0123355_10021534_pt1 | contig 10318 bp, 14 predicted proteins | sample TergutEmb28metaG_3_FD_89872 | JGI IMG/M metagenome (GOLD analysis project Ga0123355, IMG submission 89872) | Embiratermes neotenicus P1 segment gut microbial communities from Petit-Saut dam, French Guiana - Emb289 P1 | ecosystem: Host-associated > Arthropoda: Insects > Digestive system > Gut ... | reverse complement strand
CCTCCCTAACGCTCCAAAGCGCTCGGGATTTAAAAGTCCCCTCCCCCTCTAAACGCTCTAAAGCGTTTCTGGTTTAGTACGTAAATTTAAATGTCCCGTGAAAAAACTCGGCTCTTCTGCCCATGCACTAGCGATTTGAATGGAACGGGGAAAGGGTTAATTATGTCCAATATCTATCAGTAACTCACACTGTACAATATGTCCACACTCTCAGTACCTCACACATTATATGATATACACACTCTGTCATAACCTCACAATGAACATTCTGTCCACTCAGTCATTGCTTCACAAAGCCCACACAGTCCACTCTCTATCAGTAGCGCACACTACACTTTCTCCACTCTCTGTCAGTACGTTACAATCTACGATCTCTCAAACTGTGTCAGTACCTCACATTCTACAATCTCTAGAATTTCTGCAGTTACTCACATATTATATTCTGTCCATTATCTGAAAGTACAACACAGGGTAAAATCGGTTCACAATCTATAAGTATCTCACATTTTAAACCCTCTCCAATCTGCCGGTACCTCACAATATACACACTCTGCATTCTCTCTCAGTATCTCACACAATAAAGTCTGTCGAAAATTTATCGTTACTTCACATTTAACACTCGCTCCATTATGTCAATAACACACAATGTACAATACTTCCACACTGAAAGTACCTCACATTTTACACCCTGCCCACTATCTGTCAGTAAATCACAATTTACAATCTTGCCAATTCTAGTCAATACCTCACACAGTACAATCTGTCCACTCTCTGACATTATCCCATACTGTATACACTTGTCACTGTCTGTTTGTACCTCACACTCTACAAAGTGTCCAATTTCTGAGAGTACTTTTAAATCTACAATCTGTCTTCTATCTTTCAGTACTTAAGATTTTACACTCCGTCTCTCTCTGTCAGTAACTCACACTGTAAACTCTGTCCACCCTCTGTCAGTATCTCACAATTTTCCATCTTCCCATTGCCTGTCAGTACCTCACACATTACACTATATCCACAATCTTTAAGTACATCACACTGTACATTCTGTCCACTCTGTCAGTGCCTCACACTGTACACTCTGTCTACTCTCTGTCAGTAAAACCACACTCTACACTCTGTCTACAATCTGTCAGTACATAACATTGTAAAATTTGTCAAATTTGTATCAGTACCTCACATTCTAACGCTTATTCACTCTTTGTTAGTAACTTACTCAGTAATATCTGTCCACTCTCTCATTCCATCCCAATATACGCTCTGTCCACACTCTTTCAGTTTCTCACACTGTACAATATTACAAATCTCTCAGTAACTCACACTGTACATTCTGTCCAATCTTTCATTACATCATACTGTAAACATTTTCCAATCTGTCAATACCTCACACTGTACACATATTCCACGCTCTGTCATTATTTCACACTCTACACCCAGTCTTCTCTCTGTCAGTAACTCAAAATATACAATGTGCCTTCACTCTGTCAGTGCCTCACAATTTACACACTGTCCAATCTCTGTTTGTACCACACATTGTAAACATTGCCTTCTCTGTCCGTAACCCACACTCTACAAACTGTCTACTCTATATCAGTACCTATCACTGTAAACGCTGTCCCCTCTCTCAGTAACCCACACTCTACACTCTGTCAACTCTCTGTCAGTACATCACAATATACAACCTGCCATCTCTTTATAGGTAATTCACATTCTAACTCCTATCCACTCACTGTCCGTAAATCACAATGTACAATCTGTCCACTCTTAGAGTCCATCACAATATACGATCTATCCAAAATATATCAGTAACTCACATTGTACAACCTGACAATTCTGTCAGTAACTGACACTGTACATTCTATTCAATTCTTCAGTACATCTTACTGTAAAATTTGTCCACTCTGCCAATACCTCACACTGTACACTCAGGCCACTCTCTGTCATTAAATCACATTATACACTTAGTCCACTCAATGACAGTATCTCACAATTTTCACACTGCCCACTCTCACTCAGTGACTCACCATCTAAATTCCGTCCACTGTCAGTCAATAACTCACAAACTAAACCTTGCGCAATCTCTATAAGTAATTCAAACTATACATTCGGTCCACTCTATGTCATTATCTCACACTCCACACAATATTCACTCTCTGTCAGTACCTCACACTTTACACTCTGCACATACACTAACAGTTCCTTACAATTTCCACTCTGTCCAAACTCTGTCAGTACCTGAAACTGTATATTATGACCTCTTTCTGTCAATAGCTCAAACTTTACATTCTGTCCAATCTCTGTCAGTACATCACACTGTCCATACTCTCTTTGTGCCACACCCTGTTTTCCCTTTCCAACCTCTATCAGGACTTCACACTGTACACAGTTTCTACTCTGTTATTGCTTCACATTTCACACTCTGTCCACTCTCTGTCAGTACATCACACTCTACATTCCGACCACATTCTTCCACTACTTCACAATCGAAAAATGTTCAAAATCTGCCAGATCCTCACACTATACAATCTGTCCAATTTATATCAGTACCTCACACTGTAAACTCTGTCCACTCTCTGTCAGTACCTCACAATGTAACTTCGGTCCACTCTCTGTCAGAACCTCAAAATCTATACACATTCCACTCTCTTCAATAACAAACAATTTAATCTCTCTCAATTCACTGTTAGTACCTCACACTGTAAACACTCTCCATATAATTTCAGTACCTCACACTGTACACCGTGTCCCATCTCTGTCATTAGCTCACACTCTACACTCTGTCGAATCTGTCAGTACCTCACACAGTAAACAATGCGCAACTATTCTCAGTACATGGCACTATGAACTCTGTCCCCTCTCTGTAAGTACCTCACACGTTACACAATGTCAAATTTCTTTCAGTACCTCACACTTAAATTATTTCCACTCTGTTCGTTCCTCACAATGTAAAATTATCCACACTGTTTCAGTACCTCACACTTTACATTCCGTCCACTGTCTGTCAGTACCTCACCTTACACTACGTAATATATCTGTAAATACCTCAAAATGTAAAATCTCTCCATCCTCTGTCAGTATTTCACACACTAAAATCTGTCAATTATCTCCCAGTACCTCACAATCTACACTCTCTCCACGCTCTGTCCTTACAACACAATCTACAATCTGTCAGTAACCCGCACTCTAAAATCTCTCTAATCACTCAGTACCTCACAATGTAAACTCTGTCCTCTCTTTGTCAGTAAATCACTTTATAAACCCTTTCCATTCTCAATCAGTACCTCACACTGAAAACAACGTCCGTTCTCGGTCAACACCTCACAATTAACAATCTGCCAAAACCTCTGTCAGTAATTCACACGTTAAATTTTGTCCACTCTCTGTCGGTACCTCACATTGTACACTCTGTCTTCTACCTGTCGGTAACTCACACTCTACACTCTGTCCATTATCCGTCCGTACTTCACACTGTACATTCTTTCCTCACACTGTCAGTGTATCACAATGTACACACATTCCGTTCTCTGTCAGTAACTCACAATGTGAGAAATGTCCAACCTGTCAGTACATCACACTTTACACTATGTCCACTCTACGTCATCACCTCACATTTTACACCCTTTCCAAACCCTTTCGGTACCTAACCATGTAAATCATGTCCAACCTTTGACAGTACTTCACAATGAACATACTGTCCTAGCTCTGTCAATACCTCACTCCCTAACTCTGTTCAATCTCTGTCAGTACTTCACAATGTGCACTCTCTCCACTGTCTGACAGTAACTTACACTGTATAGTCGGTACACATATGTCAGTATTTTACATTTTCCTCTCTGTCCACTCTCTCTCAGTACCTCAAACTGTACACTCTGCACACTATCTCTCTGTACCTAACATTGTAAACACTGTCCAAACTACGTCTGTACCTCACATTTTACATTCTGAACATTCCATTTTAGTGCCTCACACTTTACACTAAGTCCACCCTATGTCAGTACCTCAAACTGTTCACTCTGTCCACTCTCGGTACCTCACACTTTAAACTGAGTCCACTCTCAGTCAGTACCGCACATTCTATTCTCCGTCCACACACTCTCAGAACATTTTACACTCTATCCACTCTCTGTCAGTACCTCACACTGTACAATCAGTCCATTCTCTGTCAGTACTTCCACTGTAAACGGTGTGCAATCTGCCAATACCTTACTCTTTACACTCTCTTCTCTCTCTGTCAGTACCTAACAATCTACAATCCACCCTCTCTCTATCAGTGCCTCATTTTCTGAAATCTGCCTACCCTCTGTCAGTTCCTCACACTCTACATTCTTTTCAATCTCTATCAGTACCGGACACTGTACACTCTGTCCACACTCTGTCAGTATCTCTCTCTGCACACTATGTCCATCCCCTCTCATTACCTCTTAATATATACTCTGTCCACACTCTGTCAATACTTCACATTACACACTCTGTTCAATCTGCCTCAGGACATCACACTGCAATTTTTGTCCACTACGGTCAATTCCTCAAAATTTACTCTATCCCAACTCTGTCAGTACCTCACGCTGTACACCCTGTCCACTTTCTTTCAGTACCTCACAATTTATACTTTCCCTAATCTGTCGGTACCTCAAACTGTACACACTGTCAAATCGATTAGTAACTCACATTGTTCCTTCTGTCCGCCCTCTCCCAGTAGCTCACACTGTACAATCACTCCACTCTCTGTCAGTACCTCACACTGTACACTATGTTCACTATCTCTCAGTACCTCACACTGTACACTCTTTCCAATCTTTTTCATTACCTCACTTTTACACGCTGTCCACCCTTTGTCGGGAACTCACACTCTACTCTATGTCAATTCATATTCTGTACAACACTCTGTACACAATTACCTCTCTGTCAACAAATAACACTGGACAATCGGTCAAAACTGTGTCGGTAACTCACATTCCACCCTCCTTCCAACCTCTCTCTGTACCTCACACTGTACAATCTGTCCAATCTCTGTCAGTACCTATCACTGTAAACACTGTAAACACTGTCCACTCTGTCATTACCTAACCCTTTACTTCCTGTCATTTCTCTGTCAGTAGCTCTCAATCTACACCCTGTCCACGCTCTCTCAGTACCACAAAATGTACAATCTGTTATTCTATGTCAGTGCCTTACATTCTACATTCTGACAATTTTCTGTCAGTAACTCAGACTGTACACAGTGCCCATTCTCTTTCGATACTTCATGCACTATAATCTTTCCTCTCTCTGTCAATACCGCACACTGTCCACTCTGTCAACCCTCTGTCAGTAACTCAAAATCTTCAATCTTTACACTTTCAGTCAGTACCTCACACTGTACACATTTTCGAATCTGTCAGTAACTCACATTGTACACTGTGTCCACCCTCTGTCAGTACCTCACATTGTACACTGTGTCCACCCTCTGTCAGTACCTCACATTCTACACCTTGTTCACCCCCTTTCAGTACCCCACACTCTACAATTTGCCCATTTCTCTCAGTAATTCACACTATTTACTCTTTCCACTCTCTGACAATAACACACTCTACACTCTGACTACTCCCTGTTAGTTGCTCGCAATCTAAACACTGTATACTCTCTTTCAGTACCTCACACTGTACTAAATTTACATTCTGTCTGTTCCAGACTCTTTACAATCAGTCCACTCCCTCCAAATACCTCAATTTCTGCACTCCGTCCTCTATCTCTCTACACCTAACACTGTACACTTTGTCCATTCTCTGTCAGTACATCACACTGAACAAGCTGTCCACTGTGTCTAAGGAACTCACACAATAATATCTGTCCAAGATCTGTCATTACATCACTATTTAAATTCTTTCAAAAACCTGTCATTACTTCACATTCTACACTCTCTCCAATCTCTGCCTGTAACTCTCACTCTAAAAACACCCCACTCTGTCAGATGCTCAATCTGTAAACTCTGAACCCTTTCTGTCAATACTTCACACGATACACTGAGTCCACTCTGTCTCAATACCCCACATTCTACACTTTGCCCACTCTTTGTCAGTACATCACACTGTACACGCTGTCCAATCTCAGCTAGTGTCTCACACATTACACAATTTCCAATCTCAATCAGTAATTCAAAACGTAAACTATGTCCAATTTTTGTTAGTACCTCACACTTTACACTCTGCCACTCTCTGTCAGTACCTCACACTTTACACTCTGCCACTCTCTGTCAGTACCTCACACTCTACACTCTATCCACTCTCTGTCAGAACCTCACATTGTACTTTCAGTCCTAACTCTGTCGGTAACTCACAATCTACACTGAGTCCAATTCCTGTAATTACCACACATTGTTTACCCTGTTCACTGTCTGCCAGTGAATCACACACTAAAATCTCTCCAATTTCTGCCATTACATCACACTTAAATTTTGTCCACTATCTGTCAATAACTCACTCTTTAACTCTGCAACTCTCTGTCAGTTCCTCACAATGTACCCTCAGTTCCCCCTCTGTCATTGTCTCGCACTGTACAATCAGTTAATTCTATGTCAGTAAATCACACGTTAAACAATGTCCACTCCTTCATGACCTCACAATTTATACTCCGTCCACTTTCTGTCAGTACTTCACAATGTACACTCTGTCCACTCTCTGCCAGTACCTCTAAATTTACACTCTCTCCCATCACGGTCAATACCTCACACTCTGCAATCCGTCCACTCTCTGTCAGTAAGTAACAATGCACACTCTGCTCAATGTCTGTCAGTATCTCACACTGTAAACTCTGTCCACATTCTCTCAGTACCTCACAATTTACACTCTGTCCAATTTCTCTCAGTACCTCACAATGTAAACGTTGTCCACTCTCTGTAAATACCTTACACTGTACCCTCTGTCCACTGTCTGTCAATACCTAATCATGTAAACACTGTCACTCTCTGTCAGTGCATCACAATGTACACTATGTTCACCCTCTCTCAGTACCTCACACTAAACAATCTGCGAAATATTTTTCGAGACATCACAATGTACAATTTTTCTATTCTCTCTCATTACTTCACCGTATATTCTCTGTAAACTCCCTGTCAGTACCGCATAATGTACAATCTTCCCACTCTCTGTTACTACCGCACACTGTACACTGTTTCCACTCTCTGTCCATACCTCACAATGTACAAAATCTCCACTCCCTCTCAGTACATTTCAATTTAAACCGTGTCCATTCTGTCAATACCTCACTCTGTACACTCTGTCCAACCACTATCATTAGGCCGCAATCTACAAACCGTCCACTATGAATCAGTACCTCAAATACTTCAACCTGTCCACCCTCTGTCAGTTCCTTGCAGAATACACTCTGTCCAAGTTTTGTCAACACATTTCATTGTACCCTCTGTCCACACTCTGTCAGTAACTCACACTGTACTCTATGCCCAACCTCTCTCAATACATCTCATTGCTAACTCTGTCCAACCTATGTCAGTGCCTCACATTTTACTCCCTGTTCATTCTATCTCAGTACCTCAACTGTACACAATGCCCAATCAGTGTCAGTACCTCACTCTTTACTTTCTATCTAACCTCTTTCAGTACCTCACACTGTACATTCTGTCCACTCTCTTTCAGTACCTCACATTCTACATTCTGTCCATTCCCTGTTAGTACCTCACAATATAATCTCTGTCCTTTCTCTGTCAGTATCTCACATTCCTCATATAATACATTCTCTGTCAGTACCTCACACTGTACAAATCTCTTATCTGTTTGTACCTTACACTGTACACACTCTCCACCCTCTGTTAGTACCTCACACTCTATACTCTGTCAAATCTCTGTCCGTATCTCCAAAGTAATCCCTTTCCATTCAGTATCTGTACATCACTATTTACAATCTCTCCACTCTCTGCCAATAACTCACACTGTACACTATGTGTAATCTCTGACATTACCTTACGCTGTAAAATCCCTACATTATCTTTCAGTTTCTAACAATGTATATTTTTCGACTCTTTCGATACCTCATACTGTACACCCTGTCCACTATTTGTAAGTACCTTAAACTTTACACTCTGTCCATTCCCTGACAGTACCTCACATTGTATACTCTGTCCAATTTCTGTTTGTATCTCTCACTGTAAACTATGAACCATCTCTAACAGTGATTCACACTGTACATTATGTCCACTCTCTCCGTACATCACACAGTACACTATGTCTAAACACTATCATTACCTCACACTGTATAATTTTTCCAATCTCTAATTAATTCATAATGTACACAAATTCCACTGTCAGTCAATACCTCACACTACATACTGTCCAAATTCTGTCAGTTCATCACAATCTACGCTCACTCCACTCCCTGTTAGAACTTCAAATTCTACACTCTCCCCACTGTCAGTAACTCACCCTATAAAATCTGTCCACTCTCTCTAAGTACCTCATATTGTATACACAGTTCAAAAACTATAAATAATTAATATTGTACACAATATTCACCATGTCAGTACCTCAAAATGTATACTTTGTCCAATTTCTGTCAGTAACTCACACGGAACACTCTGTCAACAATCTACCGGTACCTCAAACTATACACTCTGTCCAATCTCTCAGTACCTCACACTCTATGAAGTTTCAACTCTGCCGTTACCCTACACAGTACACTCTCTCCACTTTTTCAGGAATTCACTCTCAGCACACTGTCCACTCCCTGTCAGTAACACACACACTACACTCTCTCCACATTGTATCAATTCCTCACACTCTAAATTCTGTCCACTCTCTACCAATAACCCAAACTGAACACTCGAACCTCTGTTTGTCAGTACTTCTCTGTTTACACTCTTTCCAATCTCTGTCAGTATTTTACACTCTACACTCTGTCCTCTCTCTGACTGTACCGCACAGTGTACACTCAGTCTCTCTCGGTCAGTAACTCTCACTGTACACTCTGTCCACAATCTGTCAGTACCTCATGCTCTACACTCTAGGCACTCTCCCTCAGTACCTCACAATCTATATTATGTCCACAATCTATCATTACCTCACATAATAAATTCTGACCACTCTCTGACAATACTTCACACTGTACACGCATTCCACTCCCCATCAGTAACTCTCAATATACACTGTATCCACTATCTCAGTACTTCACAATCTACCTTCTGTCCACACACTATCAGTACCTCACATTCTACAATCTGTCAACTATTTATCAGTATCTCACATTCTGCACACTGTCAATACTCTGTCAGTTACTCACACTGCAATATCAGTCCAAAATCTCTCAGTACCTCACTCAGTACACTCTGGCCAATTCCTGTCAGTACCTCACTATCTAAACTCTGTCAACCCTTCTCAATACCTCTCAATGTAAAACCTGTCTACATTCTGTCATAACCTCACACAGTACAGTCTGTTCGTTCTCTGTCAGTACCTCACAGGGTACACTTAGTCAACTATGTGTGAATACCTCACATTTTACTCTGTTTCCAAACTCTGTCAGTACCTTACGCTGTACACTCTGTCGACACTCTTTCAGTACACAACAATTTATACACCATTCCAACTCTGTCAGTAACTCATACTGTACAGTCTGTCCAATCATTCAGTACTTCACACTTCAAATTCACTCCACACTCTCTCGGTACCTCACAATACAAAATCTGTCCAATCTCTGTCATTACCTCACACTGTACATTCTGTCAGCCCTCTGTCAATACATAACACTCTACAAACTATCCACGTTCTTTCAGTACCTCACATTGTACATTTTGTCCTCTCTTTGTCGGTACTTCACACTCTACACTCTCTCCACCCTCTGTCATTACATAACATTGTATATTCTGTCAACTCACTCTCAGTACCTCACACTTTGCACTTTTTTCACGCTCTGTAAATGTCTCACAATGTACATTCTGTCCATTCTCTGTCAGTACCTCACACGGTAAACTCTGTCCACTATGTCAGTACCTCACAATTTAAATTCTGTCCATTTCTGTCAGTACCTCACACTGTACAATCTGTCCAATTTCTGCAAGTAAATCACAATGTACACTCTTGTTCTTAAGCTTTCGCCGTGCTGTAAATGTAATTTATTCCTTTTTGGGTAATTCCCCGGCGTCTGAGATTTAATTGCCGACGTTTCGGAACTCACTATCGGTTCCATCTTCATAGGAGGGGGAATGAATTATGTCAGTGGCAGGATTGTGGGTGGTATATATATCTGGTTAGGTTTGGAGCGGGGAAGTGGCCGAGCCAATAGGAACAGGTGTGCCCGTGCGGGGCGGTTAGTGGTTAGCAGGTAGTGGAGG
>Ga0123355_10021533_pt1 | contig 10319 bp, 9 predicted proteins | sample TergutEmb28metaG_3_FD_89872 | JGI IMG/M metagenome (GOLD analysis project Ga0123355, IMG submission 89872) | Embiratermes neotenicus P1 segment gut microbial communities from Petit-Saut dam, French Guiana - Emb289 P1 | ecosystem: Host-associated > Arthropoda: Insects > Digestive system > Gut ... | reverse complement strand
ACAATATCACGACACACGCCACAATATAGGTTTTACGGTATTGGACACTTTCGCGAAAGTGTCCAATGCTTTTTTTGAGGATAATCGCTACGGCGCAACTTGCCAAGTGAAGTTGAAAGGTCGTACGCTGATACTTCTCAAGCCTTCTACGTTTATGAATTTGAGCGGAATGGCGGTTCGCTATTGGATGAACAAAGAGAAAATTGAACTCGAAAATCTGCTGATAATTGTTGATGATTTGGCATTACCTTTCGGAACCTTGCGACTCAAACCTCGCGGCTCGGATGCCGGACACAACGGATTGAGGAATATCCAAGATATTTTCGGACACAACAATTATAATCGCCTGCGTTTTGGTATCGGAAGCGATTTTCCGAAAGGAATGCAATCGGATTATGTGTTGGGAAAATGGACTGACGAGGAAAGTGAAGCACTTCCGCCGCGTGTGGAAAAAGCGGTTGAAATCGTAAAAAATTTTTGTTTGGCTGGCTTGCAAAACACAATGAATCAATACAATAACAAATGAAAACCGAAGTAAGAATTGACAAATGGCTTTGGGCGGTGCGCTTGTTCAAAACTCGCTCGCTGGCAGTCGAAGCGTGCAAGAAAGGAAAAATTCTTGTACAAAATATGCCGGCAAAACCTTCGCGCAACGTGAAAGTGGGCGACACAATTCAAATCAAGCGAAGTCCTGTTTTGTATTCCTTTAAAGTGCTGGCGTTGAGCGAAAATCGAATGAACGCAAAGCTTGTTCCCGAATTTATGGAAAATATAACCACGCCCGACCAATTGGAATTAATCGAACTCGGAAAGTTAGCCGCAAAACTCGGTCGCGCCAAAGGAACAGGTCGCCCAACGAAGAAAGAACGCCGTGATATTGAGGAATTTACAACACCGTTTTTTGTAGATGAAGATAGTGATGAATTGTTTGATTTTTCGGATGTGTGAAGTTTAAAAGCACGTGATAAGATGTTATTTGAAAAAAATATTTTTTGTCGAACACGAAAAAACAAGAAAATGAAAAAGTTAGCAGTTATTTTAATCGTCGCAATATTTTCTGCCGACAGTTTCGGAAAAACAACAAGTGAAGAACAATCAATTCCATTTCATCGTCAAATCTTTATGGGCGAAAATCAAAGAAAAATTGAGATAGATTATACTTCAAACAAAGATTTATTAAACATTGTTTTGCTTTTGCCAGACTCTGTTTCCCCTTTCGGTTGGAGGTTTGAAGACAGAAAAGAATGGTATAACGAAGTCAAATCAAACAATTTTTGGATAACCAGCGATATTGACCACATTAATCAACGGTGTCTAAAACCAAAGAGAATTTGTTTTGTAATTATGGAAAGTGATTGGAATATTTCGTTGTATAAAACTTCTGACAACTCATTTATTGTAATTTCACACGAACAAGTGGCAAGTTCTAGTTATATCAATATTTTTGAGATAAAAGATAGTAAAATTGTTGCAAATCTGAGTTTTGAATGCTTGTTTGGAGATGTCATAGAGCAACTTAATATTAATCCTTCGCAAGAGTGTAACGAAAAATTTAAAAAAATAGAAGACCAGTTTCTTTTTGATTGGTTCACGTTTGACTTTTCAGACGAAAATATCGTAGAAATTTATTCGTGGTCAACAACAAAAGAAAAATTTGAATATTGTTTAAAAGGAAATACTATTTTGTACAAATTCAATCCCGAAACAAAAAAATTTGAAGTTGAAAAAATTTATTGGAAATAAAAATTATTCGGTAGGGGCGAAAAATTTTTCGCCCTTACGAAATCAAAATATTATGCAAAATATTCTTATAACAGGAAGCAACGGACAGCTTGGAAACGAAATACGTGCGATTTCCGAAAATTATCCGAATTTTCAGTATTTTTTTACTGATGTTGATGAATTGGATATTACCGACAAAGAGCAAATCCGCCGATTTGTTGCGGAAAACGATATTCATTTCGTTATAAATTGCGCTGCTTACACGGCGGTTGATAAAGCGGAAGACGATGAAAAAATGGCTTATCTGATAAACGCCGAAGCAGTAAAAAATATCGCCGAAATCGCCGTTGAGCGCAAGGTGAAAGTTATTCACATTTCGACTGACTATGTTTTTGACGGTACAAATCACGTTCCGTACACCGAAAATATGCCTGTTTCGCCCACGAGCATTTACGGAAAATCGAAGTTGGTAGGCGAGGAAGTTTTGATGCAAACAGCTTCGCAATCCATTATTATTCGCACTTCGTGGCTTTATTCGGCGTTTGGAAATAATTTTGTGAAAACGATGATACGGCTCGGTCGCGAGCGCGATTCACTCGGCGTGATTTTCGACCAAGTGGGAACACCGACGCACGCCGCCGATTTAGCCGAAGCGATTATGAAAATTCTCAATTCCGAAAAATGGATTTCGGGAACTTATCATTTTTCGAACGAAGGCGCGTGCAGTTGGTACGATTTTGCGAAGTCAATCCACCGTTTGGCTGGCGTTGACTGCAAAGTCAATCCGATTGAAACAAAGGATTATCCTGTCCGCACGCCTCGACCGTTTTACAGTGTGCTGAACAAAGCGAAAATTAAATCAACTTACGAACTCGAAATTCCGCATTGGGAGGAAAGTTTGAGAAAATGTATTGCTGATTTGGTTTGCTCCGAAAGGAGCTAAATTTGAATAACCCCGAATGTAATTCGGGGAAGTGAAAACGCATCACAGCATCAACCCCGAAGCGGGTTGAATTCCGTCGGAGTTCAGATACAGTTTTGCGTTTGACCCCGAATTACATTCGGGGTTATTCATATTTTCCTCCTACGGAGGTTTTGTTCAATTACTTCTTCTCAAACAATTTCTTCTGTAAATCAGCACGTTTCATTTTTTGCAAATCGCGAACGATGCCGTTGCGATATTCGGGTTTGTACCAAAAAAAGAATTTCCGCTGTTCCAATTTTTCCTCTTTTGTTTTTGCTGTGAAAACAGGCTCTAAGGTATAAGGATGATAACCCGAGTAATAAATTTCTGTTGCCAAAGTCATCGGAGTTGGTGTGAAATCTTGAATTTGTTCCAATTGAAAATTCATTTTTTTCGTTTCAACCGCCAATTCTGCCATATCCTCGTTTCGACAAGAAGGAAGGCTTGAAATAAAATACGGAATAAGTTGTTGATTTAAAGCGTTCTCGCGATTTGTTTTATCAAACTGAATTTTGAATTTTTCAAAACTATCAAACGACGGTTTGCGCATCATTTTCAAAACTTGTGCGGAAGTGTGTTCAGGTGCAACTTTCAATCGCCCCGAAACGTGTCGCGTAATCAATTCGCGCGTGTATTCAGCGTAAACTTTGTTAATTTGCTCATTTTCAGCTTTGTTCATTAGTATGTCGTAGCGAACACCGCTTCCAACAAACGATTTTTTTATTCCCGAAATTTTATCTACCGAACGATAAATATCGAGCAATGCGCTGTGGTCGGAATTGAGATTGGCGCAGGTTTTTGGAAAAATACAGGATGGTTTTTTGCATTTTTGGCAAATGCTCAAATCCTTTCCGCACATTTTGTACATATTTGCCGTTGGTCCACCCAAATCGCTCAAATATCCTTTGAAATCAGACATTTGCACGATTTTTTCAACTTCTTTCAAAATAGATTTTTTCGAGCGCGAAGCAATAAATTTTCCTTGATGTGCCGAAATGGTACAAAACGCGCAACCGCCAAAACAACCGCGATGCAGATTGACCGAAAACTTAATCATTTCGTAAGCAGGAATGGTTTTTCCTCGATATTTCGGATGCGGAACGCGCGTGTACGGCAAATCGAACGAAGCATCTAACTCGCTCTCACTCAGCGGCTCGTAAGGCGGATTTACCACAATCCAACTATTCGCAGTTTTCTGCAAAATCCGCGAAGCATTGTATTTGTTCGACTCCTCCTCAATAATTCGGAAATTCGCGGCGTATTTCTTTTTATCTTTTAAACAAATTTCGTGCGGAGTTAAAACAACATCTTCCCACGCCGATTTTTCGGGCTGATTTTCAGTGAGAAAAGCCGTTTGCGGAATGTCGGAAATTTCCGAAAAAGATTTGCCGTTTTTCAATTGCGTAACCAATTCTTTGAGCGGTTTTTCGCCCATTCCGTAAATCAGCAAATCGGCTTTTGAGTCAATTAAAATACTCGACATCAGTTTGTCCGACCAATAATCGTAATGTGTAAATCGCCGCAACGAAGCCTCAATTCCGCCAATCACAATCGGCACATCGGGAAAAAGTTTTTTCAAAATCGTGCAGTAAGTAATCGTGGCATAATCGGGTCGCAAGTGCGAACGACCGTCAGGCGAATAGGCATCATCGGAACGCAAACGCTTGTTTGCCGTGTAATGATTGACCATCGAATCCATATTTCCTGCCGAAACGGCAAAAAATAAACGCGGTCGTCCCATTTTTTTGAAATCGCGCAAATCGTCTTGCCAATTCGGTTGCGCAACAATGGCAACGCGCAAACCTTCGGCTTCCAATATTCTGCCAATCACCGCATTAGCAAACGAAGGATGGTCAACATACGCATCGCCCGAAAAAAGGACAACATCTACTTCGTCCCACGAACGCAGTTGCAATTCTTTTTTTGTTGTGGGAAGAAAATCGCTTAATTGATAATCGGACTTCAAATTTCAGATTTTAGCATTTCAAACTCCTCTTAAATCTCTCTCAAAGAGAGAGATTTAAGAAGAGAAAACTCCGTACAAAAGTAGTAAATAGTTTTCACTAGTCGGAAATTTTCTTTACTTTTCTTCAACGCAAAAAAGAAAAGAAACACAAAGAAAGAGAAGTTGTAGCTTGTTGACTATTAGAAATGATAACCATGAAATCAAAAACTAACCACCTAAACAGGAGGATCGAAAAACAATCTTCGATTTTTTCTGTTTTATTGGAAGTAGTTTAGGCTTTTGTATACAATTTTTCGTATTTTTGTTTTTGAAATTTTATTCAAAATCTTATGCAAGAAATAGAACGAAAATTTTTAGTTTCTGGCGATTTTCGCCCGTTTGTGTTCAAATCTGTTCACATTGTTCAGGCTTATCTTTCGTCGCATCCCGAACGCACGGTGCGTATCCGTATCGAAGACGATAAAAGTTTTATTACTATCAAAGGCATTGCAAACGACAGTGGAACAATCCGTTACGAGTGGGAAAAGGAAATTCCGACAAACGAAGCGCACGAATTACTGAAAATTTGTGAGCCGGGCATAATCGAAAAAATCCGCCATTTGGTAAAATCCGAGCCTTACACGTACGAAGTTGACGAATTTCTTGGAAAAAACGAAGGTTTGATAATAGCAGAAATAGAGTTGCCGAGTGAAGACGCCATTTTCACAAAACCCGAATGGCTTGGCGAACAAGTAACCGGCGACAAACGTTATTATAATGTGCAAATGAGATAATAATCTATCAATGTGCAAATATGCAAATTATTAGTATATTTGCACATTATCGCATTTGCACATTTGCATATTAACATATTAGCACATTAAATCTTATGGAACATTTTTTAAATATTCCCGAAAGTTACATTCAATTTTTCCTGGTTGTGCTTTATTCGCTGGTAATTGGTCTCTCGCAGCGAAAATTGAGAATGAAAAGCGAGGAAAAAGAACCTTTTTTCGGCTCCGACCGCACATTTACGCTCATCGGAATATTGAGTTACATTCTTTACGTTATTGACCCCGAAACCAAAGTTTTTTGGGGAGTTGGCGGAGCGGCGTTGGTGTTTTTGTTGGGACTTTACTATTATTTCAAACTGCAACATTTGAAGCGTTACGGAATTACGACGATTATTATTGCGTGTATTACTTATTGCATTCCGGCGTTAATTTTGACACAGCCTTTTGAATTCAGTTTGCTGGTACTGGTTATTGTGCTGTTACTCACGGAGATGAAAGAAACATTTACTTCCTTTGCCAACCGGATGAACAACGATGAATTTCTCATCTTGGCAAAATTTATCATTATCGCAGGAATTATACTTCCGATTCTTTCAGACGAACGTATTATTGACTATATCAACTTGACGCCTCGCAATGTGTGGCTGACTACAGTGATAATTTCGGGTATGTCGTACGTCAGTTATTTGTTGCAAAAGTTTGTGTTTCGGCGTTCGGGACTGCTCGTTGCAGGTGTTTTCGGCGGAATGTACAGCAGTACGGCAACTACCGTTGTGCTGTCGCGCAAAAGCAAAAAAGCACCTAAATCTTTGCGTTATCGTTACAGCGGTGCAATTATTATCGCCACCGGAATGATGTTTATCCGAGTTGCGATTTTGTTGTTTATTTTTAATCCTGATTTATTCCGCCAGTCGTGGTTTTGGTTTTTCCTGTTGGCTCTGCTAACTATCGGAGTCGGCTTGGCTGTTTATTTCTACAAATCGCCCACTGCCGAACAGTTACAAAAACTCGACAATAACGCCGACGATAAAAATCCGTTAGAATTCAAAGTTTCACTGATTTTTGCCTTACTGTTCGTGCTGTTTGCTTTGGCAACACACTACACGATGCAAGAATTTGGCGAAGGCGGTTTAATGGCACTTGCATTGATAACCGGAGTTACGGATATTACGCCTTTCATCATAAATTTGTTTCAAGGTAATTATCAGATAATTGCGAGCGTTGTTCTTACCGCCACATTTTTGTCGATACTGAGCAGTAATATTCTCAAATTGGTTTATGCGTTGGTCATTGGTTCACAGAGAAACCGAATGCCGTTAATTATCGGTTTTTCGGTGGTTTCGATTGCTACACTGATTGTGTTGTTGATTGTGTAGAAATAAGAAAAGACCGAAACTTTTAAAGTTTCGGTCTTTTGTATAAAAAACTGCACTTTACACTCTGCAAACTGCACTCTAAAAATCAATACGCCCTCGCAAAAACAACTCGTTGCGCCGATGGTTTTCCTGTAACCATACATTTGCCCGAAGTTTTGTCGCCATCAAGTGGAATACAGCGAACAGTCGCTTTGGTTTCCTCTTTTATGCGGTCTTCCGTTTCGGGCGTTCCGTCCCAATGCGCGAGAATAAATCCGCCTTTTTCGATTTCGATTTTAAAATCCTCGTAAGTATCGACCGTGCGCGTTATCGAAGTGCGAAAGTCGGCGGCTTTTTTGAAAATATTTTGCTGAATATCGTTCAAAAGCTCGGCGATGTGCGCGTCAATATTTTCTGTCGAAACAGTTTCTTTTGTCAGCGTGTCGCGGCGAGCAATTTCTACCGTACCATTTTCGAGGTCGCGCGCACCCATTGCCAAACGCACCGGAACGCCTTTCAGCTCGTATTCGGCAAATTTCCAACCCGGTTTTTTCGCATCGTTGTTGTCAAATTTCACGGATACTCCGCGAGATTTCAACTTGGCAACAATTTCGGAAACTTTTTCGGAAATCTGCGCCAATTGTTCGTCAGTTTTATAAATCGGAACGATAACTACTTGAAAAGGAGCGAGATTTGGCGGAAGTACCAATCCATTATTATCCGAATGCGTCATAATCAGCGCGCCGATTAAGCGAGTGGAAACGCCCCAAGACGACGCCCAAACGTATTCTTGCTTATTTTCTTTATTCACAAAAGTTACGTCGAATGCTTTTGCAAAATTTTGCCCCAAAAAATGCGAAGTTCCTGCTTGCAAGGCTTTTCCGTCTTGCATCATCGCTTCGATACAATAAGTTTCGACTGCGCCGGCAAAACGTTCGTTGGCAGTTTTCAAGCCCTTAATCACGGGAATTGCCATAAAATTTTCGGCAAAATCGGCGTAAACATTGAGCATTTTTTCCGTTTCCTCAATCGCTTCTTGCTCGGTGGCGTGCGCGGTGTGTCCTTCTTGCCAAAGAAATTCGGCAGTGCGCAAAAACAGGCGCGTACGCATTTCCCATCGCACAACATTTGCCCACTGATTGCACAAAATCGGCAAATCGCGGTACGATTGTATCCAGTTTTTGTACGTGTTCCAAATGATGGTTTCGGAAGTTGGACGAACAATCAATTCTTCCTCCAATTTTGCTGTCGGGTCAACAATCACGCCGTTTCCGTCGGGGTCATTTTTCAAGCGATAATGCGTTACAACGGCACATTCTTTGGCAAAACCTTCGACGTGGTCGGCTTCTTTGCTCAAAAACGATTTCGGAATAAAAAGCGGAAAATACGCGTTCACGTGTCCTGTTTCTTTGAACATTCGGTCGAGTTCGTCGCGCATTTTTTCCCAAATCGCATATCCGTAAGGTTTAATTACCATACAACCGCGCACCGCCGAGTTTTCGGCTAAATCTGCCTTGATTACCAAGTCGTTGTACCACTGCGCGTAACTGTCCTCGCGCGAAGTGAGTTCTTTTATTTCTATTGCCATATTTTTTTTGTTTTTCGGAGTGCAAAGATAAGAAAAAAGTTTTCAGTTTTCAGAAGCTGTTTTGAATTTTAAAACACAATAGACACAATGGATTTTTTTGAAAATGTCAGAAACTAAATAACGCCAACGGCGTTATTTGAAGTTCACATTAGTCGGTTTTTTAAAGTTTGCTTTTGTGTCCTCTAAAAACAGCAAAAGGCTGTTTTCAAAACTAAAAAATAATGAGAAAAACCTATTGTGTCTATTGTGTTTCAAATTATTTCCTCATCAACACTTCCGCCAATTTCAAATCGAAAGTCGTAGTAATTTTTATATTTTCGCGATTGCCTTCGACTAAATGAATTTTCGTGCCGATTGCTTCGATTACCGAAGCATCGTCGGTAAACGCGGGCGAAAAATCTTGCTCGTATGCTTTTTTCAGCAAATTGCCATCGAAAACTTGCGGAGTTTGTACCAATTTGTATTTCGAGCGGTCGCAAGCGCGGTTTTCTCGCTCGTCGGAATAGCGAATACTATCAACCAAATCAACAACCGGAACAACGGCGCGGTATCTCGCCGCATTGTCAAAACAGCGAGAAATCGCATCATTGCTCACCAACGGTCGAACGCCGTCGTGAACAGCAATCAGTGAATTTTCATCTGCCAAATTCAGTCCGTTTTTTACCGAATGAAAACGTGTTTCGCCGCCTTTGACAATTTGGTGCGAAACGGTAAAATGGTGTTTTCGGCACAATTCTTTCCAAAAATCAATTTGCGCCAACGGCAAAACTACGATAATCGAAATTCGCTCATCGTACCGATGAAAGGCTTCTATCGTGTGCATTAAAATCGGTTTTCCCGAAAAAACAAGAAATTGTTTCGGAATATCGGCGTTCATTCGCTCGCCTTTTCCGCCTGCAACGATTATAACGATTTTATTTGTCATATTTTCTTGTTTCGCCAAATTACATATTTCAATAAACGTACCACTTTAAAGTAAAATATATCCCGTATGATATTATTCCTAAACACACTGAAATCCATTTCATCCAATCTTTTATTCCTATTGTTTTCAAATATGTTTTTTTGTACATAGCGGCAAATATTTTAAAAAAAGTAAAAAGCACCGCGACAAACACGGCAAGAATTATTATAACACCTAATAAAGGTATAAGACTATCGCTCAAAATTAAAATAAAATTCGATACTATCACAAAAAATATCGTTATCAATGCTATTTGAGTGAAAACCCAGTATAATTTAGCATTTATCCAGTAACTGATACCTGAAAGCAGCAATAGTGTCCAAAGATAGAAATAACGATAGGTGCATTCCTTCGACTTAACCAAAGAAATAAGTTGTTCAATGGCTTCGGCTCTGCTTATCAACACTGTAAAGTGCTGTATTTCACGCACCAATAAAACTGCACCTATTATCACTTGGATAGAAGCAAGCAAAATAGGTAGATTGTTTTTTATTTTTTCAATGATTTTGTTTATCATTTTTCGTGTTTTTTCGGGCGAATTCAATTCGCCCCTACCGCAATTCACCCTTACGTTGCACTGCCTAAAAGTCCCTCTCTTTGAGAGAGGGATTTAGGGAGAGTTACCAATTCAAAATCACTTTCCCACACTCGCCCGATTCCATTACGTCAAAACCCTTTTGGAAATCGTCAATCTCAAAACGGTGCGTGATAACGGGCGAAAGGTCGAGTCCGCTAATGAGCATTTGCTCCATTTGATACCAAGTTTCCCACATTTCGCGACCGTATATTCCTTTCAAAGTCAAGGCTTTGAAAATAATTCTATTCCAATCTACGTTGGTTGTGCCGGGTAAAATGCCGAGCAAGGCAATTTTCGAGCCGTTGTACATATTTTCAATCATACTTTCAAATGCTTTCGGCGCGCCCGACATTTCCAAACCAATATCGAAACCAAACATTTTCAATTCTTTAACTGCATTTTCTATCGTT
>Ga0123355_10021532_pt1 | contig 10319 bp, 7 predicted proteins | sample TergutEmb28metaG_3_FD_89872 | JGI IMG/M metagenome (GOLD analysis project Ga0123355, IMG submission 89872) | Embiratermes neotenicus P1 segment gut microbial communities from Petit-Saut dam, French Guiana - Emb289 P1 | ecosystem: Host-associated > Arthropoda: Insects > Digestive system > Gut ... | reverse complement strand
TATGACGGTCACCCAGACCGATGTCAGGTCTTTATACTGTCTGACATATCATAATCCCCCCCCCCCCCACCAAAAAAAAACCCCACCGGCTATCAAGTCTTTAGTTGTTCCAGGCAATGCAGCAAGTGTGAGATATGAACCCGCAACTCCTCGCACACAGACAACCCTGCAGCAGCGACATTCCCCAAAAGGAGTTGAATCTTGTTTTCTGGAAGTGTACACGGAATTTCTTGTTTCTATGCAGTAAAGATAAATTTCTTTTTCGTGAACATGAACCACCCAGAGGAAAAACCGTGCGGGGCTCTACAGGCATAATTTAAGAAGTGCTGGTCTAGAATTCTGTACTGACAAACATGTGTCCCTCGAGCACATATATTTAACCCTTTAAGTACGAGACGTAGCTGTGTTATACAGGGACTCAGTGTGTGCCACGCAGTACACACTATCCACTTCGGTTATAAAAAAACCAATCTGTTAATGACGTATAAGGCAAAAGTTACTGTTTGTTCTGAGAGCCATACAAAACACATAAATGCAGTGTAATCGTCATGCATAATTTTTCAGTGTTACATAAAATAACCGGTGGGCTTTAAAATGTTAACACCAAGTTGAAATCATATTAATTATTTGTAACTTGCTAATTTTTAGTAAGGCCTAAATACAAATCCCAAAATCATCTATCTAAAACAAAATATGGAGATTACTAAGACTGCTATACATAAGTGGCGGACTTGTTTAACTTGAGGTAAATTACGTAAGAGTAAATGGACATAACTGAGAGTTACAATACAGCAACAAAATGTAATCGAAACGTCCCTCTTGGGAAGACAAGTATCTTGTTAAGACCGATTCGCACTTTTATCCAACTTTATCGTAAGTTCACGCAAGCCGAACTTTGCGTCACAGAAATGGTGCTACAATGGGTGTAGCTGATTACAATGAAGTTGTGATATCCGACAGTGGATAAACCGGCTAAACGGAATTTGAGAGGCCTAGTTAATTTCAGTCTTCTATCAACCGGCAGCATCCTTCACCTATTCCACGATTTTTGGCATTAATTATAGGAGATTTGTTTGTTTATAAATTATAAGTATATAGGCCTATCTACACCACGTCACCCAAGGAGCAACGGACGGGTTACAGAATGTGGGGCACACGAAACACGACAGGTTATTAAGAGACAAATTGAACTTTTATGTGCTTCCGAAAGTACACTGATGTACAGATCATGTATCACGTTCTAATATCAGGAAAACTGGAATATCCGGCAACTTTTGATTTCGTAATTGCCCCACATCACAGATTTTAATGCATTTACGAAAGAAAGCTCTCGTATAAATTGTTTCCCTTAATCTTTATCGCGTCTCTCACAACCTCAGCGAACATCATCATCAACATAACCATTAAGCTCCGGGGCTTAATCATTCTCCTAACCAATGGGCAAAAGCGACCGGGTTGACCACACACCACCGTCTACACCTAGTTTAGAGACTTCTAAAGCATTGATTCTTACATCCACTCCCCATTTCGTGATGCAGTACTTTGACATAATATCCATTTTACGTTTTGTTTGATTAAAACATGATCCAATTTACTGTCCTAAATGTACAATAACAGAGGCTAATTGTATCACGATACAAGTGCTGACTTAGCATAATCTGAAATACAAATTAGTTTCCTAATGAATATGTATATGGACGCTGAAAAATGAGATTTCTGTAGCTACAATCAAGATGCAACTTTACATACAGGCTTTCTGAACTGGTCCAGCGACGCACGGTCTTCCTGGAACACTATTTGTATATTCACTTCTTCAAGAAAGCCGTAACTTTTTCAATAACTGCAGGTTCATCATCATGTTTACAGAACGGGCCACAGGTTAGTCGGTTTAATCCAATCCACACCTTACCTTAGATTTCAGAAGCTAATTGTAATATATTGGCTCAGACTACGTCTAGACTTCTCAAGTGATTGCTTTCCGGCACGTTTGCATAACAAAATTCTTCATTCATTTCTCGTTGTTTCTTCCGGGATTCATTACTAACAAAACTCGTTCTTTATTAACCAATCACGCTAACCATACTGGATGTTGTATACAAGATTATAACGTTCCTCATTACGCACTTTTATAATCCGTAAGTTGTGCGTAGGTTGCGTTGATATTTTGAATAATAAGAAATTTAATTTCTCTTTGGATGAACCCTCCTATGGAATCTTTGTAAAGAAGTGATAAAAAATATCGCTTTTTCATTAACGCTTTTATAGATAAGCAATCTGTTATCCTGTCAAGAAACGAGATGAAATATTATAGACTGAAAAGACCATTAGTTAACGTCTAACGTTCGTGACATGTCACAGATTATAAAAAAAAAAAAAATATTCATCCGAAGCTGTGAAGATTTTACACGTTCTGGCCCTCAGCACCCTCCTGGAGGACGGGTCCTGAATTGACCCCCAATTGCCGCTGGGTGGCCAGCTACATTTCAAGTACAAAGGTTTGATGGATCGTCTGCTTAAGGGTGCGAATAAACAGGCACAATCAGTAGAGGGTGGAGGTCAGCCAGGGTGTGACGACGGGATGAGAAACCAGCAGATGTAGAAATGTTCCACCCAATATGGTGTATACGTCTATAAATGTAACAGGCCTATTTATTCTTGGCTTAGTTAATAAAGGCTGTAATTAAAGTTATATAGCGCCGGATGTCAGGTCACTTGTGAAATATGAATGAAATTGAAAAGGATGTGGAGGTAATAAATGTCGTCTACTTAAAAGTAACAAAGGACAGAGGAAAATGACGCAGATTTGCACTCATAACAGCTGAAGTACGAGAGGTACGAAATTAGATACGGCTGTATGGCAGATCTCGTTGGTTTCGAGAAGAAAGGATCGTAGCCTACTGTAAGGCGTTATATTGACTTCTTCCCATGGCGGCTGAGTAAAACAACGAAAATCCTAAGTTATATCAGTCTCTAGCTGAGGCTCGAAATATTAGTATAAGTACATATCTACATACATCACTAATTAAATTAAGTGATAAATATTCTCTGACACAACTTTATTAATTTTATTTTTTTAAAAGGTGTATTAGACTATATTTTATCACTGTATTTAATTATTTGATCGCAACACAAAGGGATGCCTTGCCTAAAACTTATATAAACATCACGCAAGACGTTGCTGTGCCAGTAAATATTTGCAGATTCCTAATATTTAAGAAATTCTACATGCAGATAATACGGACGTTTAAAACAGTGGTGAAAGAGCAAAGAAAGAAAATAGCACGCATGAAAGACAGAAACAAAGAAAAATAATTTGATATATCGGTAATATGTTGCTCGACAGTAAATAGAGGAAGGAAAAAATTAATCCGATTTATCGATAATGCGGCATTTTACAACAACAGCGGGGAAAGAATAAGTAATAAGAAAAAAGAAAGGAAGAAATTAGTTCCCCTGCCATACAGGAGGCTCTGCTGCAGCTGAAACTTACTGGGTTAGACACGCTTTTTCATTACTCCCATTCAACACCACTACCACCCATGATGCTCTCCAGGGTGATGTGTTGCAGGGATGGAAACAGTGCTATGAGAATTCCCCATAAAATAACATGGGGCGTGAAACTAACGAAGAAACAATTAAGCAATTAAATTTAAATTGTACACAGGTTAATCGACCCGTTTCTTCGACAGATTTGTGCCATCGTCAAAGATTATGGAAGGGACTGTGGCCAACTGGACACAGAGAAAGTAACTTTGGTTACTGAACATCTGAGAGACCCGTGGATCTAAATTGTAGTTACTATACACGAAACCCAAACACTTTATAAATGACAATATTAATTATATGTCCAAATTAGTTTCGAAGAAAACCCAGTCTCATGAGCTGACCTTGTATGGTTTGGAACAGTTTTCTGTAGGCCAGTAACATCACCCATTCAGCACTTAACCTAAAACCATGGCTCGTATCTATAAACTGCTCACACACAGAATAAGGACCCTCAACTAATCTCCGTTCAAGACTGTATAAGAAATCAAAGTACTTCTCCTTACCGTGTAATCAGCTCGTAACCTGACCATCACTCTTAAACACTAACAGACTGCTCAAAAACATCTCTTAACTGCCTTCTATCCAAGTCTATAACACGACATATATCTATACGTGCCCTAAATTATCCTTTATAAATTATCCTTCATAGTATAACAGAATTCAACATGACTAAGCCAGATATATATGGTCCCACCTACATTTTTTTTCTTTGGCGTGGCGGCCCAGCGCGGGCCACGACCTCCTCATTTTTGAGCTTTCTAGATCATACACAACGACGCTCCTCAGTCGGTATGACTCTTTCCGATTAGTGATCAGTCGCAGAGACCTGTACCTGACGAAACACAACGCTCACAGCAGACAGACATCCATGCCCCCGACGTGATTCGAACTCACAATCTCAACAGAGGAGCGGCTGCAGAACAACGCCTTAGACCGCGCGGCCAATGACACGGGTTACATACTATAGTCTCACTTATTTTTCTGTAAATTTAAGAATATATAAACCTCTTACAACGACAGCTCCTTCGTAGCATGAGATCACATTTCGATTCAAAACACCTGAAAGTGCATTTATTCTTTTCGATATTCTGTATTACATGACGACGGTGCGTTCTGGTCGAAACGTGTTGTAACCAAATGATTGTACATATAATAAATATTTTTATTTGTGATTGATGGTATTATACACAATAATTATATATTATCACAACGTTATGATTGCAGTTAAGACAATTATATTTTCATCTGAAAATTACTTGCAAAATAAGACTGCGGCTTTCTCGGATGTGATACCGTGTAGTCTGGTAGTTTGTTACACTCAAAAACAATGGCCATATGTCAGTCCTTTTCTTTTATGTATCTACGTAGTTATATTATCCTCCTGAAGGGTTTATCAATCCAAAGCAAAGGAAAGGAAAGAGAAACACTGTAATAATACAGCTGAAAGCAAAATCGAACAGTAGACAACCTATTCTAATCAGGCGGGCTCAGCAGGAGGAATTAAATACGCATGTTGACTTTTATGTCGCAGAAATTACTCCGAAACAAAGGTAAGGCAGGTAATGTGCCGAGGGAAGCGATGGTAACTGACACAAACACTGTCCATTTTTGAGATTATGCATGTATGTGAAATTCCTCACGGAACTGCATCAATAACACCACGAAGAACACTTCCCTTAATTACACGACAAAGCAAAGGCAGCAAATCGATGTTATTTGATATGTAGGGCTATTTAAATGAACACAGATTAAATGTAACAATTTAGTGTTACTGGGCCGGCAGGACTTCTTAAATGTGCGAGAAGACAACTATATAGAGAATAAATAAATTATCAATATTAAGAATTCTACTTTCTTTGTTATTACAAGAACATCAAAGAAAATTTAATAGGTTTAATGTTTCTAATATATGATTCAATGTCATAATAAAGCACCGTATTAAAAAATAAAATAAATCTTCTTTAAATGGTCTAATTAAATTAAGACTCGTGCTGAATGTTGTTGTTGTTGTTGTTGTTGTCGTCGTCGTCATCTTTGTTGTTGTCGTAATTCGTTGTCGTCGTCGTCCTTGTTGTTGTTGTTGTTGTTTTTGTTGTTGTTATTGTGAATGTTCGATACGCAAGGTGGAAAGAAGTATGTGAGACACTTCTTTGCGTACGTCGATAACAGCAAGACTTAAGGGAAAATGATTATCTGGCACAAAATGTGCCTTTCATTCTTCTCTAAGCTTACATTTATTACAAACACCTTTCACGCAACAAATGTTTAGCCACTTACGCTTGACATGAAAGCAAGCAGATCGTCCTGTAAGTTTCCGATCTCCCTGAACATTGAAATGACTCGACAATATTTCATAAAATTCTCCTGTACCTCATTCCATGAAAATCCATTGAGCGGTTCTCAGACTGTTACATGCCTACAGACAGATCGATTTCATTAGGTGCCTGCATAAATGCGGCCGACCCCAAACCTGGTAAGATGCGGTTTTTATTACTTTTTGGTTGGTATATATTACATACGAAAATTTCATATCTAAAAAATTCATAATCAACAAAACTTGGGATAAAACTTTCATTCACGACAAGCAATATACACGTGTATATATATATATATATATATATGATTAAATGTACAAGTACTTGTTTTGCTAAAAAGAAAGAAGGGTAAGAAAATAGGGTAATCATCGAGACTCAAATATGAATACATGACAAAAATAAGTTCAAGATTTGAAACGGAAGACATTATATTCTTCGTGTTTCCTTTCGGCAATGGAGAGAATGCAATATGGTTATAGCTGGCAGTTAAAGTGAGCATTGCTTTTTGTGGTGGTACGTTAGAGACGGGTTATTGCGTTGTCTTAACAGTAGCATGAAGTACACTGAGTTACAGGCTTCGCAATACTTTATACACATGTGAAGTCACTTGACACGCATACCAAAATACATTAAGTTCTAGACGTAACAAGTTACTGATATTAACTGCATTATCTTCTGTTATTTGCTTTGTCATGTCTGACTGTTCATTAAACACATTTTAGATTCCCAGTAGTTCTTGCCTACTGAGAAAATTTGCTGTCTCTCTATCGAAAAGATGAATGGGTGAACTGAAATTAGCGAGGAAAGAAATGGTCGTTTTAATACTCCGTTCCATATACAAAACATGCTGCGAGCCTGTTTCAAATACCGTAACATTAATGCTGTCTGGGGAGCCTTTCGGTGTAAATGTAGTATTATAGGGAACACTGTCATAAGGAAAGTAATTTTAAATATTACAGCACGTGTTTTTATGCAGTTGCACCTTAAATTTCGAAAGTTGGTCCGGCTAAAAATTATGTTTATTTGAAACAGATTTCTATTTAACGTAAAGGTAAAAGTTTTCTCTGTCCACAGGTGTAGTTCCACTCGTTTGTAACATCGACATTAGACGGAGGAGAGCTGTTAACTTAAAAAAATGGCCGCTTTAACCATGGGAAAGAATCCGATAACCATTGAAAGGGAGGGCAGGGATAGCGCAGTGGGTATAGTGACTCCCTACGGGCTGGACGTTACGGGGATCGAATCCCGATGCGGGGCGAAATATACCACACCCGTTCAGACTGGCTCTGGGCCCACCCAGCCTCCTATAAAATAGATACTGGGTCTTTCCCGGAGGTAAAGCGGTCGCGATGTGGCGTTGACCACCCACCCTCATCTAGCGCCGACGTTAAAGAAAGAGTGGAACTAAACATCTTCGCCACTTCCGGCCATTCATGGCGTACTATAGGGTGAACTTTACCTTTTACCTTTGCCCATTGAAAGGGAAGCTGAGTGGGCTACAGAGCCGGTATAGACGTTTCGAAAGACGACACAAATTTATTGCCTATACCGGGATTCGAATATCTTACCGTCCAGCCCGTAGCTTTTTTATCCCCGTTACTTTTTTCCCGTAAAATGTAGCTTAAATTAAACGAAATATGATACAACTATTTCTGACTTTATTGCCTTAGCTGTTATATCTAATGACGGCCTTCATGTTTTTTACCAAATGGCGAACCTGTAAAGAATCAGCTATGGACGCACGAACTCGTATCGGCAGTACATAAAGATGAAGAGTAACGTGGCCGTATGCAAAACTAAATGAACGTATGCTTCAAATTAATATTTGCTAATTACCAGACTACGTACAATGTTCTTTTTTTTTTAATTTCCTGCAGTTAACATTGGCAACTCAATACAAAAACACTAAACGTCACTGAGCTATCGAAGACCATCACGATTTCACTACTTATGTTATGTTTAACAGCAAATTTTCAGTTCAGTAAAGACGAATGGCAGTTCGAGACACACAAAAAAGGTTACAGTGTCTGTTTGAGGGGAAAGACCTCTTGAATTGCCTTGGCCGTCAACACAGCGCGGACAACTTCTGACAGATGAGCAGTGATCCTTCTTATTTATTACTTGCTTATTCCCTACCACTTTCCCTCATTACAATCTCTTCACTTAAAATTTTTGTGCTCATCACTTAAAATATCGTGTTACTTGCGGTCATCCTTTACAGCTGCGCCATATGCAGTTACAGAAATAAGAGAAAAGCCTTAGCTGTGACTTATCTAGTGGGATATATTCTTCCCACAATAAATGCTGCTGCCGCACGTGTCAAATACCGAACACTGCTCATTGCTGGGTTGAATAAAAATAGCATTCATCAGTCAATTGAGGGAGAGTAGAACTGTCACTCACATTAAAGTCACTGTTAGCTCTTCTTAGTTCTGGGATTCAGCCGCATCTTTTACTTTAACACTGTAAAGGCTGAAGAGTGGGGTGAATCGTCAGGTGGTTCCTAGCTGATGGATAGCAGCAAATGTTTCCCTTTCACTGAAACGAGAGCCGAAGAAATGAGGGTCTGCATTTCTATGCCGTGTAATTCACTGGCCTTTGTAAAAGGTGGTTCAAATATGACCGGGTCTAATGTCGCCAGATTTACACACAATCAGTCCCGGTCATATTTCAACCACCTTGTATATTGGTAGATTGCAGAACAGCAAATATGGTAGGGATGACAAGTAGGCAGAATATGTCAGCTGGAAAAACCTCTATGAAAGGACCACTTTGGCGAACTAGGTGTCGATGGAGAATAATACTGAAATATATTTTTACGAGCTGGGAGTTGAGAATATGGTTTTTGTCTCTCTTTGCACTAGAGGGTCTTTTGACTTGACCCTACACATGCAGCACTTAACATATGGACCCCATAAATCGCGGGAGATTTTTTTTACAATTTAACTAATTACAAACTTAGCAAACATGAGTCTACTCTACGGATTTTTCATGTACGCTCTGCGGTTGTGTTGTGTACCGAATGCATTTGTCACTCTCTTCGTGTGAAAGACCCTACAGACTAGACTTGAAAATGAAATGGTTGTAAACTCTGCACATGTATCTACTACGAACCTCATGATAACCACTTGGGAGACCCGGACGTAGATGGGAGGATATATTAAGATAGATCTTCAGGAACTGGGATGTGGGGGTATGGACTGGATCGATCTGGCTCAGGATAGGGGCAGGAGGCGGGCACTTGTGAATGCGGTAATGAAACTTCGGGTTCCATAATATGCGGAGAATTACTTGATCAGCTGAAAACCGGTTAGGTTCTCAAGAAGGACTCTGCCCCATGGAGTAAGTAAGAACCTCATGATATCTACAGTTTTTAAGGACTAGAAATTTTAATCTCTGTCATAGTTCTTCTATGTTTAATACATGTTTGTTTGATGTAACACTCCCTGACGATGATCTGAAGACGACTGAAATTTGGCGGACTGTTATTGTATGTCAAAGTGTATTTTTAATACTTGCGCATTCGTTGATGATAATTAATAAATTGTTCATTAAGGCACAGATCTGAATATATTAAGATAATAAATTAAGGGATCATGATCTCCAGGACTTCAGCAAACTCACTAGCCTGGGTTATAAGATCTGTTTATTTTACAGAAGTTGGTTACGTTTACTGGGATCTACTGTAGTTGGAAGAATTATTTAACATATACGCAGAAAAGGTACGAACCAAGTTCGTCTGACTCCGACTAGAGATCAGTGGCCTGTTCCCGTAAGTAAGAGAGATGGCGGGATAATTTCTGGAAAGATTCTAAACATATTTTTAGGGTATGAAGGGGGAATATGTGCTACAGGATTACGTAGGAACGTCAACATTTTAAATGAAATAATTTATCAAGCGTCATGAAACACGAAAAGAGCTTTAGGCATTTCATCGAAAACTTTCCGATAGTTCTAGAGGTTGAGAGCGCAGATGGATTAATCAGTTGCTCTCCGCAGCGTTGTAAGGAAGCACTGCTACTCAGTACGCTGTTCGGAAGCGCTACCCATTATTCATGACACATCATGTACGTCAGGGGAAAAGGTTTCGCTCCGGCAGTGCAAGTCATCTTCCTTACCTGGTAAGGAGAGTGTTAATTTTCTTCATTTATTACACAGCACTCTTAGATTACGTTAAATTAACCCTTAAACTCATTTCTGTTCTTCTAAATTGAAATTAATGATCAAGCTAGTTTCGAAATCACGTGATGCGTTAGAAGTAACAAGAAAATTGTCTATAAAGCAGTAATTAACAAACTGATAAAATGTCGAATAAAGAGAGACCAACTTGATGTAACTTGCTTTATTATTTCATTATTTAATTCTCAACATGTTTCGGATGTTAATACATCCATACTCAGGAGCTTGCGACTTATTTGTTGAGTTATTTCATGGGTTGTATTGCTCTGGTTCGATGGG
>Ga0123355_10021530_pt1 | contig 10319 bp, 7 predicted proteins | sample TergutEmb28metaG_3_FD_89872 | JGI IMG/M metagenome (GOLD analysis project Ga0123355, IMG submission 89872) | Embiratermes neotenicus P1 segment gut microbial communities from Petit-Saut dam, French Guiana - Emb289 P1 | ecosystem: Host-associated > Arthropoda: Insects > Digestive system > Gut ... | reverse complement strand
TTCTTATTGTGTCCATTCTGATTACATGTGCTGCCCAGCGTAATCTTTGTGATTTTATAAATCTTACGATAGTTTCTTTCTTAATTAGAATTTCTAATTCTTCATTTGTTTTTATTCTCCATGCTCCATCATTATCTTGTGTTGGTCCACATATTTTTCTAAGTACTCTTCTCTCAAATATCAGTAGGCGATTTTGTTCTGTGACTGACATAGCCCATGTTTCACAACCGTATGTTACAACAGGTCGTATGATAGATTTATATATCTGCAGTTTACTGGCAGCATTAAGATCTTTGTTTATCAGAAGTTTTTTGTTTGCAAGCAGACTTATATTTCCCGCTTGTATTCTTAGTCTAATTTCTTCTTCTATTAAATTTTTGTTATTTATTTGTGACCCCAAATATATAAACTGGTTTACTACTTCGTAAGATTTTCCTGCTACTTCAATGTCTTGTTTTATTATATTTGTTTTCCCGGTTACCTGCATATATTTACTTTTATTTGTGTTTATTATAAGACCCAGTTTTTCTGCTTCTTTTTGTAGTGTTATAAAAGTTTCCTTTAGTGCTTTTTGTGTTCTTGCTACTATGACAACATCATGCATAAGCACACAGTTGTTTAGTTCTTGTACTAATGTTTCCTCTTAAGTCTACTTTTAATAATGCTGCTTCCAACACCAAATTAAATAAAACTGTCGACAGTGCATCTCCCTGTCTTCATCCACTGTTAATACTAAATATGTCTGTTCTTCCCTGGTATACTTCAACTACTGCTCTTGAATTTGTCGCCGTCGTCTTCACTAATCTAATTAGTTTTGTCGGAATTTTCAACATTTTGAGGTTTCTGCTTGAAGTCAATAAATATATTGTGTAGCTCTATGCCAAACTCAAAGCACTTTTCCAAAATTAATCTGACTACATATATTTGATCTATTGTTGATCTGTTGGGGCGGAATCCCGCTTGATAATCACCCAAGGTCAGCTCTGAATATTCTACTAACCTATTATATATTAAACATGTAAAAATTTTATATGTGATATTCAGCAAGGTGATTCCTCAGTAATTACTACATTCTCTACGATCTCCCTTCTTAAAAACAGGGCAAATAATTCTTATTTCCCATTCCTCCGGCATTTTTTCTTGGTCCCATATTTGCAGCCGGAGGTCAAGTATTCTTTGTAGTACTTCCGCTCTGCCATTCTTTATTATTTCCACAGTTATATTATCTATGCCTTGAGCCTTCCCATTTTTCATTTTGTTGATGACCTCAATCATTTCCTCATAAGTTGGTTTATCAATATCTTCTAATTGTTCTATATTTTCATTTTCCTTTTCATTTTTCTCGTGTCTAATTCGTTTTCTAGCAGGCACTGAAAACACTGTTGCCATCTTAGCAATATATCTTTTGCCTCGGTTAATATTTTCCCTTTATCACCTTTGTAAATTATGTTCTGTTCTTGATATTCTTTACTCGTTTCTTTGACTTCTTTATAAAACTTTCTTACATTTTCTTTATGTTCGCACCCTTTATTTCCTCTATTTTCTTATTCCACATTTCTCTCTTCTTTCTTCTACATAATTTTGTTGCTATTTTCCTCTTTTCTTCATATTCTTCCCTATTTTTCCGTGTCTCCTTATTCAGACATTTCTTTCTTGCGTCATTCTTTTCTTTCATTGCAATCTGACATTCTTCATCGTACCAATCTTGAATTCTTTCTTTCCTCTGTTCTCCGATTTTTTCATTAGCTGATTCCAAGATGGCATTTTTTATATGTATCCACTCTTCATTCACATCCTACCTCCTTTCTATTTGCCTTAGCTTTCCAGTAATGTATTCTTGATATTTATTTTTCTTATCTTTATTTTCCAACTTATGTATATCCCACCTAAGTTTGTACTTCTGTTTCTTTCTGTTTCTTTTGGTATGTGCGGGATATTGTATGTCTAATTATGGTTCTGATGAGGACACGATCACTGTCGCAATTTGCTTCCCCCATAGTTTTCACATCTTCTACAATTGTTTCTCTTCTTTTATTAATGAGGACGTGATCAATTTGATTTACTGTTCTTCCTGCTGGGTCATTCCAGGTGCCTTTATGAATATTTTTGTGCTCAAAACATGGGCTACTAATTATTAATTCATTAACTTCAGCAAACTGACATAGGATAGTCCATTTTCACTTGTCTCATCATGAGGTATATTATACTGAAACATTAAAAGCTGGCACAGTTCTAAGGTGCCACTTTCACCATACACACAAGCTGCCCTGAAACACTGTGTATCATAGTTCCATACTCATTTACACATATATGTTCTACACGGATCAACCTACAAGTTATGTCCCAATTCTTCTACATGAAGTGCAGGAAATCAAGAATTAACAACTTGTAAATTAGTTATTTAATGTTTTATTTTAGATCATTCAATGTTCAGACTCCCAAGTGATGATTCCACAAGGATGGAACATATAGGAGCATTTAATGTATGAATATGACACAAATGTGCTAATACAAGATTGTGCATTTGTTGGTGAATTATTATAAATTAGTCTCAATCAATGAATCAATGCATAGAATGAACAACATAAAATTTAGTTTTTGTATTTCAGTCACATTCAGCTTGTAAAGGCTCACTCACCATTTTTGGGATATATTTTGGCAGAACTTATATATTTTCAATACTTCAATCATTCTGTTTTAAACAGAGATGTAATTTTTTGAAAACCAAAAACCAGAACACTTAATAATATTTAAGTGGAGGGTGGGGATAGAAGACAAAAGTTTTAACCTTTCCCACAGTGAAAAAAGCAACAGTAATTTCCTCATATTACTAGAATGGCATAACTCAGGTAACAACTGTTACATGCAGTTATACCCTAATTACAATGTAACAAGACAATGAGTGAGCCAAAAGTCACTGTGCACCTACAGCAGACAACGAGTTTATTCGGAGAGCCCTTGTACATTAATACAAATACATAATAATACTCATCATCATCATCATCATCATCATCACTACCACCACCACCATGTTAGGGTTGGTCAACATTCATTCCACAAATCATACAGGCTGCACTAGTAAGAATGAGGTTGCTGTAACAGGCAGTAGTATCATTGCACACTGATGTCTGACTCAGTCTGTATTTTAAGTGAAGTGAGAAGGTTTTGATTTTGAATGAAATTTAGATTAGACTGTTCATGTTAGTTATTTGAGGCAATATAAGCTCCAGGATGAAAGAGTATTTGTTGTTATTACATACTAATGAGGTCCATTTTAATAGTAAAAACTTGTGTAGCAGTTTTCTTTGTTGGACATGCATGCTGATCAACTTTTTATTTATTTATTTGTTTATTTTGGAATTTAATACTGTAAATGTGTTTAGACAATTCTGCCATTCCAGCTTATCCTCAGCCAAATAACTTTATTTGCCACCCTACCAACAATTGACCTAATGAACATACTATGTGACAAGCATGCGAGTGAGACAAAATAATTAATTTCACAGAGTCATCTTGTAAAACTGTAACAATGAAAGCACAAGGTTTACTTTAAAACTGCAATATAAATTACCCTCAGTGTCTTACTTCTACAGAATGTGATCAAGAAGCCCTTACTTTCAGTCCTGGCATGAGTTTGTAACATCCCTTGTGAATGGATATAGAATCTGCTGGATCTGGTTTTGTGTTCCAATCTCCTTCCTGTTGCGTTCCTCCAAGAATCACACAGTCTTCACTGGTAACAACAAAACACATAATGTACATGTATACCATTTGCACGCGTGTATGCACATGCATATATGGTTGTTACATCATTACAGCCTATTTTTTCTATTATAGCTGTTCTACTGAGATTCTGATAATGTAATTTCTCAGTAGCACAAAGGGTCATGAACAATAAAATGGAAAAATTGAGGATGAGAAGGCTACAGGAAATTATGATGTACCTGGGGATGTATTCAGTTTGGAGAAGATGGTCACAAACTAACTAAATGACACAACTGATCAACAACATACATTACACTGTAGAGTGGCTGAAGGATTTCACTGAAGTTACAATGACAGCCTTAAAGAAAAAATCATAGCTACAAAATGCAGCAACCATTGCACATTCAGCACACTCACACATACAGCCAAGATGGTAACAAGGAACTTAAAAGAAGGATTGAAAGGAAAGTTGAGGATGTACTTGGACAAGGTTAGTTTGGTTTGAGAAGAGGAAAAGGAACTGGGGATGCAATTCAGATGCCAAGAGTAACATCAAAATGAACTGTGGACATAGATGAGGAATTGTGTGCATGCTTCATAGTCTGGCAGAAGGCATTTTATGGTGTAAAACAGGCCCAATTGACGTAGATCCTAAAGGCAACTGCTTTTAACTGGTGCAAAAGAACACTGATCAGCAAACTGTACATAAATTAGAGTATTACACTGAGACTGGAGCAAGGGGAGACAAGAAGTGTGAAGACTGAAAGAGGAGCTACACAAGGATGTTCTTTGCCACCAATTCTATTCTACTTGTAGAGCAAATACCTTACCAAGGAAGCTCTTGAAAGTTCTGGAAACCTCAAAATAGTACTTTTAATTTGCACTGTGAGATGTGCAGATGACCTTGTGCTACTGGCTAAGGAAGAAATGCTGTTACACGACACGATTTAAAAACTAACTGAAACTGGAAGATGTTATGGAATGGAAATGGATGTGGGAAAAACTAAGGTAATGAGAATCTCAAAGCAACCATCCATACTACAGATTGTGATAGATCAAAATGACTGGGGAACGTAGAATATTTCAACTATTTGGGTAGCACGATAACAAATGATGTAAGTTGTATATGTGAAATTAAACCTAGGATTGCCATGGTGAAAGCAGCATTCAACATGAAAAAGGCTCTTTTCGCCAGCAAATTGGAATTAAATTTGAGGATAACATTAATAAAGTGCTACATTTTGAGCATAGCTTTGTGTGGTGCTCAAACGCAGACAATTCAGAAAGTAGACCAGAAATACCTGGGAAGTTTTGAAGTGAAGAAGTGTTACATAAAGCCAGAGAGGACAGAAATATCCTACACACAATAAAAAGAAGGAAGGCTAACTGGATTGGTCAAATCTTTTGTAAGGACTGCCTTCCAAAACATGTTATTGAATGAAAGATAGAGGGGAGGATAGAAATGACCTGAAGACGAGGATGAAGAAGGAAGCAGCAACTGGATGACCTTCAGGAAAAGACATGTTAATGGAAACTGAAAAACGAAGCACTAGATTATGCTTTGTGGAGAACCTGCTTTGGAAGAGGCCATACGTGTAGTAAGACAGACTACATAATGAATGAAAACAGGGACATTGTTTTGAAATTAACATATGAAGATTAAATCAGGTATCATGTGTCTCTTTGTAATAACCATGTATTATATGATCTGCAATGTTTCTAGCTCCTTTTATTTGAAATATATATTTGTGATTGACCTGTAAGGTCCAAAACTGCATACATCTAGGATAAACTTACTTTGGTATAATGTAATTTCCATCATCTTTTTCTTCCAAAAGAACATGAAACACCCAAGGTGCCTTCACCTAAATGTGTGGAAACAGAATATGTGTCAGTCCTGACTTCTCATCCACATCTACTAGTTGTATTTAGACATTCAGGTTAAAATATTTCATAAGCTTTTGTAAGGAAAGCAAAAAACCTTTAATAGGCACAGTGGCAGAGAAGAATACGAGTAAATTCCTGAATTATAGCATATGATGTAATATCACAATGGTGTACATTTCTGTTACCTGTATCAATCCCAGCAGGACAGCCATGTGGAAAAAAAAGTCTAGTCATTATGGATGACACTATTCCACTTAAGTGAATGAGTCAGACATTGGACCATCCACATACATTCTTGGGGTTTAATAATGTAACTCTGTTGGTCTGATGCAACTTATGCTTTGCCAGTTGGTTATAAAAATGTGTGGTAATTGGGGCAGTGTACCTAAGATGTCCTTGAGGTGTATCTGAATCAAATACATTTACATCTCCCTGAAATTTGTTTGGTGTTAAATAAAGCACTTGTCATTGATAAAACTGGCTTCACTAACAACTTCTGTCACTGATTCTATTTAAATGCTTCAATTTGTATGGACATAGTATCTATTTCTGAGCATAATTTTCAGAGATAGAGAATTTCACTGTGTGATACTTACCAGACATAAGAGAACAGTCATTTATTACCACTGCATTTGTAATTCTCTATTGTCACATGTCACGTAACACATGCTGGTATGATTTTAATCCATCTCTACACCAAAACTTACAAGCTATACATCAGTTATTGGTATAAAATATAACAGTGCCATCTATGACATTCAACTGAACATAACCTCAAAATAAGTTTCATGTTTGTAGAACATGTCACCCCCAACCCAGTATCCTGTTTTATGTGTTGCCATAAATTCACATAGATATCCTGGTAGTAGTATCATTCATATTAAGGAATTAGAAAGTATGAATGTTGGGTGATTTACAATGACATGACACTGATACAAAATTTCAATTAATTTGGTGAATTTATCCAAGAGTTACTCAATGATTTTATATAGTTTTATATAAACTTTGTAATTCATATTGGATCCCATATCACGAGCTTAATTTGCACTGCATTGCACCTTATTTTAAAGATTTTTGTAATGATGGCCTGATGATGGTCTTCTAGACGGAAACATGATGTAATTTTTTTAATAAAATAACGTAGTTGTGTTTGATGGAAATCTAATGATTTGTTTGAAGGGTCTCTCTCTCTCTCACACACACACACACACACACAGTACACTATATGTTTCCTACGTTTGTATTGTTCATAAAATAACTAAGATAATTACTTCAAAACATAAGACTTACACGTAAAACCTGCCCTCTCACTGGCTGAACTGAACTGTCACCAACAAGGTTGTGTGCTTGCACCCCACTGCAGTTTATAACAACATCATATTTTTGCCCACATAATTCTTGCAGGTTCTCCACTTTATGTTGCAGCACCTTTCCTCCGTTAAGTTTGAACTTCTCCATCAAATACGGCAAAAACCGTGATGGCTCAAGAGTAAACAAGATGCAGTGTATACCACCGCTGCATAAGAACAAGTAAAATGAAGTATTTTACTCATGGTTAACACTTGTCAGTATTTATGGCCATCAGCATTCTTCAGTCATATTTTTCAGGCAATCAGGATCACAAAGAGGAGTTGTGTCATCTGGGATATATGGCTGCATCACTGAGTGAGCAGTTTCTGACATTCCAAAGGCCCTGTGTTCCTTCAGAACATCAGGAACCACTCACCCAATGACAAAGCATAATTTCCCACATGAACTGAATACTCAGCAACATCACTTTGAGAACTTATCAGAAATCAAATGTTAGAATTAACATGGACTGAATTACTGGATGATGTCATAAGGTATTGCTGACATTTCAAAAATCATTACTATCACCATCTTTAAGGCAAAATGACTCATAATGATGATCACTGAAAGGAATGGTACATTAAGGACTTCCAAATTGTCCCCAGTACACCCAACTTGCAGGTATCACCTAGAACCAAGGTTGGCATTAGCAATTAATAGCCGTGAAAGCCTGACGTCTCTCTTACATCACAACCGGTCATTCTGTTCAACATTCACAATATTTCATCACTGTTTATATGCATATTATTATTATTATTATTATTATTATTATTAAGTATTTGTGTATCAGCAATAGTGCCTTACATACTAAATAAATAATGGGTTTTAACAACATGATGAAAATATTGTTTCTGATAAACTTAAGATGACAGTTTAGCAATTTAGCTTTATACAATTTAAGTGGCAGGGTTTAGCACACACAGACTGAACACTCATCACATCTCTACAACAGCAAACGTATATCTCTTTTTTTTGTGTGTGTTTTATGAACCTGTCATACAAAGCCTGCTATCCATTCTTCTAGGTTAATGCACCCTGTCGCTGAGTACTTGGTGTCCAGTGTTTCATGACAGCATGTTAGGACCCTTGATGATACAGTAAAGTTAAATGCCTTATGCCAAGATTTACACAGAACACAGTGCATTAAGGCAGTCTTTATTAACTTGTCTGATAGTTTCAAAGCACAGCATATTTAAATAACATCAAAAAATGTGCAGAAGCCGACAGGTGCCATGGGACAGACAGTGACAGAAAATATATTGCCAAATTATACACGTATAATTCACCCAGTGAGAAAGTTTGATTTTATATATGAACTTGCAAGAAAAAATGTAGAACTTAGAAAATTCTCTCTAGCATTTCATATTTTCTGCGAACTAGGCAAGGACCACAATTATCCAGTTTCAGTGGCAGGACACCTCAGTCTAGTGGAACACCACTGCTCCACAAGTGCTGATTTACAGTCACTTTACTGTGTGAAAGAAGAAAAAAGTTTAGGCACACTTTACTACTTTTTTATTTTGTGACAAACATGCTGAATTAAAATTTTGTCATGTTTCTTGTTGCACTTAATGCATTACAGCATATAAGTATAAAGGGGACTTAAATCAGGTGGTCTGTTATTGCCAGGTTACAGTAAATTTAAATGGCATGAAAAAGTGTGAATTATTATCACAATTTATGAATGTTATGCGCGACCTACGGGCAAAGTATAAAACATGAAAATCAGTAAGTATGAAGAGTGCTGGTCAAAAGCAGACAGCTTGTGGTTATAAGGAGAAACATGGCAATATAACATGGTACTTCACATTTGGAGTCCAGTTTAGTAGATTCATACCGTACACAGTGTCATTCCACATCTACTCATGTACTCACGTTAACTTAGAACCATTGACTGATGCTAGTTTCTGAGCTTGGTGACCATTTATAACTTGATAGGCTACTGGAATTTTGGTCCATTCTGGCTGTTTCTTGTTTGCTTCTCCTGGACTATCTGTTAGCTTGTAGCACGGTACCAGTGATACTCCCACATCGCCTGCTTCAACACTTTTCCACAACTTCAGAATGTGTTGATATGTCTTGCTGGACCAGCGTCTGTAAAATGAAGTCACTAGCTGGTTGTCCTTTGTTAAAGCAGAGGAAGATACCTTGCATTGTTTGTTCAAGAAGTTCACAAGGAATTCCTTTAAGTTCATGCAGATGTTCATCCCAGAACTACTGCAGCTGAACACATTTTGATGGACATTCATGTTAAGTTCTCTTACATAAATGAAAGTTCATATTTTTTTTTTTACAAAAGGTGTCATTGACAGTTTAATTCAATTTTTAAAACTAGACTTTTACATAAATACATAAATTGTAATATATGCAGTCTTGTAAGCCATGCCACAGTTTGGTTGGTTAGTTGGTGGCCTCACCATACATAAGCCTGGTTTTGATTCCAAGCATTCCATGTGCAATTTGTGGTGGGTAAGGTGGCACTGAGACACATTTTTCTCTTAGCCCTTCAGGTTTTCCTATCAATTATCACTCCACCATTGTTACATTACTGAACACTGCAATGTAGTCAGAAACAACATAGGATGGAGCACCCTTCGCCATAAGAATTAATTAAATACTTTTGAAACAATGTTATTCCAAGTATGAGCATCAGTCATCGGATCTTCTGTCACTAAAATTTGTCAATCTTAAAGTCATACAACGTTATTTAGGGCAGCATTACATGGGGACTGAGTGTATGTAGTAGTCTCATTCAAACACATGCTTTACTATTGACAACCATAGATGTGGTCATGGTTCATTGTATGAAGGGATGCAAAGATGAGTGTCACCATCAACAATGCATCTTAAATTAAGAACTATTTTAAGGCACATTACAGAGAAGATAAATTTCTGACAGAATCAGCAGTAGGTGTTACTCCTTACACAATGTTACTCTGTGGTGTATCTTTGAGACAGTATGGCATCCAGAGTCCAGCAGAACCATCGCCTGTAGTATCAGGGCTGAAGTGGTCAGCGATGAGAGTGACATGAAGGCCTGGAATTGTCTCTTGCACTAACACGGCTGTGCTCAGTCCAACAATTCCAGCACCAATCACTGCTATATGAGGTGTCATGATTGAAGCCCAAACGGGAATACCTGTGAAGACAGTTTAAGATCTGTCAGTACCAACTGAAGTATCGAACTTTGTACTGTATTTCCTTCTTCTTTTTCAGCTTTATGACCAATAAAATTATATATATATATATATATATGGTCTGTTCAAAAAGTATCGGACCTTAATTTTTCCCGCATAAACAAATCAAGCACGGGAAGTGTCCATCATTGTAGATGTGGAGGGGACATTTATGCGCATGCATGAATTTTTTCCCGCCTA
>Ga0123355_10021529_pt1 | contig 10320 bp, 6 predicted proteins | sample TergutEmb28metaG_3_FD_89872 | JGI IMG/M metagenome (GOLD analysis project Ga0123355, IMG submission 89872) | Embiratermes neotenicus P1 segment gut microbial communities from Petit-Saut dam, French Guiana - Emb289 P1 | ecosystem: Host-associated > Arthropoda: Insects > Digestive system > Gut ... | reverse complement strand
TCGCCGTGTTCTAAATGTAATTTATTCCTTTTTGGGTAATTCCCCGGCGTCTGAGTTCTAATTGCCGACGTTTCGGAACTCACTATCGGTTCCATCTTCATAGGCAGGTGAATGAAGTATGTATTCACCTGCCTATGAAGATGGAACCGATAGTGAGTTCCGAAACGTCGGAAATTAGAACTCAGACGCCGGGGAATTACCCAAAAAGGAATAAATTACAAATTTTAAATTCGAAAAACTCACTCGCCTGTAGGAATCTGTAGGACCGCAACTACCACCGCAGCAACTTAGAACACAGCAACATCTCCAATGACGACGTACTAACTTCTGCAGCAGGGATGTGCAAAATACCGTCCTCAGCGAGATTCAGACATTAGGCCTTACGGTACGATCTGGTCCTACACAGATATGGCTTGATCTTACATTGTGTTACATTGTTCTCTCTCTTTCTCTAAGAGAGAGAACAATGTAACACAAAAGTACTCGAAAATAAACAAATAAAAAGGGAAATTTTCAGTTTTCGGGAGCAGTTGTATGGATCAGCAATTACTTACAATTTCAATTCACTAGCCTATAGTACCACACGGATATAAGAAGGTCTCGTGTAGCGAAAATCAGATCCGGTTTGAAGTGTCTTAACTCCTTCAGAACGCCGAACTGGGAGGGGGGGAACAAAAGGACATCGGGTGGAGATATATTTTGGCGGCTCCGTATCTACTAAGCAGTTACGGTGTCGAAATATACGAATGACGCGGTCGTGGCCTATTTCAGTGTACCATTCCGGCATTCGTCGTGATGGACTACGGCGAAATACTAACAATCCGACAGCACAGTCGGTACAGCAGCTCAGATTCAAAACAGGTACCATCCACATACGTCAGAAGTGTCACCATCAGCTTGACAGACCTGACGAAATCGCAAACAAATTAGTTACAAACACATCGCACTGTGTGACATCTGGCATATTAAGAATAACGTTCTTTAACCGGCTCGAAAGCATCAAAATTCAGCACATTTTATGCTAGCTGAATATCTCATGGAACAGACAAAACGTCACAGAATCACACGGCGAACCGAGCGGTGGTTGCGACACTGAAATAAGATCAGACGAGATACACCGAGCACCTCTGTAAAAGAAATTGGAGTAAATGAAAAAAAATTCCCCGAACTTGAGTCGTCCAGCAGTAGGTTCATCAAGAAAGCTGCAACATCTGACAACAACCCAGAGTTCAGCTCCACCAGCTAAGTGCCAGTGTCACAAAAATCCCGCCCTCAACTGAAAACTCCCTGAAGGGAAGAAGAAACGGAATGCCCATGGTGAAGTATCGGAAGTCATAATGACTTCTTCCTACAAAGACGTATATGACAACGTCGCATCCACATCCGGAAAAAAATCTGCAACTGAAGCACCGAGTCAAATTCTTGGAAACACAAGTTCCACTGCGATGAAGAAAACACGTCGTCTGTGGCCGAGAGATACAAAGATGACGACGACGATGATGATTATGATGATGATGATGCACTCTGCTTTTATTGTGAAGAACGACAGACAGGAAGGCGGATGATAATGTCGTGTGCATTCCGTAGGATGCCAGCAGTGGATTTACGAAGAGTGCAGACAGGGAAGCAGGGCAAGACAGCGCTTTGCTTGATTCATGTCGCTAGTTTACACGCATAATGTCTATGTTTTTGAAAGCTACTTCTTTAATGTGAAAAGTTTGGTTGTCTCAGAACTGGAAGAAAAGCAAAATGTTAGCTAATAAGCAACAGCTATTTGTTTCGTTCTTTTCGTTTTCTAGCGATACGTTACGTTCGCCTGACATCATGCAATGAAAGCAAAGACAATTCATGTATATGAAACTTGCAATGGTTCAAGCGACTCTTCAAAGAAGTACAACGAAATTCTTTTTAATTTTCTCCTCAATTCATGTTTAATTTTGTAATTACGTTCCATCCCGTAGAGATCCTCTGCTGCGTATAGTAGTCATACTTTAATGGGTATGAAAGTTGTAATGTTTCGGATAATGTAATATTTAACGAAGTACAAGCACATATTGTTTAGTCAGAAAATTTCTCTTCATTTTGTTGCTATATTTTACTTGGTAAGTAAATTATGATGCAAAAAGGTTATCAGCACGTGTCTAAAACTTTTACAAATAACTGGAGTTCATTGTGTGTGTGTGTGTGTGTGTGTGTGTGTGTGTGTGTGTGTGTGTGGAACGTCAGGTTATACAAGAACTAAATGACCAAGAACGCTGCTGCGTAAATAGAACTTTATTTTTATATCTCCTGCACGTACGTTATTAAAGTCTGACTTTCAGCTTACATCCCCTGCACGTGTGCTTAACGTTAACTGCTAACAGCAAACCCCCCCTTAATAAAAAGCACGCCATATTTATAAATCTGTTAAGGAGCCGCACTTGCCGCTGTTTCCATTACATGTACCAAATTTGTTGTTACGTCAGATAGCACAAATTGTACACTAACACACTCCGAAACACAAGCTCTTTCTCACCACACTCTCAGATCAAACTGCCCAACTGTCCTAAACGTTTAATTCAGAAGTTTGTTCAGAAAAGGGACAACGTGACAATACAAGGGAAGCGGGCGGCGTGGAAACTAACTCAGTCGAGCTTGCTAATTCGCATTTCTATTTAATTCTGTTAAAAACTTCAGAGTAAACACATTTATCTGCTGACAAACGAAGGAAAAACTGCACTTCGTCCACACTGTAACCGTTTACATGCGAGTGGTGGAATGTCTGCCGAGTAGCTAAATGGACTAATACCATGTATCACAGTGAGTAAAGCTGACAGTCGCTAACCTAATCAAGAAACTCCCCGCCTTTCACAGAACCCGAGAAATTACTCGCGTCTTCACAAGAATCCGCCAGTGTATCCTATCCTGCATCACTTGAATCCATGTCTCGTTAAAGTTTAAAGTATGCCTCCGCCGATTCCCATGACGCTCTACCTTCTAACGAGTTCAACATAAGTGACTGACTTCTTGAACCGCTTGAGGTCCCTCAGCTGACGAAGCACCTATGACGCTCTACCTTCTAACCATTTCAACATAAGTGACTGACTCCTTGAACCGCTTGAGGTCCCTCAGTCGACGAAGCACCTAGCAGACTCTGGAACTTGTCACTAGACCCTACATAAAGGGAGCGTAGTATAATCCATACCTCGCACCCCACTGCGTCGTCATTTTACATCACCTTGCCATTTACGTGTAGGGCTCCCATAGGGATCCTTCTTCCTTTTATAGGAGCAGTGAAGAGGACGTCTGATAACACAGTGCTGAGAATTATTTATGGACCCAGAAGAGACAAAGAGGAAGACGAAGTTTCACAGGAAGAGCTCAAAACATTATCAGGGTGACGAAATCAACAACGATGAGAGGGGCACCACATGTAACACGCATGCAGGAGAGAAGTGCGTACAGGATTTTAGCCCGAAGACGTGACGGGACGAAAATTAGGGAATCAGAGGCGTTGAATAGACTGGAGTTATAATCAGGCACAGTGAGTGAACTTTCCGTAGACGATGATCAACCTGTAAGATTCAAGGATCGTACGTCGGTCCGTATGAAGAACAGTCTTCTGTGATGCGGTGAAGTGTATCCTGGTACAGTGTAGGTAAGTGTACACACGCAAGTACACTCACCTACACTACTGCGACCACACACACATGAACATCATAACTGTTAAAAATTAAAGCACACTTTCTACCAACTATGATCATTCGACAAAAAAACTACAAACAAATTCGCACCTAATACACACCACAAGTACCAAAACTTACACTAACACTACTTCATACATATTTACAGAACCAGACAGCCTATATGGTAACCAACGCTATCGTCATGAGCTCCTGATGATGGGCATAATGGTGACCGAAACAAGTTGAGCCTAACATAAGCATAATAAAGTAATAAGTGGCATCTAGTTGGATTTTATTCTTCAGTTATCAAGATGATGCACGGTCCAATACACATCAAAACCCTACTTTAGTGTCTGAACTATGACATTGCAACAAAGCGTCAATCTCGATCCCCATTATGGATGCGCACAGACAAGAAGCATTAAAGCCAAATGAGATGCTGGAGTAGCCCTGGAAAACGGAACACAAATGCTATGGGTATGAAGGGGAAATGACTAATTCGAAATTCCCAGGGAACTACTGCACACGAACATGAACAAGAGATTTGTGAGAACGGGACAGCTGGCGGATGCAAGCCATCACACTAAGTAATTGGGCAGAGCTGTGTTCCTCTCCTGAACACCGTCTTCTATATACATCAGCGTCTTAGTCGCAAGACCGACATTTAACGGGACTATCGTACTCGCTGTACACGGCCCATTTACTTAGTCATATTAATGAAGCAAGAACACACAACGCAGTACAAAGTAGGCCTGAAGGTGTCCGTGTGCTGAAACACCGATAGCTTAGGACGTATCGAAATACAAGACTAAAGTAACACGCACTCTGAACTGTAAGAACAGAGGAAGTTAATATACTAGCTTCAAGTTGTGGTTGCATTACCCCCGGGGGGAAAATCTCTCTGTCCCATAGCACAAATAAATAGACAAGACTAAACAACACTGAAGGAAAGTAAAGGTAAAGATGTACGTGTGCCTCAACACCAGGGCGTAAAGACATAAGAAGGAACAACGGTACAACACCATTCCGAAATTCGGAACTAGATACGATGGCCGAGCAGCTTCCAGTTCCGGTTGTTTTCCCCCTGAGTACACAGCCCACTACGCCACTGCACAGGAGACTCGGTGGACACTCGCAGGACCGGTCCGGACACGGAGAAGTTGAGAAACATCCCTACCAATGACGAGATTCAAATCGCGATCATCCTGGCCGCAGCAGTTGCTACAATAGCTGAGCTACCCCGGTGCATACGCGTCCGAAAAGAATCGCGAACTTCTTCCTCTTTCTTGAGCCCAAATGTGAACACAACTCGGGCAACAGCAAGTCTGTACACAGTCCTAGCGCTCGTTTCTGTGTGTCCTGAACACATGGTGGAGATGTAGGGCAACGCTATGAATATACGTGAGTCAATATTTACGTTTCGCAAGTATATAATTTTGGTAGATTTCCACTGTTAAATGTTAAAATATCTTCCGTATTTACTCATTAAGCAAACAGAGCATGTACACCCATAACATTTTATTAATTTATACAGTGCACTCAGTGTACGCCTAAACAAATATTCACTGAATGCAGACAAAAACGCATCATTTTTATACGTCTACGTACTAAAATTATAGTTGCCCATTTCTGCTAACAAGATAAGGTTATTTTCCAAGGAACGAAAACACCTCTGCTATAAATCACATTATACGCTCCTACCGACATGTCCGATACTAGCACAGCCCGTCCATAGTTACAGAGACTTCCCACATTCCGCTGAGACAAGTAGTAGGACTCCGTACGTGGGAGATCAGTCTGCCTCAAGGCATCAGTTCTAAACAACTAAGTAAAAGAAACACAAAAGATACGTAGCAGCACAATTCGATTCCGGTCAAAAGAAAGTAGTTCCCTTTTTTAAACACGCTGTAGGCTACAAACCGTGTGAGTGTTCTTTACACAGGTAACTGCACTGTGTGCATTGGGCCTTGTTAGTAGGTTTACGAGCCGCCGCAGGACTCGAGCAATTTAACTTACAAGCCACGCATAAAATACAGGGCGATTCAAAACCCTCGATACATTGGGGAAAAGGTCTCTGTTTAAAAAAAAGTGCTGTATATGGGCATCAAGGGCATTCGCGCCGAAGAATGACCTCTATTCACTCTATAGACAAAGATATTTCAGTATTTTACTAAAAAGAAAAAATGCAACTGCTCCCTCTGTATGGAGACTTTTGAACCACCCTGAGTACAGGCAATATTGCTCAGTGCAAGGTACGCCAGAATGTTTGCCTTACAACTACGAAACCACAGAGGCTACACAGCAGGCCGCCATGTAAGAGCGACATAACAGGCCGATGTCCACAACAAACCTCACCTGCCTCACAACTAGTTCACCAGCAGACTTTTACTACACATCCCTAAACTGCCACTTCAGCAATTTCCAGTACGAAACAAGCAGTCAGGTACGAGCATGCTGTTATAACAAACCATTCGACTAGCTCGTGCAATGAATTGCGTTACCGTATCAAGAACTCTGGCGTGCAAAGTGCAACAAATCTAAGGGAGAAAATCATCTCTAGTCGGAAACGGAGGTTACCTGCTACACAAATTACGATTTTTTTTGCAAGGAACGATATTTGTGGAAGTAATACTACAGCCAATGTGGACGATTACTTAAATCGAATCAGTTAACAAATGTCGCACCTCAACGTAACGAAATGTCTCGTTTCCGTATAACTGCAAAATTCGGAGTGAACCTATGATGAACAGCCGTAATTATGAATAATATGAACACACGTGTTCGCTGAGCCCAACCGCAGATCATAAAAAGCTAAGTGCTCATTCTTGCTTCATTTAGTGAAGGTATTCACTCAAACGCACTGTGTATTTAGCACATCGGAAAGCGAAGGATGAATGTGAAAGAATGAGGTGGGAAGAAGCGGCGGTCTGTTTTAAGAACTATCCCAGTATGTGCCTGGAGGACCTGAGGAAGCCAACGACACATAAGTTTTAGTTGGTTATTTAACGAAGTTGCCAACTGCTAGTATTATATGGCGCCTAGAATATATGAATGAATGAGTGAATGCGTATCGAGCACTGCTGAATGACACTGACAGAGAAAAACCGAAATATACACCCTGTCCCAGTGCCACAAGAGACATCGTAAGTCTCACATGGAACAACCTCAGACGTGAACTGCGGGCGAATAACCGGATGCGCAATGGCACATCTCGGAAAAACTGGGTAAAGACAGTTGGTCAGCCTAGGGTCGAGCAGAAAAGTCGACAACTTGAACAGAAAGTTGGGCCAAGATATTTAACGAGGCTCTGTCCGTTACGGAGGGTCTCCAGAGGTTCATGACAGAGTATGGTGAGCACAAGAAAGGAGAAAGGCTGAGGATCTGAAAGAAGGCGGAAATTATTAGTTTCAAAACGCCATCTCAGAAATAGCCTGGAGAGTCTAAATACGAACAGAAGAAACCTGATACCGCATACCCGGTAACAAGGGTGAGTGTATCTGACATAACCATGCAGGATGTGCGGAGGCAGACTGGGTCCGGCGGCTTCAGCGAGCAGGCCAGTGACGGCATTTTGTGAACACAATAACGACGCTTCAGATACCAACAGTGGGAAAAATCTTTTGACCAACACAGTATCAGCCGGCCATCCAGACTCCATAATGAACGTAGGTAGTTCCAGTTAGTACCGCAAGTTCCTCTTTCTCCGACTCAGATTATCTTGTCGGCACAGTAATTCCTATACTGTATCGGCGTGTTCGTCTTCTTCTTTGGCGTATTAAAAACATGCGAATTTCTTGCAAGACAGCTTCGTCACCCCCACCCGATGCGTACATCAATTCGGAGCATACAGTAGTAGCTTGTTTTTTTTTTTAAAAGTATCATTAAAACCATTTACGATATACATATGGCGGATCTCACATTACACAGGATTTTGTATGCACGCCGTGCGAGGTTCCAGAAGAACTGCTACTAGCTGCCACCCACATCAACGCGACATGCACGTTAATCTCTAGACGCAGAGCGCTGCTCATCTGACCACCAACACGGTTGGCGTAATGCTACACGGAGTAACTGTGTGAATGTGTGTGTGTGCGTGTGTGTGAGTGGCCAATGTAATTTTTAAAACAGCTGACCTATTTTCATGAAATTCACTGTGAAAGTTACGCCCATGACAGTATGACGGAAATCCAACGACGTACCCTTTAACTTCCTACACAAGCAATAACAAGATGGTGGCAGGGCGAAAATTGTGAGGCGGAGGCGACAATAACAAAAGTGACTGTCTTGTTCTGAAATGAAGCAAAGCAACAGAGAATGAGAAAATACGCAACTTCTGTTAAGGCAAAAGTTCTGCAGAATGTAGACGAACGTACAAGACAGGCTAGCTTCCCACTTGAGATTATGAAGTTCAATTTAATAATTTTCCAACAAGATGCGACTTATTCAGTTTATTATATTTCTGTAGGCAGCTCTACATGTTTCGGGTGTTGACACCCATCATAAGGAGCTCGTACAGCTGTAATTACAGTTTCTGGTATTGATTAACTGTAATGAATAAAATTATGTATTAGTATTAATAGCAGTGTATTTTATTCATTGCAGTTAATCAATACCAGAAGCTGTAATTACAGTTGTACGAGCTCCTGATGATGGGTGTCAACACCCGAAATATGCAGAGCTGCCTACAGAAATGTAATAAACTGAATAAGTCGCATCTTGTTGGACAGTTATTAAATTGGATTCACGATGCACGGACCCATGTACATAAAATTATGAAGTTTCTAAATCTCAGTCGAAGCGAGAAAAGTCATGACTAGCTCGTGAAATCCCTGCTCTGACTTAGTTTCAAGACTTCCCCTTGATGCTGATATAACGGCAGGGACATGCACTGCTCCACATGACCACCATTTCGGGTGTATTTATCGTTCATTCTACCAACTGGAACACTTCTTCGCTACCTGCATGCATGAGAATTCCTCCTGAAAAGCTGTAAGTCAATTAGCTAGTCAAGAAATTCCCCGCCTTCTATGGAAACCGAAGGTTCATTACAATTCTAGGAACAGTCTATCTTGTGCGTGGCCTTGGCCGATATGTACAGCGGTCCAGACAGGTCACGGTATTACTTTGCAGTGAGTCCGCTCGAATTAGATTTCATTTTGCACCATCTTCGAAACGGCGCTTATTGAACACTGATTATTACTCGAAATACACGTCATATGAACGGCTACGGCAGGGGAGACTAATATGTTTAGCCTATCAGATATAACAGAACTACACCTTAGTAATTAACCAACTTGATGCAAAAAAATCTTGTTTTATAATAAGTTTATTATATTGCTCTAAATGTTTCGAGCACTATGTGCTCGAAACATTTAGATCAATATAATAAACTTATTATAAAACCAGATTTTGTGCATTAAGTTGATTAATTACTAAGACTATACTGAGATGCCCGGTCACCAAACATCAGAACTATAGCTATCTGCAACCAGTTTGTATTTATTAGGCCCAATTTACGTTTCTTTACTGATATTTTAGGAACCCTGTCGAAAACATTTTTCAGTACTTCAATATTTATCTAAAAAGACTACTGAAAGAAGCGCATTTGAATTTTCGAAAACGTAAGGTTCTTTTACTGACATACACACCTCACATACCAAAGAGACCGGCTGCCTTCTACCCTACTTGTCCCGGTAAGAGCAACAGGAAACTGAAATCAAAATCAAGGTGCCGATACAACCAAAAAGAACGCCGCACATACCTGGATCGAAGAACAAAGGAATGTGGGAATCGGGATCACTCAGTCGGTATATCCAAGTGAATAAGCCACGGACTGGACAACGGAGAAATAGCGGTTCGATTCCTTGAGGGTGTAAATTTAAGCTTCCTCCGAAGTCTGCGGATAGACGATGGGGCCTACACAATGGGTACCGGGGGCGCTGCCCCAGGGTAAAACGTCCGGTGCGGTAAGCCGACAACTTATCTCCGTTTAGTATCGAGGTTCAGGGTGAGAACAAAATATGCATTAACCACCTGACACGGCTTATTGGAGCGACGGACGTGACGAGAACAAGTGCCACATGACTGCTGTTATAGTACTCGAATATTTAACACCGCTAATTACAAAGGACGTGACGGGACACGATCCTGACCAACTTCCATCAACTTCTCATCCTCACAGCCTTCCGCACTTTATCCTCCTTAACAGCTTTCTACATCGCGTAAGAAAACGGAATGGATTTGTTCGTATATTCTGAAAACGTAATAGTACGTAAAACGCCGTAGAATATTTTAGAACCCAAGTCGTTGTTTGAGAAGAAAATGAAATGTTAGTTACATATCCACTTCTTACCCACATGAAGTGGTTAGTCACTTGAAATGCAACCCAGATTCCAGTTTACAGCCCTGAGCCCAACAATATTTAAGAAACAACACGATGAAAACAAAACGTCACATGGGCCAAGAAAGAAGTAGGCTTACGCAGTACTTACCGACTCGTCAAGCATAGAGAGCCAGCACCTACCTGAAAAAAAGAAACACAGAGTTAAATATCGATATCTAATCCACAATGGGTTGCAAACCGTAAGGGCTACCTTTTTTTTTTTTTTTTCCCCCCCCAACATAAATTTCACAAATTAACCTACCCTCTTTCAAT
>Ga0123355_10021528_pt1 | contig 10320 bp, 8 predicted proteins | sample TergutEmb28metaG_3_FD_89872 | JGI IMG/M metagenome (GOLD analysis project Ga0123355, IMG submission 89872) | Embiratermes neotenicus P1 segment gut microbial communities from Petit-Saut dam, French Guiana - Emb289 P1 | ecosystem: Host-associated > Arthropoda: Insects > Digestive system > Gut ... | reverse complement strand
GAGCGGAGGGATATGGATTTTGATATAATATAGTTTGCCGACTACCTCTGAACCATTGATTCTATTGGGTTTGTCGAAAAATTCTGTATCACTACTCCGACCACCTGCGGTGGGGCTCGTTCGCGAGCTTCACCGCTTCGTTATTTTTAGCAGATAGCCCGCGTCATACCGACATCTTTTTCGTTCAATGCTTCCAACGGGCAGTGCCCGCAGACAATTACGCACTCACATCGTGAGTGCGTAATTTTTATTGCAATTTTGCGGGCTTTGTGTTATATTTATTAATGTATAGCAAAAGCAAGGGGGAAGATGATATGGCAAACATAACCATCCCGCGTGCACAAAGCCCGGCGGCGGCCGGCATCAACGCGGCAGCACTGGCAAAGTTCATCGGCGCGGTCAATGACCAAGGGCTTCATCTGCATTCTGTCATGGTGGTGCGCAACGGCCAAGTCGCCTATGAGGACTTCCGCGCGCCATATACCCCGCACGACCCACATATTCTTTATTCTGTCAGCAAGTCTATCTCCGCCATCGCGGCGGGCTTTGCCGTGGAAGAAGGGCTGTTTTCGATCCACAGCCGTGTGGCAGACCTGTTGCCTGAGCTGCGCGTGTATGACCAACATGAAAATTTGGAGAAACTGCGCGTGTTCCACCTGTTGACCAATACCGCAGGCAAAAGCATTGCCGTGACCGTTGACAGGCAGAAAAAGCAATGGGTACAAGACTTTGCCGAAGGCAAGTGGGAGTATACCCCCGGCGAAAGCTTCAATTACTGCAACGAAAACATGTATTTACTCAGCGCAATTTTGCGCAGGCTGACCGGCGAATGCATCACGGATTATCTGATGCCGCGGCTGTTTGCGCCGCTGGGCATTGCGCGACCCCACTGGGAAGGCGATGGCTGTGGCGTGGAGTGCGGCGGCTGGGGGCTGCATTTGCGGACCGAGGACCTGATGAAAATCGCCATGTGTTTTTTGGATGAAGGCAAGTTTCAGGGCAAACAGGTGATTCCCGCCGCGTGGGTGAAGGCCGCATCCGCCAAGCAGGTGGATTGCAGCAACAACAGCGAAGAACCGGATGGCAGCAACGGCTATGGCTATTGCATTTGGCACAACGCATTCCCTGGCTTGTTCCGGTTTGATGGCATGTTCAGCCAATTTGCATGGATATTTCCCGCCCAAAATGCCTGTGTGGTGACCACCGGCGGCGAGTTGAATATGGTTGCAGTGAACAACGCATTCCAGGCCGTGTTGCCTGATTTGTTTGACGACCAGACGAACACCCCGGCACAAGTTCCCAAACTTCCGGCATACAGGCCATTGGGCAAAACACCGCGCAACCACGCGCTTGAGTCAAAGCTCAGCACCCGTTGTATCCATTTTCCTGACAGTGTGCAGAAAATCGGCAAAGCCCTGCGGTTTCCGCCAAGCATGATGCCCTCGATGGTGTTTTTCATGGCGTCTGACAAAGCGGGTGGCATTGACAACGTGCATTTTCGCTTTGAACAAGATGTACTGCGCTTTAGCTGGAGCGAAGGGACAGAGCGCAATACCATCTTGGTTGGCATGGATGGCGTTGCACGCAAATGCAAAATCACATTGGGCGGCGTGGATTTCGTGATGAGCAGCACCGCCGCATGGGAAGGCGACAAACTGCACATGCGTCTGCGCTGTGTGAACGCTGTGGCTGAACGACAACTGACCTTTTGGTTTGGCCCCGGGCGCATGGTGCGCATGCTGCCACGCTGTGACCCCGGCCTGCACCTGATGACCGGCAGATTGTCAAACGTTGCGCGTGAGGGCATTGCAAACCCCGCACTTGCCGAAGTTGCCGCACGCATGATTGACCAAATCGCATTGGTGATTGAACCGCTGCATGTGGGATATCTGCGATAGGGATGATATAGCTAAACACAAGGTGTGTTATAAAATTTTACGTTCAATCAAAAACAACGAAAGAAAAAATATGAATTCTTGGAAAAAACAATTTGGTGCCGTGGCCGTGTCGCAAGCATTCACGCTGCTGGGCTCAGCCGCGGTGCAGTTTGCGGTGATTTGGTGGCTGACGATTGAGACCGGTTCCGCCGTCACGCTTGCGCTGGCAACCATTGCGGCCTTTGTGCCAAACATGCTGCTTGGCCCCTTTGCGGGCGTATGGATCGATCGCTATAACCGAAGGACCGTGATGATCGCCGCAGACATTTTGGTCGCGGTGTCCAGCACAATTTTGGGCGTGGCATTTTTTGTGGCAGGGTCACCGCCGCTTTGGTTCGTTTTTATGATTTTAACGCTGCGGGGGCTGGGCATGATGTTCCACACCCCGGCCATGCAAGCGGCCGTGCCCATGCTGGTGCCGACTGAGATGCTGACCAAAGCCGGCGGCTGGGCCAGCATGATCAATTCCCTGGCCAGCATGTTGGGGCCTGTGCTGGGCGCAACCCTCATGAACCTGTTGCCCGTGGCCTATGTGATGCTCATTGACATTTTGGGCGCAACGTTTGCGATTGTGTGTTTGCTGTTTGTCAAAATCCCCGACATCCCGCAAAGCGGTGAAAAAGTGCGCCTGATTTCAGACATGAAACAGGGCCTGGCTGCCATGCGCAAAAACAAACCGCTGGTGGCACTGTTTCCATCCAACATCGCCATGAACATTTTGCTGATGCCGCTGATGTCACTGTTTCCATTGCTTGTGCGCACACACTTTGCGGGCACGGCATGGCACAACGGCGCCGCAGAAGTCTTGTTTGCCGGTGGCTTGCTTGCATCGTCCATCATCATCGGCGTATGGGGCGGCATGAAAAAACGCTTTTTGATGGCAATGCTCGCCATCGCCTTGGCCGGCATCGCAAGCACATTAAGTGGCTTGCCCGGGCAAAGCTTTTGGATATTCCTGATTTGCTGTTTGTTGATGGGCGGCGCAGGGACCTTCATCCAAGTGCCGTGCATGGCATATATTCAAGAAACCATTGCGCCACAGATGATGGGCAAAGTTTTTGCACTGCTTATGACAGCCATGACTTGGTCCATGCCATTTGGGCTGTTGATTGCAGGGCCAATCAGCGAATCCATTGGCGTAAGCTGGTGGTTTGTGTGGTCCGGCATCGGGCTGGTTACCATCGCCGTGGCTGGCAGGTTGATGACCCGCAAACACGACGCGCAAACAAGCTTGCCCGGCAAAACAAATGAAGCATGTGAATTGACGGAGTAAACGATGGACCGAACGATAGCACTTGGCACATTTGATGGCCTGCACGCAGCACACCGTGCTGTGTTGCGGGGCGCAAACGCTGTGTTGTTGTTTGATGAACACCCCCAACAGTTGCTGCAAGGCAACGCCCCGCCAAAATTGCTCAGCCACGCACAACGCGCCGCGCGGCTGCAAAAAGCCGGGCTTGCGCTACTGCATATTCCGTTTGAAGAAATTGCAGGGCTTTGCCCGGAAGAATTTTTTGCCGAAATTTTGCGCAAGCGATATGGCGCAACTGCACTGCGCTGCGGGCACAATTATCGCTTTGGCGCAAAGGCCGCAGGCGATGTCAGCTTGCTTCATGCGCTGTGCAACGCACACAACATGCGGCTGCGCGTTGTGCCCAAGGTCGTCTATCGCGGTGAAGCCGTTTCGTCCAGCAGAATCCGCACAGCACTGCAAACAGGCCACATCAGCGAAGCAAACGCCATGCTTGGCCGCGCGTTTGGATATACCTTTGAAGTCATGCACGGCGAACATCTGGGCCGCGTGCTGGGTACTCCAACACTGAACCAGCACTTTCCGCCGGGGTTTATTGTGCCACACTTTGGAGTATATGCATCGCGCGCTTATGTCAATGGCCAATGGCATGCCAGCTTGACGAACATCGGCTTGCGCCCCAGTTTTGCAAGCAATGCGCTACGCAGCGAAACGCACATCCTTGGCTTTGATGGTGACTTACATGGCAAACATGTGCCGGTACGGCTGCTGCGATATATTCGGGCAGAAAAACACTTTGCGGATTTAGAGCAACTGAAGCAGCAAATTGCGCGGGATTTGGGAGAGGTCTAGAGGGAGCCGCCCGGGGTGGGTAGCCGAAGGGTTGCAGTTTTTCACTCCCTCTGTCGCCTTTGGGCGACATCCCCCTCGTCAGAGGGGGACTCTGGCGATAGCTACAACTTCTCAGCTGTTGCCAAGGCCCCCCTCAGACGAGGGGGGAAAGCCGTCAAAGACGGCAAGGGGGGAGTGCCCCCTAGGCTCCTTCACGCAGAAGGAGCTGGCCGCCTCGGGCGGTCTGAGGAAGGCGTGCGGAGCACCGTCCCACCGCAGCTTCATCGCTCAATTATAACCAACAAGGAACCATTATGTCCATCCTAACATTACAAAGCCTGTGCATGGGCTTTGAAGACCGCATCTTATTTCGCAACCTCAACCTTGGCCTTGGGGCCGGGGAACGCCTTGCGTTGATCGGTGCCAACGGCTGCGGAAAAACCACACTGCTCAAGCTCATCACCGGTGAATTGGAGCCCGAAACTGGGCAAGTGATCCTCGGCAAACATGTGCGGTTGGGGTATTCACAACAAGAAAGCAATGAGCAAAGCGGGCGCAGCATCTTTGACGAAGCCCTTGCGGTGTTTGAACCTTTGATGACAATCGAGCGCGAGCTTGAGCATATCACGCAAGCGTTGCAACAAAACCACAGCGACGCCCTGTTGCATCAACAGGCTGAGCTGCAAGAAGCATATGAACGCGGCGATGGCTTAACATTCCGCGCAAAAGTAAAGTCTGCGCTGGTGGGGCTTGGGTTCCCTGAAGAGGAGCACGGCAAGCCTGCCGCACAGCTTTCCGGCGGGCAACAGGCAAAGCTTCGGCTGGGCCGCCTGTTGTTAAGCGGCGCGGATTTGCTTTTGTTGGACGAACCGACCAACCACCTGGACCTGCGCGCACTTGCATGGCTAGAGGAATTTTTGCGCAGCTATACCGGTGCTGTCATCATGGTCTCGCACGATCGCCGCTTTCTTGACAACACCGCCACCAAAACCGCTGAGTTACGCCATGGTCGGCTAACGCTGTATCAAGGTGGATACTCCGCAGCATTGCAACAACGCGCCACGCAAGCGGAACTTGACCGCCGACACCATGACAACCAAATGGCTGAAATTCGCCGCATCGAGGGGATCATCGAGCAGCAAAAGCGGTTTAATCAAGAGCGAAATTATGTCACCATCGCCAGCAAGCAAAAGCAAATTGACCGATTGAAAGCCGAACTCGTTGTGCTGGACGGACATGTGCGGGAGCTTAAGTTTAAGTTCCCTGAGGTCATGCCCACCGGCAATGAAGTGTTGCGCCTGCATGGGCTTGGCAAGCGTTTTGGTGACAAAGTGTTGTTCCAAAACGTGACCGGGCTTATTGAAAAAAGCGAACGCGCCTTCCTCCTTGGTACAAATGGCTGCGGAAAAACCACCCTGCTGCGGATTTTGCGCAGAGAGTTAAACGCAGAAGAAGGCTACTTCACCTTTGGTGCCGGGGTGCGAACCGGGTATTATGACCAAAGCCTCAGCGACATCCGTTCCTCCAAAACAATTTTGGACGAAGTTTGGGATGCCTTTCGCACCTTGACGCAAACAGAAGTGCGCAGCATGCTGGGCCTGTTTTTGTTCCCGGGTGAGGACGTGTTCAAGCAAGTAGATGTGCTCAGCGGCGGCGAACGGGCGCGTATCGCGCTGCTTAAGCTGCTGCTTTCCGGCGCAAACGTGTTGCTGCTGGATGAACCGACCAACCACCTCGACATCCCATCGCGTGAGGCATTGGAGGCGGCCTTGATGCAGTTTGAAGGCACCATCATCGCCGTTTCGCATGACCGGCATTTCATCAGCAAACTGGCAACCAAGCGTTATATTTTGCTGGAAGATGGCCTGCAAGAGAGCAATGATTATGAGACAATGTTTGCAAAAGCAGAAAAAAGCATCACAAAGCGAAGCACACCACAAGCGCAGAAGCCACCCAATGAATATCAGCAAAAAAAGCTCGATGCCATGCAAGCGCGCAAGCGCAAAGCCGCGCTCGCCTGCTGTGAGCAAGAGATCGAGCGGCTGGAATCTGAGATCGCCGGGCTGCATGAACAGCTGACACAACACGCCGCAAACTATGAAAAAGTGCTGGCGCTAAGTGAAGAATTGAAGGCAAAAGAAGCCGAGCTCGAGACACAGATGGAAACCTGGGAAGACCTGGCGTAGCCATTCCGCATTACGAATTACGCATTACGAATTCCCTTATGCCACCTTTTGTGCCAACAACCGCACCGTCTCTTCCGTCGCTTCACCAATGCTCTTCACGTCCCCTGCACCGGGCAATCCCGCAGGCGTGAATAAACTCAGTTGCTCCATGCCAAAGTTGAAAATTTTCGGGTCAAGCAACGCACGGGCAACGGTTTCGCCGGGCAGGCGCATGCCACGCGGATAATCCTGCGTTAAAATGAAATACTGCGCACGCTTGAGCACCACACCCATGCGTTTGAGTGCCGCAAAGTCAAGCTTATGCTGTCGCCGCTGCGCCACAATGCGCTTGGCGCTTGTGGGGCCAATGCCCGGCACGCGCAACAGCACCTCCAACGGCGCAGTTTGCACATTCACCGGAAAAAACTCCGGGTGGCCAAGTGCCCAGTTGCACTTTGGGTCAAGATAAGGATTAAAATCCTGGCACCGTTCGTCCAAAATTTCATTGGCTGCAAATTTATATTGCCGCATCAAAAAATCAGCTTGATACAGCCGGTGCTCACGCAGCAACGGCGGTTTGGTGTCCAGCGCGGGCAACATTGAATGCGCCACCACCGGAATATAAGCCGAGTAAAACACCCGCTTCAGCGCATATTTGTCATACAATCCCTCCGCCAACTTGATGATGTGAAAATCCGTCTCTGGGCTGGCACCGATGATCATCTGCGTGGCCTGACCGGCGGGGTTTGGCAGCTTTGCTTGTTTTTTGGCAAGTGCCGGCAAGTTTTTCTGGCGTGGGGCCTCAAGAGCACTGCGCTGCACCGACCCCGCGGGCAAAAGGGCCCTGCGCTGGTCATGCATTTGCTTCATCTGCCCCATCGGGCCCAAAATTGACTTTCGGGTTTTGTCCGGCGCATAAAGCTGCAAGCTTTTTTCGCTGGGGAATTCAATGTTCACACTGATGCGGTCTGCCAGCAAACTGGCTTGATGAATAATCTCCGGCGATGCACCGGGAATGCACTTGACATGAACATAACCATAAAAGTGATAGACATTGCGCAAAAGGTCCAACACACGCACCATGCGCTCCATCGTATAATCCGGGTTCTTGAGCACCCCGGACGACAAAAACAATCCCTCAATATAGTTGCGGCGATAAAACTGGACCGTGAGGTCCGCAAGTTCCTCCGGCGTGAATGTCACGCGCGGAATATCATTGCTGCGGCGATTGACGCAATAGGCACAGTCATAAACACAGTTGTTGGTCATCAAAACCTTCAGCAGTGAAACACAGCGGCCGTCCGCCGTGAATGAATGGCACACCCCACATGCCGTGGCCGAACCAATGCCGCGGCCCGTTGGCGCACGGTCCACGCCCGATGACGTGCACGCCGCGTCATACTTTGCGCCGGCGGTCAGATATTCAAGTTTTTGCATGATATCCATGTGTGTTCCACTCCAAAGCGATGAAAATAGCGAACATGTGTAGTGAAAACATGTTCGCTATTATTATAGCACATTTTTTCGCCTTGTCAAGCATTTGGCGAATATTTATTCTCCAGCCCACACAGCCGGGCTTTTGCTTGACTTTTCGCCCCATTTCCGCTACAATGAAAGTACTGATTAACACGAGGTACAACCATGAAGCGATTGACGATATTTGTGCTAACGCTTGTGATACTGGGGCTGGCGGCGTGCTCTGCAAAGCCCGATATGAATCCGCCCGAAGCTTTCGATGAGCCGGAGACGACCACGACAGCTACGACCACGGTGCTTGAAACTACCACGGAAGAAGCAAGGCAATTACCTGAACGGCTTATCCACACGGAGCTTGCGCTTTCGGATACGATTACCGTATTTACAAGATTAAACGAATATTATTTTATGAACTGGCCGTGGGGCTTGTTTGTTTACGAAATCTGGATGCGTGATGAAGCAGTCGGCGAAGAAACTATTTTGCTGGAAACTATACGATTCTACGATGCAGAGATTTGTGAGAGCGTTTGGAACTATCTTCCAATGTCTTTCGCGCTACATGAAACTGTAATTAGCGAGCGCGTTTTTTCATTTACCCTCGGCCCGCCTGAATCTGGCGGGTGGTCAAATTCAATATTCTATGACATTGAGTTGCGGCAAGAAATTGAAATAGCCGACGAACGGAGCTTTTGGTTTCGAGAAGTAGGCGACGGACGGGTTTATCTGCGTGAGCGAATATGTTCATATGACGCAGACGAAGAAACAATATATTACATCGAAATCTCTGCGCTGGAAAGCGGCGAACCAGTGATCGTAAACGAGGTACAACCATGAACATCGAAGAAACCCGCGAGCTCAAACTTGATTTCACCAAACTCAACCATGTGCAAGGCGTCATCCCCGTGGCGGTGCAAGACGCCGACACCCGCGAGGTCCTGCTCATTGCTTACACCAACGACCAAGCCCTGCGTACGACCCAGCGCACGGGCCAGCTTGTGCTGTGGAGCACATCGCGCAACGCCCTGTGGCACAAAGGTGCCAGCGAAAGCGGCAACGGCTTCACTGTCATCGAAATCCGCGTGAACTGCGAACAGAACTCGCTGGTTTATCTTGTACGGGCACAGGCGGGTGGCATGTGCCACACGAAAGATGCTGGGGGGCAGGCTCGGCGGGGGTGTTATTATCGCCGGGTTATGGGGGAAGAGCTTAATTTTCACGATGAGGATAAATAAGAAGCCCTAAGGCTCCCTCTGATAGAGGGAGCTGGCCGCCTCGGGCGGACTGAGGGAGGTTCGCGGAGCGAAATAGCAAACAAGGAGACTGCATTCAGACGCACCGAAACAGAGTTAGAGGTAAAAACACATGGACAAACATAATTTACAACATCAGATTTACAAGCTCGATAATGACAACGAAGTAAATGCCCTCGTGAAAGACGAGACGATTTGGCTTACACAAAAATCAATGAGCGAATTGTTTGAGGTTGGCGTGCCTGCAATCAGCAAGCATTTGAATAATATTTTTGAAAGCGGAGAACTGGACGAAGAAGTGGTTGTTTCCATTTTGGAAATGACCACTCAACATGGCGCGTTAGCGGATAAAACGCAAACAAACAAAGTCAAGCTATACAGTCTTGATGCCATTATCTCTGTTGGCTACCGCGTAAACTCGCTGAAAGCCACGCGCTTTCGGCAGTGGGCAACCAGCGTGTTGCGGGAATTTATGACCAAAGGCTTTATCCTGGATGACGACCGCTTAAAACAAGGCGAAACCGTTTTTGGCAAAGATTACTTCAAAGAGCTGCTTGAGCGTGTTCGCTCTATCCGTTCCAGTGAACGCCGCATTTGGTTGCAAATCACTGATATTTTTGCTGAAATTAGCGTGGATTATGACAAAGACAGCCCTGTCACGCAAGCGTTTTATGCCACTGTGCAAAACAAATTTCATTATGCGATTACCGGACAAACAGCCGCAGAAATCATCCACGATCGTGTTGACCGAAACAAAAAAAACGTGGGATTGCAAACCTTTCAGAATTCGCCTGATGGCAGAGTTCTCAAAAGCGATGTGTCAACCGCCAAAAATTTTCTAGACGAACAAGAAATTAGAAAATTGGAGCGAAGTGTTTCTGGCTTTTTTGACTACGTTGAAGATTTGATTGAAGACGAAGCGTTGTTGACAATGGAAGACTTTGCGAAAAGCATTGATGAATTTTTGAAATTTCGACGCTATCAAATTTTAGACCACAAGGGCAAAGTTTCAATGAAAGACGCAAAAGCCAAGGCTCATTCGGAATACGATGCATTCAACAAAACACAAAAGATAAATTCGGACTTTGAAAAGCAAATTGCAAAAATTGAAACCAAACGAGGAACCTAATATGCTCAACCAATTTTCTCGCACTGAAATCCTCCTCGGCCGTGATGCCATGGCCAAGCTCACCGCCGCACGCGTGGCCGTGTTCGGCATCGGCGGCGTGGGTGGATATACCATCGAAGCCCTTGCCCGCAGCGGCGTGGGTGCACTTGATTTGTTCGACGATGACAAGGTGTGCATCACAAACATCAACCGTCAATTGCACGCCACACAAACCACCGTGGGGCTATATAAAGTTGATGTCGCGCGCGACCGCGTGCTGGATATCAACCCAAACTGCGTG
>Ga0123355_10021527_pt1 | contig 10320 bp, 12 predicted proteins | sample TergutEmb28metaG_3_FD_89872 | JGI IMG/M metagenome (GOLD analysis project Ga0123355, IMG submission 89872) | Embiratermes neotenicus P1 segment gut microbial communities from Petit-Saut dam, French Guiana - Emb289 P1 | ecosystem: Host-associated > Arthropoda: Insects > Digestive system > Gut ... | reverse complement strand
CAAACAGAAGGCTTCATATATCGTGGAATAGGAAGAGGAATGGGAGAATAAATCTTGAATAACATTGGGACAGCAGTAATTGGAACAGGTTTCTGGGGAAAAAACCACTCTCGAATCTATAAAGAACTGGAAAACACGAACCTAGTTGCAATTTGTGATGTTAATTCTGAACGGGCTAAAGCTATAGCAGAACAATATGGAGTAAAAGCTTACACTGACAGCTCGATAATGCTAAAAAATCCTGAAATTCAAGCAGTTAGTGTATGCACATGGTCAATAAAATTAGCAGAAGAAGCGTTAAAATGTTTACATGCAGGCAAACATGTTCTTGTAGAAAAACCCATGGCTACGGATACAAAACAGGCTCGAATATTAATAGACACTGCAGAAGCAAATGGATTACATTTAACTGTTGGTTTTTTGATGCGGTTTATTCCAGGACTTCAACAGATAAAACAAGCTGTGGAGACAAAAAAAATTGGTGAGTTGGTTTCTACAATTGCAAAAAGGGTTACACAGTGGCCTGAGAGGATTGGTGATGTTGGTATTGTGAAAGATACGGCGATTCATGATATTGATGTTGCACGGTTTGTTTCAGATGAGGAACCGGTAAGTGTTTATGCTAAAATGGGTAGCATGCGTCATAGACAATTTGAGGATTACGCTCAGATAATGTTGACTTATGAAAGTGGGAAAACATCGTTTATTGAAACTAACTGGTTAACACCGTATAAGATTCGTTCTTTAAATGTGACGGGTAGCGAAGCTATCATGAGGTTAGATTATAATAGTCAAGAATTATGGATTGATAATGCTGTTGAAACTGTACAACCAAGGAATCCCTTTAAGGAACCGTTAAAAACTGAAATTGAACATTTTGTTGAATGTATTATTGAAAAGAAAACGCCGATAATTACAGGTGAAGATGGTTATAAAGCATTAGAAATTGCTTCTGCAGCTATGAAATCGTCAGCTAAAAATACTGTGGTAAAACTAAAATAAATAGTAATTTAGAGAAATGTTCTAACCTTTCAAATTGAAAGGTTTTCCGTTTTTTACAATATTTTCTGGAATTTGTTCTTTCCATTTTTTGAGGAATGGTAAATCGTCTGCATCTTTACGCAGTTCATCAGGGAGCATTTCAGGGATTTCATCACGAATAGGGTACCAGCGGTGACATTCGGGGCAGATAATTAGACCTTCGACGATTTCGTCTTTTTCTTCGAACACTAACAAATCAAGGGGGTGATGTTTGTCAATTGGACATGCTAGAATGTCTATTAATGGGCGTTTCATATAAGGTCACAAGGGTATAGTAAACTTGTTTCTATAAAAACTTACTCGGTAAATCAGATACATAAATATCTGAAACTGTTTGATACCAATTGGGACCAATACTGCGTATAACACGAGAAAAACTAATGGTGCAAGTCACGCCTAATAGGTCCAAATGTTTAACGATTTTTTTGTGGGTCTTCTCAAGGGGGTTCTCGTCTTTAGTAGCGTGTTGGAAGTCAAAATAGTGAATATAGCCGCCAGACTGTTTTAGAGCCAATAGAGCATATGGCAGAGTTTCAAGAGCTAATTCTGGTAAGGGCATTAAGACTCGGTCAGCTATACTTCGTAGTTGTGAGTTAATGATTTCTTTTGAGTCTCCTAACATGGGAACAACACGGTCAGAGACGTTATTGAGTTGTACATTTTTTTGCATAAACTCATACGCTGTTGGGTTAATGTCAATAGAGTAAACTTTTGTTTTATGGGTTTTAGCGATTAAAATAGAGAAGCAACCAACACCTGAAAACATGTTTACAATAATCTCGTCAGGTACAACAAGGGAAGATATGCGTTTGTGTTCAAATAAGAGCCGGGGTGAAATATAACAGCGTTCAACATCAACTTTAAAGAGGCAACCGTGCTCTTTATAGACTGTAACTGTACGATTTTCACCGGTTAAAAATTTTAGATGTCTAACCCTAAAGTTGCCGTGTACTGCGCTGGTTTGCATGAAAACTGTTTTAACTCTGCCGTGGTATAGTTGCATTATTGTCTCTGCAGTTTTTTTAGCGTTTTCCACATCATTGTCTGAGGGTGTTTTGATGATAGCTATGTCACCTACAAGATCGTAAGAATTATAAATTTTAGTCGAGTTTATGTCAGTTACTCGCGCTTTTAACCTGCGTCGCATTTTTTATTTCTTTATTCATTGGAAACGTTTAAAAGTAAAATGTTTTTCTTTGTAAGAAGAGGTATTTCTAATGGAAAAATCAGGAATTATTTATGAATGCATGCGTTGTGGAGCAAAGGTTCCATCTGAAGAGTTAGAGTTACGCGGTGGAGAAACAAAATGTATCATTTGTGGTTATCGTATTTTAAAGAAAATGAAACCACCTGTAGTTAAAAGAGTTCAGTCAAGGTAAATATAGGAATTTGCTCGCCAATGAGCAATTAATTTTTGATTAAAATATTAGATTAGTAATAGTCATCATCTTCACTACGACTAAGTTTACGTAATGCTTTTCCCTTCATGTTGATGTTAGCAAATTTTGGCTCGTCTTCAAAGAACTCATCGGGTTGTCGTTCGACAGTTTGTCGCTTCACAGTCTCTCCGCATATACCTTGAGATAACAAACGTCGTTTATAACATGTGGCATAGGTACATTTTATGACGTTGCAATATTCATCACCGTCTTTGCACCAGACACCATCGCGTCTGAACCAAGCAGCGTTCTTCCCACATTTAAAAGACGAGCAGGATGGCGAGCAAGATTTTGATTGAACCAATAGACACACCTCAAGTTGTTTTCAAAATCTAATGTATTATCATTTTTTTTATTCTTAGTTTCTATTTTCTCTTAGAAATAATATAAACTTTATTGTAATTCTCGGCATAAACAACGTCACAACTTGAAAATAGGAAACATTATAAAAACACGAGATACATTAAGTGTAACTCATCTTGGGATGTACCCTATTGGAACAAGTAATTCCAGCCTCACTTACACAGACGTTAAAGAAACAAAAATATCATCTCATAGGTAATCATTCGGCAGTTAAACGCTGTAAATGGTTATATGAATCAATAGTAAACGGAAGAGTCTGCTACAAAGAAAAATTTTATGGGATAAAAAGTCACCAATGCTTACAAATGACTCCATCGCTATACTCTTGCACACAACAATGTCTCTTCTGCTGGCGAGCCCAAAGCGGTGATTTACAGGTCACATGGGATGAAATGAAACTTCCCCCAATAAATCAACCTGAAGAAATTGTAAACGCAAGTATCAAAGCACAAGAAAAAATCCTCAGTGGGTACAAAGGTCATCCGAGAGTAAACTGGCGTAAACTAACAGAAGCATATCAACCTAAAAATGTAGCAATAAGTTTAACAGGTGAACCAACACTTTACCCAAGTATAAGTGAACTCATTAGAACATATCGTCAAAAAGATTTTACTGTTTTTCTTGTAACCAATGGCACGCTACCTGACAGAATAGCAAAACTAAGTCAAGATCCAACCCAACTATACATTTCCCTCTGTGCGCCCAATAAACAAATATTCAATAAAATTTGTCGTCCACTTGTGCCCAATGCTTGGGAGCGATTAAATGACTCATTGGAGTTACTTCAAAGCTTCAAATGTAAAACAGCACTGCGAATTACTCTTGTCAAAGACCATAACATGAGTAATATTGACGAGTACGCAAAACTAGTCAAAAAAGCCAACCCTACATTTATTGAAGCAAAAGCATACATGCACATTGGTTTTTCCAATTTGCGGCTAAAATTTATCAACATGCCGCAACTGTCAGAAGTTAGGACATTTACAGAAGAATTAGCGGAAAAAACAGGATACAATATAATTAATGAATCAGAAGATAGCCGTGTTATTTTATTATCTGCAAAAACATAAAAAAACCGATAACTGTAAAAAATAGTTACCAAAAAATATACAACAATTTCAGCAAGGTATTTTTTCATTATTTTTCAGCAAAAACGTTACTAAAACAACAGAAGATATGGACACATAAACTCCAATGTATAACATATCGGGTTAACACAAAAAAGACAGATAAAAGCAGTTTAACAAATTACCTAAAATCCCGGAAGAGTTATACATAGGTTTGTGTTACTCTTTGTAAATGTACTAGATTCCGAAAATACCGTTAAATCTGTCTGATTGGCAAATAGTGTCATGTGCATAATTGCGTGAATTATACATAGTTTTGTTTTTTGTAAAAAAGCAGTTTAAAACCGATTTTTCAAATTTAGCCTCATTTTTAAAATATTTTCTCCACCTATGTATAATTTTTCCTGGAAATTAGGAAATTAGTTCGCAAAAAACGCTCAAACTGCAATAACACAGTTTTTTACACAGAGCGACACAGCAGAAAAGAAATGCTGCGTAGTTCATGTTCACTAGATACATTGGTATATACACATATCAGCATGTATATTTGTAAGGAGAAGATAGTTTTTGATGTAAACGGATCAACTTGCTAAGTATTGTAGGTATTTTGTGTAGGATTTGGAGAAAGTATCAAGTTTGTTTATAAAATGGATAAATAAGAAGATAACCTAACAACATATAAGGTGAAAAAGTGTCTACTATAAAAGTGATACTTGAAGAAATAAAACAAGATGTAATACAGAAGAATCAGATCCGTGAAGATACGCAGGAAATCATGCGTAAAATAACTAGTCTATCCAAACGGGCGATACTATTAATTCATCAAAAAAAACAAGAAGAATCAGGAAAAACGCTCAAAATTGCAACGGAAAAAATCGGCAACTTGCAGAGTCTCTCCAAACAATATCCTGACATAATTTACTGTGGTATGTTTAGTGAGGCACTACAGGAATATGCAGAGGCGAACATTTTTTTAACGTTAATAAAAGAAGATAGATTTGTCACGCCTGGAGAAATTAATGTGCCATCAATTGAATATACACTTGGTTTGGCGGATGCTATTGGTGAATATAGGCGATTATCGCTTGATACTCTGCGAGAGGGAAATGTAGAGAGAGGAGAAGAATATCTTAGATTGATGGATGAAATTTTTATTGAATTACTTGCACTTGATGAAGCGTATATGCATGTACCAGGGTTAAGGCGGAAAACTGATGTTGCGAGAAAAATCATTGAAATAACACGTGGTGACGTAACACAAGAGGTAAGACGGAAAAATCTTGAAGATTACCTCAAACACTTCAAATCAACTCACTAAAAAACCGAAAAGAACAATCCTGTAAAATGATATCAGATAGTGCCTATTAATTACAGAATAACCAAAAGGTATCTGTTAAATACAAAAATGTCGAGAGAAAAAATAATATCGTTGTTTATTTAATATTAAACAGTGTAAAAAGATGGCAACACAGGAAATAGAGATATCGTTTAGTGATTTTGAGAAACTTGACTTGAGAATTGGAAAAATATTAGAAGTAACTCCTGTTTCAGGGTCAAAAAAATTAATCAAAATTATAGTTGATTTTGGCGCAGAACAACGTCAAGCAGTAGCGGGAATACGTAAATATTACTCGCCTGAAATGCTTATCGGGAAAAAATGTGTTTTTCTACTAAATCTTCAACGTCGCGTACTAGCAGGTATCGAATCGCAGTGTATGATCTTAGCATCTGAAGATGAAGAGGGGAACGTCTCGGTACTACAGCCTGAAAAAGATTTGCCAGAAGGCAGCAAAATCAGATAAATAATGCTAAAGAAGGCAATTATTGTTCTTCACGTTTTAAGCTGTATGGACACGTATGTTTTTGGATTTGTTAATTTTCTGTGTCGTAGGATGATTTGTTTTTGGAATTCAGTATGGTTATACATAATGTAGTTAACAAATATGTCGTTTTAACCTTAAAAACACAAGGTGAGGATAACAATAAAGCTATTGTGAGTTCTAATTATAAGATTTATTTTTCAGATATTGATTGTGGGAAAGGTAAATTAATTATTATTTAGTAGTAGCGTTATTGTTGGTTATTTGTAGAAGGTACATTTAATGGCAGTAAATGAAGAAGCACTTATGTGGGTAGAAAAGTATCGACCGAAGAGTCTCAATGCTGTGGTGGATCAGCATGATATTGTTGAAAGTCTTAAAGCGTTTATGAGAAACCCAAAGATTATGCCGCATTTGATGTTTGCAGGTATACCGGGTACGGGAAAGACTACAACAGCGTTATGTATTGCGTATGAATTGTTTGGCATGAAGAATTGGAGGAATTTTACATTAGAGCTTAATGCCTCAGATGAAAGAGGTATAGATACTGTTCGGGAACGTGTTAAGGACTTTTCGCGTTACAGTCGTGGCGCGTTTGGTGATGTGCCTTTTGCGTTAATTATTTTGGATGAATGTGATCAAATGACGGGGCCTGCTCAAACAGCACTTAGGCGAATTATGGAAACTAGTAGTCGTACGTCAAGATTTATTTTAATTTGTAATCAATCGAGTAAAATTATTGAGCCTATACAAAGTAGGTGTGCGATTTTTCGATTCTCGCGACTTGATAGAACTGCTATGATAGAGCATTTAAATGAGATATCAAAAAAAGAAAAAGTAAATATTTCCTATGAAGCTATCGAGAGAATTGTGGATTACAGTGAAGGCGATTTGCGTCATGCTATTAATGCTCTGCAAACAGCGGTGGCTTATAGAGAAGATGGGGTAGTGGATGAGAAAATTGTTTCTCAAGTTATAGGCGAAGCAAGTCCGAAACAGGTACAACTTATGCTTAATAAGGCGATAAATGGTGATTTTGTGGAAGCTCGTCGGGTGATGTATGATATCATTGGTACATATGGTTTTACTGGTGCTGAGATTATTCGTCAGATGCAGAAGGAATTATTCAAGATTAGTTATATAACGTCTGAACAAAAAGCTGAGCTTAGTAATATCCTTGGTGAGTATGATTATCGTTTGACTCAGGGAGCTAATAGTGACATACAGTTAAGTGCGCTTTTAGCTCAGTTTGCTAAAGCAAGTATGGTTTTAGGGGAAACTAGTTGAAGGATGATTTGTGGGTCGAGAAATATCGGCCAACAATAATAAAAGATGTTATAGGTAATGAAGAAGCAAAAGCGTTATTTGTAGAATGGTTAGAAAACAAGCGATCAACAAAGAAGGCGGTACTGCTTTGTGGGCCTCCAGGTGTGGGTAAAACAACTCTTGTTAATGCTGCTGCTGGAGAATATAAGTTTAGAATTGTTGAGATGAATGCTAGTGATACACGTTCAGAGAAAGCAGTGAATCGTATAGCAACGCCAGCAACGTCATTTACAGGGTTGGATAAATTTTCTAGTGAAGTTAAGGGGAATATGTTGTTTTTGGATGAGGTTGATGGTATTGCGGGTAATGAAGATCGTGGTGGGGTTAACGCTGTTATAAAGATCATTGAAAATACGCGTACACCTGTCATAATGGCGGCTAATGATTCTGATCTTGAAAAATTGCGTTCGCTTAAGAAACTTTGTTTAGTTATTAAATTTCAGCAGGTTCGTATTCCTCTGATTATAATGGCGCTTAAGAGAATATGTGAGCAGGAGCATGTTAGTTATGAGTTTGAAGCTCTTGAAAAGATTGCGTTGAATAGTCAGGGTGATGCGCGGTCGGCGATTAATGATTTGCAGGGGTTAAGTGAAGAGGGTAAGACCATATCTTTGCAGGATACTTTGGCATTGGGGGTAAGGGATAAAAATAGTGATATGGATGAAACGTTGATAGGTTATTTTGCGGCGAAAAGTGTTGCAGAAGTTGTTGCTGTTCTTAATTCTTCAGATGTTGAGTATGATGATTTGTTGATGGTTATTAGTGATAATATGCCTCGTCGTTATACTGATGTGGGTGAACTTGCAGATGCATATGATTATTTATCTCAGGCAGATGTTTTTAGGGGGAGGGTGGGGATAGAGAATTGGCATTTGCTTAAATATTTTTATAATAATCTTGCTCAGGCAGCAACGGTTAACGTTGAATCGTATAAGCATTTTGAGTTTATTACGCCTCCGCCGATTAGAGTTATTACATTATTTTGGACAAAGGCTAAACGGACAATTTTGAATGGTATATGTACTAAGGTAGGTAGTAAATGTCATGTTAGTAGGTATGAAGCGAAAATGATTTTTGTGCCTTATCTTAGGTTGATGTTGCAACAGAAGAAGAGTTCGAATATGCTAATTGAATGGTTAAAACTTACACCAGAAGAAGTTACGGTTCTGACAAGTTTGAAAATGTTTTAGGAGTGAGAAGTATGGTTATGTTAAATAAAAATGGTTTTAAACTTCCGCGTGTTGAAAAAGAAAAGTTTACTTTACTAATGCGTTTAGGGTTAGAATATGATGGTCAAAGAATGTTATTTAAAATAAAGCATTACAATAATATTAACCAACTTCAAAATGTTTTACAAGATATATTAAAATCAGAAATTGCGTTCACCCAAACATGTGTTATATGTGGCATAGATTTTGGATGTAGTACATGTAAATATATTAAATTCTGCCCCACAAAGGATCAACCATTTAGTTGTATATGCAATCAATGTTTGCGACCGAAAAAAGTTGTGCAACAACAATTGATGTTCTAGCAAGTGCTCAGTTAGATGAAACTTGGTTGTGTAGTTGAGATAAGTTTTAACAATACGATTATGTGTTGAAAGGGGTAGCGATGTTGAAGCGTTGGTTATGTACCGTAACTCCGCCATTTTTATCCCATAAGAAATTTTCTCAACACCCATAACAAACCCCTTTCACAATTTAAACCCCCCCAAACAACCCCATTGTCACCGCCTAAAAAACAAACAACCAATCCATTTAAATATAAATATCCCATATAAATATCCCATATGACAACCCGCCAAACACCACCAAACATACAACAAACCTACGAAAACCTAAAAAACCAACACCCAACCAAATGCCTCCAACTAAAACACACCAAAAACAACAAACACTACTACATCCACCAAATAACCAGTCAATACAACAAACAAACAAAAAAAATCACCAAAACATCAACCCACCTAGGCACCATAACCCCACAAGGACAATACAAACCCAAAAAAACCACCATAAAAGAAACCAAACGCGACATATACGAATACGCCAACGCCACACTCACACACAACCTCCTAAAAGACATAGAAACCCACCTACAACAACAAAACACACCAAACCACCAAGACATCATCGCCTACGCCATCATACAAACCCTCTCACCCTCACCCATAAGACTCCTACAAACAAAATGGGAAAAACTCTACACCTCAAAAACCCTACAAGCCAACCTCAACGAAAAACACATCTCACAACTCCTAAAAGACATAGGCAAAAACATCACCCACTACTATCACCTATTTAGCCAACTCCAAACAAACAACGGCCTACTCCTCTACGACCTAACCAGCATACTCACCTACAGCAAAAACCTCAAACTAGCAGAAAAAGGCTACAACCATGAACATCAATACCAAAACCAAATAGGTGTCATCTTGGCATTTGACTGTCAAAATCACCTACCCATAGGCACCGATGTATTCTACGGATCCATGAAAGATGTATCAACAATTACCGATTTTTTACAGCGTTTTCCAGATATTAAAGATCGAAAGGTTGGGTTCATATTTGATCGAGGGTTTATCTCGTTTGAGCTGCTTAAGCAGTTGCGAGAAAAAAAGATTAGTTATTTGGTGCCGTTGCGGAAGAATTCGGTTGATTTTGATGTTTTGAGTTTGTGGTGGGAGGATTCTTTTATGTATCGTGATCGGGCTATTCGGTGGGCTAAGAGTAGTTGTGAGCATGGGTTGTTGTATGTGTTTGAGGATCCGTTATTGCGTGGGGAGGAGGAGGGTGCTCTTCTTAGGCGGGTGGTTAGGGGTGAGTTGAGTATGGATGAGTTTGAGCTTAAGCGTGAGGTGGCGGGGGTTGTTGCTTTTGTTTCGGATTTGGTGCGTGAGCCTTTGGAGGTTTATTTGTTGTATAAGGGTCGTGAGGAGGTGGAGTTGGCGTTTGATGCTTTGAAGAATTCTGTTGGTGGTGATTGTGTGTATTTGCGTGATGAGGAGTCGGTTAGGGGGTATTTTTTTGTGTGTTTTTTGGCTTTGAGGGTTTATTTTAAGGTTTTGCGGAGGCTTAGGGAATTGGGGCTTTCTGGTAGTGTTTCGGTGGAGGAGGTTTTGTTTGAGTTGTCTAAGGTTGAGCGTGTGGTTGAGGTTAAGACTGGGCGTGAGTATTATGGCAGTATCCATAAACGATCTCGTGACATGTTAGACTTATTTGACAAACACATACCTATGGGATAAAACGGCGGAGTTACGGT
>Ga0123355_10021526_pt1 | contig 10320 bp, 8 predicted proteins | sample TergutEmb28metaG_3_FD_89872 | JGI IMG/M metagenome (GOLD analysis project Ga0123355, IMG submission 89872) | Embiratermes neotenicus P1 segment gut microbial communities from Petit-Saut dam, French Guiana - Emb289 P1 | ecosystem: Host-associated > Arthropoda: Insects > Digestive system > Gut ... | reverse complement strand
TCCTGAGGATGGATGTATTAACATCAGAAACATGTTGAGCACTGAATAAAGTAATAATAAAACAAGTGGCATCAAGTTGGTCTCTCTTTACTCAACTATCAAGATGATGCACGGTCCATTAAACATAAGAGTATAATTGTGTTTCCTCTCCACCACACGACCTCATGACACGGGTGGGACTTTACGTTTACCCTTTTGAACAAGTTATTCTCAACGAAAGTAAGCAAGATTTTAGGTAATTCAGCAAATTGATAAATTTTTGTAATAATACACCACCATTATTTTAAATACTTCTGTGTTTCTGTCAAAAGAGCATTTCAGTAACTTTAGTTAAATTACAGTTATTTGCATTGAAAATTACATTTGGTCCTTTCAGGCTGCAGTCACCAACACCTTTCAAATATATCAAGCACATTCTTCTTCATTTGTGAAAACATGTCTTTGCTTCAGTACACGCCTCTTCTTTCACGCGATGTCATAATTCAGTTTTTAATTTTCTAGATCTTATATTAAAATCTCATAAATAACATTCACTTTCTTTAACATTAATTTGAAATCAGTTGTAAAGGATTCAAAATTCTGCCTTGAGCTAAACAAGAATTTTGAACAAAAAAAAAACATCTTATTGCTTCATGCAGAGATGTTCAAAGGAGTTGGAATTACGTACATTTGTTCTTGCAGTTTCATTCTTTATTGTCTTCGGTTCTGTTTCATTAACTAAGAAGGGGCTGTAGGGGTGTCCTTTCTTGTAAGTCGGGACGTCACATTGTAATTTATGACGGAGGCATATCAAGAGTAATTTGTGGTGATGAAAAACATGCTGTATTTTTAAGCTGTTGTGTTACCTACACTGATGTGAAAGAGGTGTGAATTCCATTTTGATTTTGTAATGACGCACTTAGGAATGATCTGACAGATTGTTCCGATTCGCCGAGTGATAGAAATTTTGAGCTTTAAACTATACAAAACACATACTGCTGTATGACTGTCGACAATCATAGAGAAGATAATCCACAATTAAATAAAGCAGACCTTAATGTGTCTTAAAAACCAAAATTATCAAAAAACTTATGAAATGTGTATAAAATAAATCGATTATGATGTTTTAGAAATGCACGTGGAAAACCTGTTGACAACACTAATGAATAGGAATGAGGTTTATGGTGAAATTGGAGAGTAACATTCTCACAGTTGCCGTCAGCTTTCACTTCAGAAAGTCTTCTAATGTCGTCTGTGTCCCACAAACTGAAGATCAGGATGTAACAACGATAAATTTTGACTGCTGTTTCGTGTGAATATAAAAAGTTTACTTAATTTCGGGGAAGAATGTAAGTTAAAAGTCATTGATGTAAGTTCAATTTTGGAAAATAGATTCATTAGTAAAATTTGTGGAGCTAATCGTTATGACTTCGTGATTCGTGACGTATTTTTAAAGTCTGAAGTGATTATTAGGATGATGAAATATGAGGAAGTCTTACTCTGGAATTGCAGTTACAAGAGTGAAGGCTGGAAGTACACACAGCACTTAACGGAGAATGTTCTTCAAAATAGTGTTACATATTTATTGATTTATGGTTCGCTGAACGACGCTGGAAGTTCTTTAGATCATATAAAGTCGCATTTTAAGATGAAGAATGAAAGGTGGGACTTTGGGGAAAAAAACCCCGCTCATAGTACGGTTATATACAGTATTCGTGCAATTTCCTGGCAGGGCTGAGGACAACCAAGAAAAATCTTGAGAAATTCGTTGTCCTCGCCGATATACAAGGAGAATTCTTTAGCAGCATTACGGCTTGAGCCAAATTTCTGGGTCCGGGAGAAGTTTAATTGGAAGGCTGATATGAAGGTGCTTCTGACGTCACAGCTTTATACACACACACACACACACACTCTCTCTCTCTCTCTCTCTCACGCAGTCACACACTCTCGCAGTCACATACACACACACGCACACACACACACACATGGTGAGTCTACGTGTAATATTGATATGTCGAAATTTAGAATGACTTCCGTTTCACTCTAATAATAATAATAATAATAATAATAATAATAATAAGCAAGGGCGCGTAATGGATCCAAGTTTCTTCTGTCTTCATGGCTGTCAGTCTCTGCTCTATCTCTTCCTGTTCGGGCAAGTTTCTTCTTCCAGCAGGAATGTATCTACTTAATAACATGAAAATGCGTGCATGATTCATTCATAACAATAAACACGTAAATAAATTAACGCAATCCACAACAAATTTAATTCAATTGTACATAATAATCTTTTCTTTTTCTCCTTTTTTCCCTTCTCAATGATAGAACCAACAAACGTTGTGAAATGTGTCGCTAATTCTTTGTTATAGAGCTCCTGATGAATCAAATGGCTGAATTGTTGCATACGTAACAGTCTTTAGCTAACTAGCTTTACAAAAAGGAGTCGTCTCTCTGAACCTGGTAAGTGTTCTGCTTCTAAAGGGGTATCCTACCTTTCAAGCGAAAAGATATTTTAATTTAACCCTTTAAAGACGAAGCGCAGACTGCTGTATTTAAAGACCCAGTTCGTACCGCGCAGTAAACACTTTTCAACTCGGTTATAAAAACAAATCAGTTTATACTGTAAGTGGCGCAAGTTGCTGTTTGTTCTGAGATAAATACAAAACATATAAATACAGTGTGGCCAGAGCGTACAGTTGTTGAATGTTAAACTTGTTGGTGCTTTACGTAACCAGTAGGCATTAAAATGTTAATGTTTTGTTGACGGTGCATCACGATGTATCCGTACAATAGGAATCAGCAGGACGCACTATTTACTTTCAATTTATTTCAATAATTAACCTCTGCATGTTTCGAGCAGGCTTTCCACCTGCCTCATCTCCTTGGTCAGTTACACTGATTCAACCAGCTTACATAAACGCATGACATATACCAATTGCTGTATACGTGTATACAGAGTAGTGCCTCCTGATGATGAGCAGTAAGCCTGCTCGCAACATGTAAAGTTGAATTATTGAAATAAATTGAAAGTAAATAGTGCATCCTGTTGGTTCTTATTGTAAGGATATGAAGTTTTAGTGTTGACAAAAGTCTTACTACCTGTTCTATAATAATTTAACAGGTAACCAAGGCCACACCCTCACACAGTTTAATTTTGTGCTCCTATCTAAACCTGCGTCTACTTTCAGGATCTCTTAAAAATTTCCTATAAATTTCTCATCTCTCACATTCCAGGCGTATTTCCGAATCTTCTCAGCTCCCATGGCCTAATCACATTTATCATGCACAATGAGTTGTGCACGTTACGAAGTTCCTCATTATGCTTTTTTTGTTTTCCTCTTACCTTATTATATCGAAATATACTCATAAACATCGATTATTATCAATCAAGAACTACATCTTGGCGTAAAGAAATTGATGTTCTCAAGTCTAACAAGGTAACATGTGGAGCTGAATGTCGGCTGACGACCCTATGAAGAGGGAGGACACCAAGGAAGAATGTCAACAAACGGTTTCAGAAATTTTGTAGACGTGGATTCCAGTGATGCACTTTTCGGTTCTTGACCTGGTCCTTGACCGTCCTAAATAAATATTTCCTTGGTATTTCTCATTCTGACCAGGAAAATTTCGGGCTTTTTCTGTTCGATTAAAGTAGCTTTCTTCCATACCATTTACAAACTATAATTGTTAGATAGTCCGAAGTATATTGTCTGATTTACTGACGTCCTCGTAATGTAAACTCACAAAGAGACAAATTGACACTCCTTTCAGATGACATGTCACTAGGCTTTTATTTCGCTACCTTGTTGTGGTCAGACTCTTGTCAAGGCCAATTTGACTTCAGGTAATACCGCTGCTAAACATGGGAAAACAGACACTGCAGATTGTGTGCTCCTCTGTGAATGTGCTGTCATAACAAATTTCCGTGCCAGAATATTTTGGCACAATTCTACACGTGTTTTTTACATCACATAAATTTGTTTCGGACATTGTACAGTACGGAGTAATATGGAACCTAGTTGAAAAGAGAGGTAGAAAAATTAGTCTCTTAACGAATAGGCTACATGTAAAATAAGATATTCAGTTGTTTGATGCTGCGTCGGTTGGTAAGAAATTTCTGTTTGTATTAAATGCTGAAGATGGCTGTCTGAGAAATTTAGATTGAGCTGGGAAGACTAACTTAAGATAGATCTCGGTAATCATAAGGTTAGTCATCCCAGCTGTGTTTACAATAAATCTCGGTAAAATATATTTTGACGGTATCTGATTGCTGAAACTGTCTCTGATTTTTTTCGATTGGCCGTTTTTAATATTGGCTGTTTGCAAGTTTTGGTTTGTGCTGCCAGATACGGTGTACTTTCGATTATTCGTGATCGGATTATCAGGTTGGCGGATTATCCTTGCACGCTGTAATTTTGTTGACAACTAATGACGAGGGTGAGAAATAACTGGATTTAACGCCGAGTGCTCGAACAAAATCCTCAATCCAAACAAAAGTCAAGCGCTATATACGTCAATAATAACCGTAACCTATTTACGTATTATATGTAATAAATAAATTGCATTTTTGACAAATTAAATGTATGTTTTTGATTGTTCGTGTTTCCCAATTATTTGTGCCGTCCCTCCCCTACATTACTCTAAGTAATCGAGAGTACACTTAAGTAGTATAATGTTAAATGTTAAAAATCTAGGAGATCTTTAAGCAAAGAAACTTTCTGCCAGCATTTATAATTTTTAAGAAAGGCATCTATGTCATACTTTAAAAAATTTTAAATATTTTATTACATTTTCATATTTTAATAATATTTATGTCAGAGAAGTGCTTTAGAGATGTCAGATAAATGCTTTAGACTGTGTACAAAATAAAACTGATAAATTTGCACATCATTCGGGAGGCTCAGAATGGGAATCTTTGGCGCAGCGCAGGAAGATAACAGGCATGTGTGAGCTCTACAAAGCGTATACCGGCGAGAGGGCGTGGAGAGCGATAGGGGATAGGTTACCGGCGCCAAGCTACTTGAGTAGGGTCGATCATTATTGAAAAATCAGAGCCAGGAAACAAAGAACAGACATTGGGAAATACGCCTTTGTGAATAGGTCCATTACTGACTGGAACAAGCTAACTGAAGTGGCTGTAGGGTCTTCCCACGGTAAAACGCATATTTTCAAAACTAGGGTTGGGAAAGTGAAAATCAGTGAGGGGAAGTGAAGGAGATAAAAAGTAAAAAGTGAAGTGACGTGAGTTGTAAATATATATAGCAAAGTAAAGTGAAGTGAAGGGTTGATTGGATAAGTGAAAAAAATTGAAGTGAAATGGTGAGAGGTTCTTTAGGGCAGTGAAGGGGTTTGAAGATGAGAAATATACTGTATCTAGTTTAGTGGTGCGAGGTGAAATCGAATGATGGGAAATGTAATTGGTTTAAGCCAAATAAGAGGGTAGTGAAGTGTAAATGAGAGGCAGCGATATGTCGGTAAGTATAGTGAAGTGTAGCTGGATGAAGTGTGGTGAAGTGTAGTGAAGTGTTGCAATATAGTGATGGCCTTAGTAATAAGGTGTCCAACATTATTAGAAGATATGTAGAGTGCTTATATGTTTTTTACTATTATCACATTCTTTCATATTCTTTAGATTCTATTTTTATCAATGCATATATTGTTGTATTCCTGTTTAATAACTTAATTTATGTATTCTTATTGTATGTTTATGTATCTTCATCGTGCCAGCTGACACTCTTCGGCTACCCTGACTGAGGGTTTTCCGTGCTTTTTCCTCAGTTGTAAGGCAAATGCCAGTGTTAAACCCGCAAAGACAGGGCACAGCCGGCATTCCTCCAAAATTTTTGTGTTGTTCTATGTATTGTTTGTTTTGTGTCGTTCTGTGTATTGTGTGTGTGTGTGTAAATGTGTACTGTACTACTGCCACCGGGTGGCTACCCAATTGCAGTTAACAAATATATCATCAATTTTATAACTTAATATAAACGAGATTTCGTCCATTTTACGGCATTGTAATATATATATATATACTCTCTCTCTCTCTCTTTTATGTTCAGCCTAAAGATGACTTCTAAGAGCCGGAACATGTCGCTGTGAAGTCTTAAAAAGAAAATTAAGTGTTGTTAGACTATATTTTATCGCTGTATTTAATTAGTCCTGCCAGTAATTGGAGCAATGTGTCTGAAGTATGGAAAAAATATATGTCGCGGTTGAGCAAGAGTCTTCTAGTTCGAACAATTATCATACTTTCATATATATATATATATATAAAGTCAAAATTTTATTCGAAGATAACTACAACTTTGTATTCACTTTTCTTGTTATAGACCTAATTTTATTCTACTGAAAGACGAGGCCGGAAGATGGAAGGAAACATACATGAATACTGTTCTGTACTTTCGTGTTTCTTACATTTTTAAAAGCCGCTTTCACAGTTATGAATGGAAGGAAAAGTAGGAGTTTTGACCGAGAGTCTTTATACGTCTGCTTATATTCCGGTTCGCTTCTACCCTACTTCCTTTACTTCAATTCAGCTTCTCTGCAAGTTTTTTTAAAAGTCAATTTTTTTTTTCGTACGGATATGTAAGATACTTCTGTGTCTGTAGTCGCTACTCTGAAACTCTATCCCAAGTTCTGAAACAGACATGTGTAGGGAACTTGTGGAAAAAGAAGGAATGATGCAGGCAGTAGGAGGCTGTCGCGGACACAGAAGGAAGTTCTACTTACTCGCGGTTGATACACTCAGAGTTACAGAATGTACTAACCGTGTATTTGCTTTTGTATTGAAGAGCTGCAGTGAAGGGAAGCCATTTGATATCGCAACAGGATAGATGGCTTAAGGCCTAATTGAACAGCTCATAAATACGCTTAATTTTGTTATAGATTGAAGTGAAATTGTTTTCAATTATACTTAGTATATTTTCCACAAAACCTACGAAATACGGAGCCGAATTAAACATACAAGAAATTTTAGACGCCACTGTAATACGGGAAGTACAGAATTCCTTCAGAGCCTTGAAGCAGGAACATATTGGAAAACATCTGCTTGGAATACATAGAAACAGATGGGCTCGTAATAATTTATGTTTTGTTGATCCTGTGTCCCTGTATAATCGTTTTCAAATGAAGCCAACTTGATGCACACTACTTCTTAGTATATTTATTTCAACTTCTCTACATGTTTCGGGCAACTATGTGCCCATCATCAGGAGAACTTACTGTATCTATGCGACACTGGTATTTTTCTCTATGTATGGGTGGGTGTCTGGTCTGCTGCAGCAGACCAGACAGCCACCCATACAGAGAGAAAAATACCAGTGTCGCATAGATACAGTAAGTTCTCCTGATGATGGGCACATAGTTGCCCGAAACATGTAGAGAAGTTGAAATAAATATACTAAGAAGTAGTGTGCACCTGGTTGCCTTCATTTGAAAAGGGGCTCGTAATACTAGGGTTCTTTGTGAAATAGGTTTTGAGGATTGGAATTAAGTGGAACTTATTTTGGATTCTGCTTTGAGTTTGGTTTTGATATTAGAGGTTTTGAAACTTCGGATTTTGCTACCACCATATTGAGTGGTTAATACATATAATATCGTAAACTATTCTTGGTGATGTACTTGTCTTTTCAATTCTCATATCGTGTATCATTAAATGACAGAGAATTTATTGAATAACGAAGAAGAAAGCGCGAGAAAAGCGGTCGTGGCCTAATTAGTTAACACGGCCAGCGATCATAAGGTGGTAAAGTTACGTAATTTGTATAATCTGGTAGTTTTGTAGAAGATAGCGTCAGAAAAAAATTCTTCCAGATTAGACCGTGTTCCATCTCAGGGCTATGTCACCTAGAAATTGTGGTTTATACCTCAGCTTTCACGCCGTCGGTACTTGTTCAAGTGGGTAGGGAGGATGTCCGTTGCTGTTGGGTGCTCTTGTGGAATTTGTTTAAAAAAGCATATTCTTTCATTCGATAGATCATTCGCTGCAAATGTATTGATTTTTTCTTCTAAACATTCAGTTACATTTTTAATAAATTTTATTCACGTATTTTCTTTTCGAAAATGAAATTTCGCTGTTGTACGTCATAAGAGTTTCATACGCCTAGTGTTAATAAAACATAAGATGGAAATCTACTGGTATTTTCTAACCTGTAAGGGCTGTACAGGCAACGAGCCAACATCAATTGTTTCTCAATGCTGCCACGGCAGCAGAAATTTTTCCACACATTTCCCTCACCCTCTGTAATCCTTATCAAATTTGGCCCGTGCACAGTTCTAAATTACGGTACTTAAGCCGTCATGACACACTCTTTCTGTAACAAGTAGCAGCTTCCAGTTAACCTCGGTTGTTTCTCAACATAAGTCACAAAAACTTATCATCCCTCTTATCTCTAAGCAAAGTAAATTGTACTCTCGTCTCTTTGTGAGCAGCCAAGTGTTATACTGTGCAATTTCCGGACCACACAACCCTTGCTAAAAGTAACAAATTCCAAGAAGGTTTAGAATTTGCAAAGTATATAGCGGAGAAGTTTTAACGGTGGTTATTTCATCTATAAACGTGTTACTAAGTGTGGCTGTCACTGCGGCAACTGGGAAGGTAAAGGCGACTGGGCTGTGATAGCCTGTTAGAACTGGATTGATATTGCAGAGGTATACAGTACTTGCTGTTTCCACCTTCATGATGCAAGATGGGGACAACAAACTTGTATTATTCATTCCATGCATTGTGTATATTATCATTTATATATACCAATATAAATTGTATGAAATTTATGTTTATGGGTAAAACGGTTTTCTACAGTCTGTTTGCTTGTGTTGATGTATATATATATATACACACACACAAGTATAAAAGATTGTGGACACGACATGTTTCTCAGAACGTGTATGGTGTGTATATACATATATATACCACAATTAACGATGTTAAATCCCAAGAGACGGGAGTTTCCTTACTGATAACTAATTAAATGAGACAAGGACACTGTAAGGGTAAGAAAAGCACAAGTTTTTAAGGAATCCGAAAGGATAAAACTCGTACAAATTTGTAGGCCTTATTCGGAGCAAGCTGGGCACTTAAATTACTTTCTTCTGGGAAGTGACGCCGCAGGTATCAGGGATTCAGAAAAATGTCGTCAGCGTACAAGAAATTTGCGCCTTCTGACGTCGTGAGCCCGCTGGCTGCAGCTAGGTTCCTCCGAAACTTTGGAACATATCTGCCAGTCACATCCTAGAAGAGAGTAATGTCCATATTAATCCTTATGATAAACTCGAAGTATCATACAATTCAGAAATATTCAATTTCTTGCTCAGTATCCTACCGTCTACACCTGGTTTTCCCTAGTGGTTCCTTCCCTTGAGACTTTTTGACTAAAATTTTACATTTTTCACTCATATCCCCGTACATACTACATACCGCGCCCATCCAATATTTGTTCGTCTGATGTTATTAATAATATTGTTTGGGGACATCACATTGTTTAGCTCCTTGTATAATATTCTCTGTTGCCGTGTTACGTCATCTCTTCCAGTTCCACTTGCTTTATTGTCCTCATCTTCCTGTTCTTTAGAACTCTCAATCTGTGTTATTCCTTAGGCCGGATATTGAAATTTCATATATTATCCATTTAAAATTACAGGAAGAGCGAAGCACAGTACACCTGTAACAAGTTTGAAACAAACATTATCGGTGAAGGTGAAGGTGAAGCCGGTATAGGATTTAGAACGCGTGTATTGTAAGAGTGATAAGCAGTGTAAGGCAGATGGAGTGCTGATGGTGTATGTCACGAACAGATTGCAGCAATTTTAATCATCGTGTTTTCAGATCCCATCCAAACATATATTCCTTTAAGATAGTTTTAGTGAACAAGGTTTATAGAACTTTCTCCATAGAATTCAAATACGTGCGAAGCTATAAATCTTATTGTAGCACCGTGTATTTTCGCAGAATCATCTCAATTCATCAACCAACGAATGCACAATAATTTTACATAAAACACTTTTTAAACACTTTAAAACACTCCGACATGTTTCGATCTTGTCAGATCATCATCAGGGAACTTTGTTCCTTGCTAAAGTTATATTACATTATTCACAATTCAATTCTTATTTGCAAAAGAGGTGTTGTGGCAGCATATCATGTTGTGTTGTGGAGCAGTAGCTGGGTGTGCGTCGTACGACGTACACCCAGCCACTGCTCCACAACACATTCCCACACAACACGATATGCTGCCACAACACCTCGTTTGCAAATACGAATTGAATTGTGAATAATGTAATATAACTTTAGCAAGGAACAAAGCTCCCTGATGATGATCTGACAAGATCGAAACATGTCGGAGTGTT
>Ga0123355_10021525_pt1 | contig 10320 bp, 12 predicted proteins | sample TergutEmb28metaG_3_FD_89872 | JGI IMG/M metagenome (GOLD analysis project Ga0123355, IMG submission 89872) | Embiratermes neotenicus P1 segment gut microbial communities from Petit-Saut dam, French Guiana - Emb289 P1 | ecosystem: Host-associated > Arthropoda: Insects > Digestive system > Gut ... | reverse complement strand
GCTGATACCCTTGCCAATAAATACAACACAGAGCAAGCCGCCGAGAAGGTCTATAACCACTATACTGCAATAGACCCGGACAGTGCAGAATATAGGCACAAGGAAGCCGATATTGTAGCCGCGCGGATTACAGTTTGCTTAGAGAGAGAAGACTTTAAGCTGTCTCCCGTTTCGTTGAAAGTGATTCACAGAGAGTTATTTCAAGACGTGCTTCCGTTCAAATGGGTGGGCGAGTACCGCACAGAAAACCTTTCTAAGAAAGAATCGGTGCTAAATGGTGCCTCTATGGTCTATGGCGACTATAACGCTATCTCGGACTATCTGCGCTATGATTTTGATACAGAGCAGAACGCAACATACCAAACCCCTTTCCAAGAAGCGGACGTTCATAGATTTGCTAAGTTCATTTCGACAATTTGGCAGGCGCACCCATTTCGGGAAGGCAACACCCGAACAATCTCGACGTTCGCAATTAAATATCTTCGCACAATGGGCGTGCAAGTTGACAACGCACCTTTTGAGGAGCACAGCAAGTGGTTTCGGGATGCCCTTGTCCGCGCTAACCACACTGATGCACAGAATAACATCCGTCCGGACACTTCATATCTGAACAAGTTTTTTGAAAACGTAATTCTTGGTGCCGGACACGATCTACAAGCGATTGATTTGCGACCGCATACTAGTAGGGAAGGCAATAATTAGCAAGTCAAAGGTAATACGCATACCTTATCCCCTTTGCGGTGTTCTTTATTGTCATTTCGCTGTTTCACTTGCGAGAAGTGTAATGGTGTGATATGATTGTAAAAAAGTGAAATGGCTTGCATATCTATGAGCCATATATCCAACCCAAACACCACGCTCAAACTCCATCCGTGTTCAAGAAATGTTCAAGAACTTCGTCAAGAAACACCGGAAACGAGCAAAATTACAAGAAGTTACAAAAATGAAAGTCTAGAAAACTTAATAATATCAACGGTTGCAGCCGATTATTTGAAATTGTCAAAAGAAAATTCCAGCACTCCAAAACCGCGTGCCGAGGGTTCAAGTCCTTCTGCCCCTGCCAGAATCCGAAAAACCCTTGCAATCGCAAGGGTTTTTTCCTGCTTGAAAGCAGGTGTGCACGTTTTATGCACGATTATATGCTCTTAGACCGCTCAAATCAGAAAGGACTGGATTATACATTGAATACCTTACGCAATATCGCCATCATTGCCCATGTAGACCATGGCAAAACAACTCTGGTTGACGCCATGCTCCGCCAGGGGGGCGTGTTTCGAGAAAATCAAGCTGTCAATGAACGAGTGATGGACTCCGGTGACCTGGAACGGGAACGCGGCATCACCATTTTGGCAAAGAACGCTGCCATCCAATATGGTGACTGTAAAATCAACATTGTAGACACCCCCGGTCACGCCGACTTCGGCGGCGAAGTGGAGCGGGTGCTCAAAATGGTTGACGGCGTGCTCCTCGTAGTCGATGCCGCCGAGGGTCCCATGCCCCAGACGCGCTTCGTCTTATCCCGCGCACTAGAATTGGGACATCGGGTGATTGTGGTTGTCAATAAAATAGACCGACCGGATCAGCGGATTTATGCCGTTGTGGACGAGGTGTTGGAACTGCTCCTAGATCTCAACGCCACGGATGATCAGCTTGATTCCCCCATGCTATTTTGCAGCGCCCGCCAAGGGGTCTGCTCTTATAGTCCGGATGTGACGGGAGAAAACCTAAAGCCGCTGTTTGAAACCATTGTGAACTATATTCCCGCACCAGAACGAGATGTGGACGCGCCGCTGCAGATGCTGGTCAGCTCCATTGATTACAACGAATATGTGGGTCGGATTGCCATCGGGAAGATTTCTACCGGTACGCTCCGGCAGAATCAAGAAATCACCGTCTGCGACTATCACAGTGAACGCCCCACACGGAAAGCGAAAGCTGTGACCCTGTACGAATATGACGGTATGGCACGCAAAGAGGTAACAGCGGCATTCGCCGGAGATGTAATCGCCCTGTCCGGTATTGGAGACGTGTCCATCGGTGATACCATCTGTGCAGCGGGCGCGGTGAACCCCATTCCTTTTGTTAAAATCTCTGAGCCCACCATGGAGATGACTTTTTCTGTCAACGACAGCCCCTTTGCCGGTCGAGAGGGCAAATATGTCACCACCCGCAATATTCGGGACAGGCTCTTTCGTGAAACCCTCAAAGATGTGAGTCTCCGTGTCACACCGGTGGAGAACAGTGACAGCTTCCTTGTGGCAGGCAGAGGGGAGATGCACTTCTCCATCCTCATCGAGACCATGCGGCGCGAGGGTTATGAGCTCCAAGTTTCGCCGCCTCGCGTTCTATATAAGGAAATTGATGGCAAGCGCTGTGAGCCGTTGGAACAGGTAGTTGTAGATGTGCCGGAATCCGCTGTGGGCTCCGTCATGGAAAAGTTGGGTGCGCGAAAAGGGGAACTTGTGGAGATGGTCCCTGTTGGGAGCCGGATGAAACTGACTTTCCTCGTTCCCAGCCGCGGTCTCTTTGGTTATCGCAGTGAATTTCTCTCCGACACCAGAGGAGAGGGGATTATGAGTAGTGTCTTCTATGAGTACACCCCTTTCAAAGGGGAGCTTTCCCGCCGAACTGCGGGCGTTCTTGTGGTGCATGAAGCGGGAGAGGCTACACCATACGGTCTCTACGGCGCGCAAGAGCGAGGGAGCCTCTTCATCGCCCCCGGCACCCCTGTCTATGGCGGCATGATTGTAGGACAGGCGAGCAAGTCAGAGGATGTGACGGTCAATGTCTGTAAAAAGAAGCAGCTCACCAATGTCCGCGCCTCCGGCAGTGACGACGCTCTCCGCCTTACACCGCCTAAGATTTTGAGTCTAGAGCAATGTATCGAGTTTCTTGGTGACGATGAGCTGTTAGAGGCAACCCCAGAGAGTCTGCGCTTACGGAAACGTATTTTGGATCACAGCCTCCGTCTTCGCGCTGCAAAGAAAGGTGAATAAGAGGTACAGTTCCTCGATCATAGGAAGTGGATAACCGCACATTTTGTAGGGGCGGGGTCATCCCGCCCGTGTACCCCTTAGAGGTGTACCGCGGGCGGGATAACCCCGCCCCTACAAGCTGCCTTTGCATACAGATACGCGCTTCTTCCACTCCCCGATAATAGGTATTGTTCGCTAATTTAAAACGAAAATAAGTGAATCACTTCAGAAAATAGGAAAACGCTCAAAAAAATGCTTGACATGGAGTGCGCTCCATAGGCTATGATTGTTTTTGAGGTGATCATTCATGAACTATTCTACAGGTGAAGTATCAAAGAAGCTGGGAATTTCCAAAGACGCTTTGCGCTACTACGAAAAAGAGGGGCTTCTGCCTGCAATAAAAAGAGATTTGTCAGGTCATCGGACATTTTCCGAATCTGATGTAGAGTGGATTTTTCTAATCAAATGTCTACGCGATACGGATATGCCCATTTTCAAAATCAAGAAGTATGTGTCCTTGCTCATCAACAGTTGCGGCGAGTCCATCTCCCAAAGGCGAGAAATTCTCTTAGAGCACGAGGCATACATCAAAGAAAAAATCGCAACTTATCAATCCCTATCCCAACTTATTGAGAAAAAGATAGACTATTTCAATGAATCCTTATCCTCCAATGATCCAGATTCTATCAAGTGCATGGATTATGCTACCGAATGGGAGCATTTCAGAGCAACGCTCGGGGGGATAAAATATGACTAAGACAGCGCTGATTACAGGTGCAACGAGCGGCATTGGAAAAGCCTTTGCAGAGAAATTAGCTCGTGAGCAATACAATCTTGTTTTGGTATCACGAGATGCCGAGAAACTCCAAGTGCAGGCAAAGGCGCTATCTGAAAACCATGGCATCAATGTTTCGGTGATATCACTAGATTTAGCCCAAGTCGGTGCGGCGCAAACAGTATTTGACACAGTAAAGGATCTGGGCTTATCGATCCAACTCTTAATCAACAATGCGGGGTTTAATGAAGCTGGGCACTTCTTGCAAACGGATATACGCAAAGAAGTAGAAATGATACATCTCCATGCGATATTTACAACGGAGATGATGAAACGCTTTCTCCCTGATATGGTGAAACGCGGATATGGGCGGGTGTGCAATCTGGGCTCAACGGGATCATACATGCCCTGTCCCCATGATGCGGTGTATGCGGCAACAAAGGCGTACATATTATCCATGTCAAAAGCCATAGGCGCTGAGTTAAAAGGAAGCGGCGTGACAGTTACCACCCTCTGCCCCGGTGCAACCAAGACGGAATTTTCCACAAAAGCAGGTTTGGAGAACGCGCTCTTATTTCGGCTTTTTGTGATGAATCCTGCGCAGGTTGCTGATATTGGCTATCGGGCAATGATGAAAGGGAGATCGACTGTGATTGCCGGGGCATATAATAAGCTTCTGGTATGGTCCTCTAAAATTACGCCTGCACCCATTTTAAATGCCATGACAAAGAAAATGCTGGGAGGCACACACACTACACGCAAGACTATACAAGCCTAACACAAACAGGCAGCTCATTGAGCTGCCTGTTTGCTTATGTGGGTAAAGAGCGCGCCTGTCTGCGAGGGAAACTGGTAGGGGCGGGGTCATCCCGCCCGCCCCCCTTAGCGGTGTGCCGTAGCACGGGGTTATCCTGTCCGCATATCTCCCGAAGTGTGCCTCGGGCGGGATGACCCCGCCCCTACAAACTGCTCTTAGCCACATCTCTGAATATAAATAGAGCTTGTATTTTCTACCGCCTTGCGCTATGCTAGAAACAGCAGAAGAACACACATACGATAACCACCATACCCACCACAGAAAGGAAGATGATCATTATGACAAATGCCAGAGAGTTCCTTATATGCCATACTTGCGGTAATCTAATCGGATTTATTCATGATGTCGGAGTCCCTATGATCTGCTGTGGAAAGCCAATGGAGGCACTGATCCCCAATACAGTAGACGCATCACAGGAAAAGCACGTCCCGGCAGCGGTGCGAGACGGTAACACGCTCCATGTCACCGTGGGTTCTGTGCCGCATCCCATGCTCCCGGAGCATTACATCACGTGGATTGCAGTTGCAGATGGTGCCCGAACCACACGCGTACAGCTCGCACCCGGCGAAACGCCAGCGGCACAATTTGTTGTAAGCGATGGACCGCTTACGGTGTATGCATATTGTAATCTGCACGGCTTGTGGTCTGTAGAGCTATAAAGATTTTGTGTAAACGCAGAGCCAGTCAAGGATGGACATTCCCATTCCCATCCTTGACTGGCTTTTTGTTTTACGCTGTGGTGGCTTTCCATCCCCTCGCTTCAACGAGCTCCTTTAGTTTATTATTCATTAACTCAAATCCTATTTTTGTGTTATTCGTGTGAAACAGTCCAAGGAAAATGCCCGAAAAACGCTCTGAATGGATGAATGTTGTTGTCCCATTGTGATTGTCGATCAATTCAAAGCAATGTTCCCCATCAAACAATCCCTTGCATATCAGACTCCCGAACCATCGCAGCTCTTGATTGGGTTCCATTTTCAAGACCCTAGGCTTGAATGTCATTGCCTTGCTTCCCGACGGCTGAATGCGGATTTTTATGCGAGACCCCTCTTTCACATCACCTTCGATGTGCAAAATAAAAGGGTTCCAATCGGGATATCGCTTAAAATCGGTCAAGACAGACCACACTTCACTTGGAGAAGCGTTTATCACGATTTGTGTTTTGATTTCTTTTAACATGTTCGATTACTCCTTTATTTGTATTCTTTTTGTTCTCGAATATCGTCAAATATTTGGTTGATGAACTCGTCAATACTGTCTTTGTTCTGAAGATATTCATCAGCACTATCCATCATAGAGGTCAATCCGTCCATCAGCTTTATTATCTTCTGATAGTTGCATATTGTCTGGTTGAGCTGTGCGATTTTTGCATGTAGCACACGCTTCCCCATCGCATTACATGCTTCGCTTGGCTCTTGGCGAAACAGTTCGCCCATGCGTTTTATTTCCGCAAGGGAAAACCGGGCATATTTCATAACAGCAATATTTTTTAGCAGTATGATATCGGTTTCGTCATAATATCGGTACCCATTTTCCCGTCGCTTGGGCGAAAGGATGCCAGCCTTATCGTAATATCGAAGCGTGTCCGCAGAGATACCTGTTCTTTGCACAACCTGCTTAATTGTCCACTCCATGTTTCTCTCTCCTTTCGTTTATACTATAACTATAACATTGGAGCACACTCCAATGTCAATGGTTTTATGCTATTATTTTTCAAATATCGCACCAACACGAAAAACGACTGCTTTTTTGATTGGTGCATGAAAAATCCCACAAGGTCTCAATTAGCCTTGTGGGACTTATTTGTGTTGTTTCTTATCTTGGGTTTCTAGTATAGATTGGGGGAGGCTCTTCACTGTGCAGTATACTTCTTCGATACACAGGCTCCTTTTCCAAAGGAGCTGTCAGCGAAGCTGACTGAGGATTGCCTTTTCGATCTCTTCCATCCTTATGGTAGCATATGGAAAACCGACCTTAGATTTCGCCTGCCGCAGAACTCCAATCTTCCTTAAACCATAGGCTGTACCGCTCAGTTGTAAAACGCAAAATGAGAAGATCCGGATCATCCACACCGCTCCAAAGGTGCTCCATTGCAGTATTAGGAATCCACATCTCGCTTTTTGTTTGGAGATCGGTGAATGCTTCAACCCTGCCCACAAGGTTTATGTTATATTCGGCGGAGTTGATACATACGCAAGCTCTGTTGTTTTTGCTAATTCGCTTTGCATATCCCCGCGAAGGTCTTGTGGCGAATGCCAGCCACTGTATGCCCTCGGCTTTCACTATTGCAAAGGTAGCAGCCGAGGGGTAGCCATTTTCATCGATAAGAGAAAGGGAGGCATAGCCCTCCCATATATAGCCTGTTTTTGCGTTGATTATGTTACTTGCTCTTGTGATAAGTTCTTGATTCATCCTTTCAAATACCCCTTTGAATTTTCTATTTAAAATCACCTACACGGCTGAATATCCTATACCGTGAAGCGTTTGAATGCTTCACGGTGGTTCATCTTCGCCATCTCACCCTTTCGCTTTAGTAAAAATTTCATCAGACCGATAAGCGCATTCATTGTTTTCCTCCTGTATAAAACTTGTCCTTTCTTAATTGCTAAATCGCTGATACCTTTCTGTTGATATCTTTCGCCCTACCGCCGTTTGCCTTGAGCCGTTTTCTCCAGCCCCTCTCGACAATGTATTTGTAAAGGAATCTAGGAATCGTAATAGATGCATAGATGTTTTCCCCTGAGCTCTGTGATGCAATCGTCTCTGCAAACACTGTATACGCTTTTCCTAAGGCGCGTTTCGGTCCTTTGCCCAGCGGAATATGTTTCATCTGCGCCATACCGCCGCCACCGCCATATCCGATGCCCATGCCCCATTGTAGTCCGGCTCTTTTGCACCAGTTTTCCATGATGGCAAGGGCATGATGCGATTGCTTCCCCTCGTAAAGACCGCCATTCACGATTGCATATACGCGAATTACTTTGTCTGTAGAGAGCGCTTGTTCCAGTTGGTAAAGGCAGAATAGTAAATGAGAGGGAAGCCCATCGATATACAGGGGTTGTGCGAAAACCCAAGTTGAATAGCCCTGCAACTCTTCGATTTCCGCTTCTGTCAGCGTGGGTTTATTCATGCGAAACTCTTTGATACTATATTCCGCAGGGAACAAACTTTTTAGATCGTGGAGCAAAGCACCGCTGGAGCTTTCCGTCTTTTTGGGGCTTCCATTAATCAAAGCGATGTTCATGCAAATGCCTCCTTTACTTCTTCAGCAGTCTTGATAAAGGATACCCCGTTTACCTTTGCACCGAAATTTAATGCAATTGCAGGTATTAAGCTGATGGCTGTATCTCTTTCCTTTTCTCTTATGTCCGCTCCATAAAAATAGGCAGACAGATGAACGGTGTTGTCATACCTCAGCTTGTGATGCTGCTCCTGATTGCGCACAGTGAAATCAGGCGATATGTTTGGTATCGACCTATCCATCACATTTTGAACAAAAGGACTTAGACCACCGTATGTACATTGACTGACAAACACCAACTCCTCACTACGCCCCAACAGCGCACCCATGTCCGCGCATTGATCCTTGATGACACATTGTCCCGGGGTTTTGACCCAGCAGGCGAAACAACCGATGCAATGATGCAGTTTTTTCAGATGATCCGGGGCTTTTAACACGTCCCCAGCTTGGACAGGCAAATCTGCAATATCAGATAGAATCACTCTCATTGGATATCACACTCCTTGTTTTCATGGACGCTTTGCAATTTTTCAATGGTCTCTGTGCACCAGGCAATTTGCATATTGTAATATTTCTCCCCATAAGACAAGGTGGATTTGGTGTACAAGAGGTCCATTGCCTCGATATCATAGCACTCTAATTTTTCATGTACACCGTCTAGTTTGTCTATGGTCTTCTGACAGGTTTCGCGGAATCGCTCTAACAGTGCAATGGTTTCTTCCTTTGGTCGTTTCGCCGCGAAGAACATGCGCACTAAGATGCTGGCACGAATGTCAAAATCATGTTTCATATCATAATGAATGAGCCAGTTTTCCAATTCTTCACGACCTGCATCTGTCACACGAAAAACTTTTTTATTGGGTCTCCCGGTCTGGACAACCTGCTGTGATTGCACCCACCCTGCTTTTTCCATGGTGTGTAGATCTCGATATACCTGACTGATCTTTGCGCTCCAGAAAAACCCGATGCTATTGCTAAACAACTTTTCTAAGTCGTAGCCGCTCAGTTCTTGCCCTGATAGAAACCCAAGCAGTCCATGCTTCAATGACATTGGTTCGCCTCCTAATGTAAACTCTGATGCTAACATGTTGAATATATCACATGTGAATATTTCTGTCAAGCGTTTTTTGAAATAAACATAAATGGGAGGATGTCTACTGTGACATCCTCCCATGTTCCATTTTTTCTTTCAATAGTACATAGCCGCCTCAGTCTCGGCTGCTGCGATCCGCTACAATCCGGAGCGGGGACCCCTCCAGTACAATGACGCGATCCGCCAGGCGTTCTGCCTCTTGCTTGTCATGGGTGACTAAGATCGTAAGACGGTTTGGATCGCGGCAAAAGATATGGGGATAAATCTGCGTGCGGGTGGCTTCATCCAAACCGGCAAAGGGTTCATCTAGCAAAACCAAATCGCCTCCGTATGCCATGGCGCGGGCGATGGCAAGCCTGCGGCGCATCCCGCCGCTCATTTCGGCTGGTAACAAATGCTCTTCACCGCGAAGTCCCATGCGCTCCAACCAACTTTGCGCCAAAGCTTCTTGTCCCGGATCTAGAACGGCTATGATGTTGCCTTTGGCTGTTACATTGCCCAAGAGGCGATCTTCTTGAAAGACAAAGGTCAGGCGTTCATATTCTGTGGTGATTTTTCCGCCGTCCGCTTTGATCAAGCCTGCGATCAGGCGCAGGAGTGTGGTCTTTCCTTTGCCGGAGGTTCCCATGAGCGCGACAGTACCACTTTTGGGAAGTGTCAGCGAAAAGTCTCGGAGGATGATTTTGTCATCGAAAGCTTTGTCTACATGTTCAAAACATATCTTCATACAAGCTTCCCCCCTTTGCCTGCAAGACCTTTGCTCAAAAGTGAAAGAAGCCGCACCATGCCTTTTTCCAGCAAGATGCTCAGGATAATCACCGCAATTGCCCATGCAAATAGGTCAGCCGTTTGCAGATAAATGCGAGAGTCAAAGATATGGCTGCCCATTGTGCCCTGCGGGCGTGCAAGCACTTCCGCCCCAAGGGCGGATCGCCACGCAATGCCCAGTCCCGTTACCAGCGCAGACACGATGTAAGGCATGAGCGCCGGGATGTAAATGTATCGAATCTGTTTCCATCGGCTAAAGCGAAAGACTTTTGCCATTTCCAAAAGTTGCGGGTCCACTTCCTGCAAACCTGCATATAGATTTGTCCACACAATGGGAAGCACCATCAAGAACACAACAAACACAGGGATGTGCACACGCGCAAGCCATACCAGAGCCAGAATGATAACGGCTGCCACAGGCGTTGCGCGAAGTACGCCAAGCAGCGGGTCGAAGAGGTGTTTCAACAGCTTCCATCGGCTTGTGAGCACAGCGAATAGGCTGCCGATTAGAATAGAGAGTCCAAAGCCCTCCAACACGCGGCGGCAGGTAGTCGCAACAGCGCGCCAGAACTCTGCCGTGCCGGAGAGTTCAAAGAGCCTGCTAAGTGCGCGAACAGGAGATACAAGCAGTATCTCCCGTCCCACATAGCG
>Ga0123355_10021524_pt1 | contig 10320 bp, 8 predicted proteins | sample TergutEmb28metaG_3_FD_89872 | JGI IMG/M metagenome (GOLD analysis project Ga0123355, IMG submission 89872) | Embiratermes neotenicus P1 segment gut microbial communities from Petit-Saut dam, French Guiana - Emb289 P1 | ecosystem: Host-associated > Arthropoda: Insects > Digestive system > Gut ... | reverse complement strand
CCTTCTTCCAGCCAAACCGCCCGCCCGCTCCGCACTAGCTGCTTAGCGCGGCGGTGGTATGTTTCACCCACCCTCTCGTGATTTTCGTCATACAACACGATGGGTATACTCATGTTAATTTATGCCTCCTTTGTCGGCATTTATATGGCACGTCCGCTGTTTTTTGTAATGGGTGCCTGCCCCTTGAGCCATAGCTACAAATAAATACGCATTTGCGTGTGCGGATGTCTGTGCTCTGGCATTCTGACCGGCTCAAATCATCCCAAGAGTACGCAAGATATAAACAAACAGAGTAAACGTAAACGCCGACACTAGCGTCGTAAACACAATTATCGTCGCGGCTACATAACTGTCGCCGCCCATCTGCACAACCATTGTATAGCCCGCGATAGCCGACGGTATACCGCCCAGCACCAGCAGCGCCGCTATGTCATAACCCCTAAAGCCCATCAGATACCCCGCGGTCACAAACAAAATAGGAAGCGCAATAACCTTAACCAAGCTGGCGGCAAGGGCAAACTTAAACTTCGAGTCAAAACCCTGGAAATACATGCCCGCGCCAAGGCAGATAAGCGCCAAAGGCGTTGCCATACTTGCGGCATGGCCGACAGTCTGGTTAAGCACAAACGGCATGCGTATACCCGCAAGCTGCATCCCAAACGCCAGCGCGATGGCAATAATAAAGGGATTCTTGACGATGACAAACGCAATCGTCTTAAATCCCACTTTCTTGCCCGTATCCGAACACGCCGCAAGCACTAAAATAGAGCAGATATTGTACATAGGCAGCACAAAGGCCAAGATAAGCGCGGCACGGGCCTCGCCCGCTTCGCCCGCAAGGCTCACAAGAAGCGGCATCCCAAGGAAGGCAAAATTGCCCCTAAACGCGCCCTGGGTAAACGCCCCAAGTATGGACTTATCTTTGATAAACAGCGACGAAATAAGCCATATAAGTAAAAACGCCGCAAGGGAAGCCCCAACCGCAAACGCGGCAAACCTCATATCCAAGAGTTCCCCAAGCTCTGCCGAATAGACGCTTCTAAACAAAGCCGCAGGCAAAGCGATATAAAACACAAATTTATTGCCGCTGGAAATAAAACCGCCGCTGATAAATTCTCTTTTTTTGAGGATGTACCCAAAAAAAAGTATCAAGAAAAGCGGCGCGACGGCGTTTATACTAAATAATAGGTTTGCAAGCATATAAAATCACCCCACGAGACAGTATGCCAGAATGGGTGGGTAGTGTCTATCCAGCCGCGCTTGACGCTATGTAGGGGCGGTAATAGAATAAAAGCGGATTTACAACAGCCCGTCATTGCGGGCAGCCAAAATAAGGAGGCCATTATGACCAACATGCCAACAGTAAAACCGGGCATAGTAGCGGTAAGCCGCGACTGTTTCCCAAGCAATCTCTCCCAAAAGCGCCATGAGGCGGTAGTCCGGGCCCTTTCCGAAAAGGGCACCCCAATAACGGAGATTAGCGTCGTGGTTGAAAACGAAAACCACGCGATGCAGGCCCTTGCGGAGTTGAAACAAGCCGGTTGCAACGCCTTGGTTGTATACCTTGGCAACTTCGGCCCGGAAGGCCCCGAGACGCTGCTTGCGCAAAAATTCTGCGGTCCGGTAATGTTTGCCGCCGCCGCCGAAGAAACAGGGGAAAACCTAGTCCACGGCCGGGGCGACGCGTACTGCGGTATGCTTAACGCCTCATACAACCTGGGGCTAAGGGGCGTCAACGCCCATATCCCGGAATACCCCGTAGGCACCGCCTGCGAAGTTGCGGGTATGATTAACGAGTTCCTTCCCATAGCCAAGGTGAAAATAGCACTAAGCAAGCTGAAAATCTTCACCTTCGGCCCGCGCCCTCACGACTTCCTTGCCTGCAACGCGCCAATAAAGCCGCTGTTCGACTTGGGTGTGGAAATACAGGAAAACTCCGAGCTTGACCTGTACGCAAAATTCAAAGCCAACGCGGACGACCCACGCATTGAAGCCGTAGCCGCCGATATGGCCGCCGAGCTTGGCAAAGGCAACAAGCAGCCCGGCGTACTTACCCGCCTGGCGCAGTTGGAAATCACACTGCTGGACTGGGCCGAGGCCAACAAAGGCGCCAGCGAATACTTCATCTTTGCCAACAAATGCTGGCCCGCGTTCCAGACCCAGTTTGGTATGGTGCCATGCTATGTAAACTCACGGCTGGCCAGCCGCGGCATCCCCGTGTCCTGCGAGACAGATATCTACGGTGCGCTTACCGAATATATCCTGCAACTGGTAACAGACATCCCGCCAACGTTGTTAGACATAAACAACACCGTCCCTTACGATATGTACGAAGCCAACAAAAAGCACCTAAGCCAATACAAGGCCACAGACCTGTTTATGGGCTTCCACTGCGGCAACACCCCAATATGCCACCTCAAAAACGGCGAGCTGAAATACCAGCTTATCATGAACCGCCTGTTAGAAGACCCAAAGGCCGACCCGGACATCACACGCGGCACGCTTGAAGGGCAAATAAAAGCCGGGCAGATTACGCTCTTTAGGCTGCAATCCACCGCCGAGGGCGTACTGTGCTCGTACATTGCCCAAGGCGAAACCATGGACATCGACCCGCGCTCCTTCGGCGGTATCGGCATCATTGCCATCTCGGAAATGGCGCGTTTCTACAGGCATGTGCTTATAGCAAAGCGCTACCCGCACCACGCCGGCGTAGGCTTTGCCCATGTGGGCAAGGCGCTGTTTGGCGCTATGAAGATGCTGGGTATTGCCGATATAGCCTATAACCAGCCGGCCGGCCGGCTTTATTGCGGGGAGAACCCATTTGCGTAAATAAAGCGCAAACCCCGTCACCCCGCGCTTGACGCGGGATCCCCGATGTTACTTTTCCGGTTTAGGCCAAAGTGATAAAAGCGATAATACAGCAATTCCCTGTTTAAACGGCCCCGCCCTCTCGTACCCTTAGAGTACGAGAGGGCGGGGCCGGTTTATAGTCACCATTCATGGGTGGAGTACGCAAAAATGGACTTCGCGGTAAGCAATAGGCTGCGGCATGGCAAAGACGCGGAACACCCTGTTTGACATTTGCGGTTGTTTTGTGTAATTTATCATCAGAGGTGGTTTATCTATGACAAATACACGTTCAAGCGGTATGCACATCCGAGTTAACCCTGAAATAAAAGCAAGTGTTGAGCCAATACTTGCAGCGATAGGGCTGTCCTTCAGTGATGTCTTTAATCTCACACTCAATCAGATTTACCTTAAACGCAAACTCCCTTTCGAACTGTCGTCCATACAGCTAACCGAAAATGGTTACACGGCAGACTTTGAGAATGAAATCCTTTCTGCATCACACGACTCCTATGCCGCAATTGCAAATGGCGCAAAAACATATGAAAGCGCAGCGGCGCTTCGTGCGGCGCTAGACGCGGAGGAAGATGATGAATGTAACCCAAGCGTCACATAATTGTCACCAAAGCGCCATTGAAATACCGCTCCCGGCATGATATAAATCTCTTGTAAGCATGTATCCTGCAAAACACAATCTCACAAGGGAATGAAACTCAATGCGGCAAAACACGTCCAAAGTCAAAAAGACCGTCGCGTTTGTTATGGCAATATGTGTTATTGCCGTTTTTTTGTTGTTCCCGGGCGGTTTTATTTTGGCCAACACAAATCATACTCACACCTGTTGCGGGGAGTATTATAGTGCCGCAAGCAGTCGCGTAAGCATATGCTGCACTGTATGTATGGACCTCTATAACGCTAAGGATTCCCTTGTAAACTCTGCCGCTTCTGATGCAAGCATGTCTTTGGTACCGGTATTGCTACTTGTTTCGCATTCAATTATTGGAGCTGCTTATTCGCATGCATGCCCTTCGTCTCTTATCTCCCTCAAAGTTAGGATGAACAACTAAACAGCGTTTTTCTCATATCGTAGGCGTAGCCCATTCATGTGTATACATTTAGGGGCATACGCTTGTTTTGTGTTAAATCCAAAATCGAGGAGAATTTCAAAATGAAAAAATTATTAGCTCTACTGGCCCTTGCACTTTTAGCAAGCATTGCATTCGCAGGCTGCGGAAGCGCCGAGCCGGAAGCAGCCGAAACTATCAACTGGGTAAGCCCGATGGTATCTTTTAGCATAGACGGGGATACTACATCCATATGGGACAGCCAATACGACCTTCACCGTAATGAGACTTTTGAGTACGTGTTCAGGCACGCCGGCGCGGAGGCTGCCATCACGCCAGAAGCGCTAATCGCCGGCGGCGCGCTGCCCGCCACCATTAGCCTAAGCTACGGCGGGGACGGCGAGTATCTTACAAGGCTTGTGGTTTTCGCGTATGAATTTTTTGACCACGGCCGCCCCGCGCGCATTGCCGCCCACGGCGGCAGCCCCAACCCGCAAGACATCTTGGTGCTATGGTGGAATCCCGCCAACGGCCACTGGTTTAACCTAATCCAAGACGGTATAGGCCGCACCGCGGCAACCATGGGCCAGCACCACGACGACTTGCTAAGCCTTGTGCGCGGCACACCGCAGTACACTTTCAGGTTTAACAGCGAGACTGTGCAGGGCATTTCCGAGATGGAGGTTTTTATTGTGGCCAACGCGGCGCCTACTAGGGAAGAGGATTATGATAGAAGCGGATACTCACTGCTGTTTGCCGTCGAGCTGCCGGATGTTGACCATCATTTCCATAGCTGGGAGCTGCTTACGGCAAGCGGCACGATGGTTATTGTGGAAGAGTAAAGGGGCAATAGCTATGACCAGGTATTTTCGCATTATGCTTTTGACGATAACGCTGGCCGCCGCATTCATCGTCGCCGGCTGCAACTCCGCGCCCGACAGCGAAACCGAAAGCGCCGCCAGCATAGTAGTGACCATCTTCCCCCTATACGACTGGACAAGGGAAATCCTAGGCGCCAACCCCGGCAACATAAGCGTGACCTATCTGCTGGAAAGCGGGGTTGACCTGCACAACTACACCCCCTCGATACGGGATATTGCTATGATTAGCAGCTCGGACCTTTTCCTGTGGATTGGCGGCAAGTCCGACACATGGGTACTCAACGCAATGGCCAACCCGCAAAACCAATACCGCCGCCATGTGCCAATTATGCGCCTGCTAAGCCTGGAGGAGACGCAAGTATTCCCAATAGAAGGGGTTATCCCGGGCGAAGCCGGGGGCGAAAACTGCTGCGGCGGGGAGACTCATGACGAGCATGTATGGCTGTCGCTGCCCTTTGCCATGCGCTTTGTTGAGCGTATACGCGAGGAGATAGTCCTCCTTGACCCGCAAAACGCGTACTACTACAACGCCAACGCAGCGACATATATCGCCGCGCTTGACGCGCTGCACCAGCAGTTTGACCACATGGTAGAAAGCGCCGCGCGGCGCACGATACTTGTGGTGGACCGGTTCCCGTTCTTATACATGACTTTGGACTACGGCATAGAGTTCTTTTCGGCCTTTGACGGCTGTTTTGCCGCTACGGAAATAAGCATGCAAAGGCAAGCTCAGCTTGCAGCCGCGGCCAACAGCCTAAGCCTTGACGCGGTGATGATTATAGACAACCACCCGGTGGCTAATGCCGTCGCGTACGCGGCTGGCCGCCGGCTTGAAATTATCGAACTGCAAGATTTCCAGTCTGTAAGCCGGCACCATATCTCGCAGGGGCTTACGTACTTGCAAGGGATGCAACAAAATCTCGAAGCGCTGACTACGGCGCTTAACTAGAGGTATCCGATGAAACTTACCGTAAGCGATTTAAGCATAGGCTACGACGGCGTAGCCATACTGGACGATTTAAATTTTAGCGTAGAGGCCGGCTCTTACCTGTGCATCGTAGGCGAAAACGGCACCGGTAAGAGCACGCTCCTAAAAACCATATCCAACCTGCAAAAGCCTGTTTTCGGGGATGTTTCGTTCAGCGTCCCCAGACGCGAAATTGGCTACTTGCCGCAGCAGACCGCCGCGCAGTACGACTTCCCCGCCACGGTTGACGAAGTTGTGGCAACCGGGGCCCTGAGCCATGGCAAGTGGTACCGGCCCTTCTACTCCAAGCGGGAGAAGGAGCTAATAGCCTGGGCCATAGCAAGGACCAATATCGCGGATATAAAAGAAAAATGCTTCCGCGAACTCTCCGGCGGGCAGCAGCGGCGCGTCCTACTCGCGCGTGCGCTGGCAGCGGCCAAAAATTTCATCATACTAGACGAGCCTACCGCCGGCCTTGACCCGGATGCGGTAAAAGATTTCTACGAGCTGCTTGAAAAAATAAACCGGGAAGACAACGTGACCATAGTCATGGTAACCCACGATATCGAAAACGCGGCAAAGTACGCAAGCCATATCCTGCACCTGCAAGCCGAGGACTATTTCTTCGGGACAAAAGACGAATACGGCATATTCGTAAAAGGAAAAATTAGATGAGCGCGATAGATTTACTGCGGTTCCCATTTGTGCAATATGCACTGGTTGTTTCTGTTTTGATGGCGGTATGCGCATCCTTGATAGGCGTGCCGCTTGTCTTAAAGCGCTATTCCTTTATGGGGTTTGGGCTGTCTAACGTCGCGTTTATGGGCATGGCCTTTGCCATTGTGTTTGACGTGGCCAATTCACTTTTTATTGTCATGCCCCTCACTGTCGGCGCAACCATTCTGCTTATAGGCTTAGGCAACCGCTTCAAAAAAGTAAGGGGCGACGCCTCACTTGCGATGATAACCGTCGGCTCACTTGCAATAGGGCATTTTGCAATCAACACATTTTCCATGCGCGGCAACATCACCGCCGATGTCAGCGAGACCCTCTTTGGCGGCATGCGCCTCCTGACCTTGCGTATGCCCGATGTATGGCAGAGCGTTGGCATTACGGTGTTGGTTATCGCTTTTTTCGTGTTCTTTTATAACAGGATTTTTGCCGTCACATTTGACTCGGATTTTATGCAGGCCACGGGCCAGCGCCCGGCGGTTTATGAGCTGATGCTTTCGGTTTTAACCGGGGTTGTCATCGCAATGTCTATGAATCTTTTGGGCTCGCTGCTTACGGCGTCGCTTATTATTTTCCCGGCGCTTTCTGCTATGCGGTTGTTTAAGTCTTACAAGCTTGTCATAATATTTGCGGCCGGCGCGGCTGCGGCCTGCTCGCTTGCGGGCATTTTTGTTTCTATTTTAATAGAACTGCCGGTGACTACGACTATCATCTTGGTTAACATTGCGCTGTTTCTCGTGTTGCTTTCAATGGATGCGCTGCGCAAAATATTGGTATAATACCGCGCCCGAACAACTTTAAAGGGAGGCAGACCCATGCCCGCGAAAAAAAGCAAACGGCAACTGGCCATGGAAAAGAACAAGCGCAACACGCGTATTATTGTGGCAATAATTATTGCGGTACTGGCATTGCTGATAGCGGCAGTTATCATAAGCATAAACAGCCGAAACGAAACCCGCGTTTTTGCCAGCTTTAACAATACGGTGGAATTGCGCGGAGACGGTACTTTCACCGCCAACCTGCCCCATGGGGTGGTAAGAGAAGGGACCTTTACCGAAAGTACGACCGGCGGGGTAACAACAGTGCTGTTTGACGAACGCGGCAGGACCGCTGCCGGCAGCATAAACGGCAATGTGCTGACTATCCCAAGCGAATGGGACGACGGGCACCGCCATCCTAGGAATTATATGTTGAGGCCGTAGCTTAGGCCGATGTAAAGCTTATGTATGAGTCGAAATTAAATAGCCCGCCGTTGCGAGCATAGCGAAGCAATCCACTAGCATTTGATAAGTCAAAGCTTGTACTGGATTGCTTCGCTTCGCTCGCAACGACGGGCTTTAGCATTTTCGTTACACTCTAATCAATCCCAATTTTTATGCAAGCATATACTCAAACCTATAACTACCAGCCTCAAGCTCAACCATTACACCGTCCCCCACTTGGGAAGCCGCGCACCCGTCAGCGCCTTTGACGGCGCCCAACACAGCACCGGGAAGGAATATGTCCGCCACAGCCCCAAAGGGCACCGTAACCTCAAATGCATATCCCCCCGCGGCGGTAATCTCCCAGCCGCTGCGGTATAGCCCCGCCGCCGACAGGTACTCCGCCCTGGCATAGGAAAAATGCCCGTTAACCTCCGGCCTAATTTCAGCCTTGGCAAACCCGGGCGCGGCAGGCCTAAGCCCGCACATATTGCGGTACATCCACTCTACAACAGAGCCGTACGCGTAGTGGTTAAGAGAATTCATGCCGATAGACGTAACCATGCCGTCCGGGTCAACAGAGTTCCAGCGTTCCCATACTGTGGTCGCGCCCATCTTTACTTCGTAAAGCCAGCTCGGCAGGTCATCGTTTAGGAACAGCCGGTAAGCGATATCGCTGCGCCCGTTGTCCGACAAGACCCGGCACAACAGCGGCGTGCCTAGGAATCCGGTCTTCAGATGCATGTTGTCGGCTTTCAGTCGCTTAACAAAATCGTTTATGAAACGCGGTTTAAACCGGGGCGGCACCAGGTCCATAAACAGGCACAATACGAAGAATGTCTGGTTAGGCAGCGCACCCCGCCCGGTTGTGGTGAAATATTCTTCACGGATATCGGATTTTATCTTTTCGCTAAAGCCGCTGTATTTTTTCACATCGTCCGCATAGCCAAGCACTTCCGCCGCCTTTGCGGTCAGCATCGCGGAATATGACGCGTACGCCGCCGCAAGGAAGGCCTTCTCCGTACCGCCCTGCGCGTTTGTACCGCCGGGGCCATCCAGGGCAAGCCAGTCGCCGAAGTGGTTGTCCGCAAGCCAGCCGGTTCCGGTTTTAACGTCTATGCCGCGGTTTATTATCCATTCGCACCATGCTTTCATGGAGGGGTATTGTGCGGCAAGCAGGCCGGTGTCGCCATAGTGGGTATATGCCACCCACGGCACGACCGCCGCCGCGTCCGCCCAGCCGCACGCGGCCTTGTTGTGCTTGTCGGACTTGTTGGCCGGGACAAAGAACGGGACTGCGCCGCCAGTTTTAAGCTGCTCCGCATAAACGTCCCGCATGTACTTATGATAGAAAGCCGCCGTATCCATATTAAAGCTGGCCGTACCGGCAAAGACTTGCGTATCCCCCGTCCAGCCCAGCCGCTCGTCACGTTGGGGGCAGTCTGTCGGGACATCCACAAAATTGTCCCGCTGGCCCCATAGCGCGTTTAGGAACAGGCGGTTTACCAACGGGTCAGATGTCACTATGCTGCCCGTGGGCTCCAGGTCAGAATATATGGCGCAGGCGGTGAAATCATCCGGGTTTACCTCCCCGGGCCAGCCCACGATTTTTACATAGCGGTAGCCGTGGAAGGTGAACATCGGGTCAACGGTTGCCGGGTTGCCGTCCGCGATATAGTGATATTCGGACTTGGCGGTGCGCAGGTTGGCGTTGTAAAACTCGTTATTTTGCATTATTTCGCCGTGGTACATGCTAATTTTGGTGCCCTTGGGGGCGCTTGTGTTAAAGCGCAGCCACCCTGAAATTATTTGCCCTATGTCTATGACTTTGTCGCCCATTGGGGTTGTTATCACTTCCTTGGGCTTAAACGTATGCATGATTTTTATTGGCGGGCTAAGGCGCGGGGTAAGCGGGCCCACCTCCGGGTTGTAGGCCACAACGCCGCTCCAACCCGAGTCGTCTAAGCCGGGAGAAGACCAGCCGGCTATAGCTTTTGTAGCGTTATATATTTCACCGTCGTAGATTTCGCTTAATTCTGTGGGGGATGGGGCGCATTTCCATGTGCTGTCCGTGTCCAGCTCAACTACACTGCCGTCTTCGCAGGTGATTACCAGCTTGCATACGAAGGTCATACGGTCTGTGTAGATGTCTTTGGTTTTTATCGTCGCGTCAAAGCCCAGCCGGCCCTTTGCCCAGGCCATGCCCAGCATTGCGCCTATGGCATTTTCGCCCTCTTGCAGGCAGCCGGTTATATCGTATGTCTGGTATTGCATCCAACTGTCGTAGCAGTGGTAGCCCGGGGCCAGGTACTCATCACCCACTTTTTTGCCGTTAATTTCGAGATGATAAACGCCAAGCCCGCTTGCGTAAGCACGGGCAGTCTTTACTTTGCCGGGTAATGAGAAGGACTTACGCAGATACGGGTGGATTTCCGGGTCTTCCCATGCGGGGGTTATCCATGTGAAGCTTGTACCCCATGGTGGAGTCTCAAACCATGATGCCCCGGCTGCGGTGTCGCCTTTGTCGCCGGTTACCGTCACACACCAGTGGTAACGGGTTGCCGGGGCGGGGGAAAAATCCGGGGTAAAGGCAATGCCGCTAATGCCGGCGCAGAGACCGGAGTCAT
>Ga0123355_10021523_pt1 | contig 10321 bp, 9 predicted proteins | sample TergutEmb28metaG_3_FD_89872 | JGI IMG/M metagenome (GOLD analysis project Ga0123355, IMG submission 89872) | Embiratermes neotenicus P1 segment gut microbial communities from Petit-Saut dam, French Guiana - Emb289 P1 | ecosystem: Host-associated > Arthropoda: Insects > Digestive system > Gut ... | reverse complement strand
GGGCCGTGCCCCGTCACACCTCTTCTCTATCCCCCCCCCCCACCCACAAAGCGCCCCGCAGTCACCCCCCCCCCCCCCCCCCCACTGCTATCAGCAGATACAACGCCGCATACCAGCTGGCTTCACCCCAAACCCCAATGACACCTCCAGCAGAAAAACGACGTACACTATAACGTCCCAGATGAAATATGACATCGTATAGATCCATCGAAAACAACATTCTTCAGCACACACGCCCTCCATATCTTTGTAAACGAGATCTCGTCCCCCACTTACACCACACTAATATTTGTACTGTGCCATATTATATTATGTAGTTTTTCCCTCTGATGCTGTATCCAACCTGACGATGGCCATAAGGGCCGAAACATGTAGTTGAGATATTTATATGTATCTGACAATATAGTTGTGTTAAGACGGTAATACGCTTGCATAATTGTTTACCGTTGATTATTTGTAGTTCCTTATTCATTTGACACTATTGTTAAACCAATATACAAATTTATTTCTTCGAAACGGATTGGATATTGTCCTGCAATAGACTGCATGTGTCATGTCAACTTAGTAGGTAGGTACCAAGATTTTGGACGAACGTCCTGCTGCCAACTTCCGGCAAGAAAAGCTCTCTTCTTTGCTGAAGATTTAGACAGCGTATTCCACGAAAATTATGGTACCTCTTTACCAAGCAACATGGCATGTAAACTTGGCGCTTGCCACCATGTGAATCTCCAATTACATTATACTTATGCATTGATCACCACAGTTACCTGGTAGTTCCAGCATTGTTTTACAATTTGCTGTGCCGGACGATGGCGCAGACATTCCACCATAGTTTTGGTGTTTCCTGTGTTGCAGCCAAGAAGTGCACCCAACTGATTTGCTTTGGATCGACCTTCCTCCATTAATGCCCAGTGAAGTGTAACAGTTCCGCTCTGTGCTATACCACCTTTGAAGAGACCTACAAAGTAAAGGAACGTGTCCTATTCGGGTATGGGTGTGAAATTTTGATTGTGATTATACTGAAGTTCTCTCGTCAGTAAATACTAATATTGCGGTCTTTTGGGCTGTGACATGTAGTTTGGTACATAGGTAGGGGTATCTACCAAACTACGTGGAATCACATCCTACAAGACAGATTTTATATAGCCCTACTTATGGGTGCCTGAGAATAAAATGCTAAGGAGGTTATTATGGCCGGAGAGTGAGGAAGTTACAGGGAGATGGAGAAAATTGTATAATGAGGTGCTTCATAATTTGTACTATTTGCTAGATATTGTTGCTGTGATGAAATCAGGGAGAGTGAAACGAGAGAGAACACGTTCGTCGAAAGAGCGACATTTCCGGCTTGCATTCGAAAGGTGTTCAGTTTGAATCTCAGCTGAGGCACTATCATTGTATTGCTGTTCATTACGAGATGCGAACCGAGCACCACAGGTTGCTTGTCTGTCCCTTTTATTACAACAGCTTTGCGTATTGTTATTGCGTAGTCAAGAATTTAGTTGAGACTGGCAGATACAGCAGACGTTGTTAGGAAACACTGTCGCCAGCATGCTGGCAACGTAAAAATTGTCACAAGCGCTAACATTATTGCGATAAGAAAATAGAACTGTAGACATAGCAGTTTTACCATTTAAAGCCCCAATAAACTATCATTTAGAGGGACTAAAGCTGTTGGTAACGAGACTATCAGCCGATGATCGGTTGCGCTACACATGACTATCGCAGCAAATATGGCCATACTGCCATGCTGTTTTCAAGTTAAGATGCGACATTAAATTCTGAGTTACTTACGTGTTCGTGTGCGATAAATAAACAGAACTGTGACACGTCAAGTTATTGTGAATATTATAGAGTAATGAATTGAGGAGGATTGGTATTCCCAAAGGGGATGGCTGTGTACCAATCGGTGTCAGAATTCTCTGAATGTTGGAATCAGCATCCGACAGATATGACCGTTTTTGTAGTACAAGGCTGTCATAACATATCTCCTTCCATTTATTTTTCAGCATGCTAATTGTAGAAGAAATCGTGACTATTGTTAGCATACGGTTACGCGGATTGTTATTTGGAAAAGTGCGACAAGAGTTTATGCGGAAATTCAGAAAAACCAAGTCCTCAGGAGCAAATATCCGGACTCTAGGCAACAAATTTCTAAGAACAGGATGAATTACAGATGAGAAATGTTCAGGTAGATATCCATATATGTGGATACCGTGCAACGTATTCGGAAATCCATCGCGTGTAGTCCTGAAGCTTCGAGCCATTCTTAAAGAGTAACCACCGGGGCATAGCAATAACCAGCGTGCTAAAAGTCTACATTTCAAACTTAAGAGCCTACTACATTCTGGTCACATTAGAATACGAAGATTAAGCATCTTATCAGGCTGTGTGTCATGATCTTGAATCCGTAAGGAACGAAACCGGTATGAGTAACCTATTTGCGCGACTTGTTTTCCTTAGAATTACGTTCAGTTTAACTTGTGTTTATTATAAGGTTCCATACAATACAGCGTTTTACGCTATTAGGTCATTTTACATCCTGGTACTATCCAGTGCACTTGTGCAGCTGGAAGTTATCACTGCTTTCTCTTAGGAGTGGCTTGTTTTTATTTACGAAGTGTCTGCTTGGCTGCTGTTTTCGTTTTACAGACCGGCTCGTTTTGTACTAAGAAGGGGAGGATATAGGATTTTACGAATGGAAAATTCAAGTATTTTCAGACTAAAGAAAATGTTGCTGACCATGAACAGAGACGTCCAAACGACTGAAATTCCCTCTGTAAGCAGTGGCAATACCGAGCTGGATGTGGGGACGAATCTATTAAAAGCAACTAGGAGTTAGAGGATGCTTCAGAGCTATCCATTGGTATTATTGACAAATCTTCAAAAAACATTTCGCAAGTTCCAGTATGTCTGCATCTTTGTGAAGGTATTCCCAAAACCCTTTGTACTACATTATTTACAGTTTAACAGTCGCTTTTGTTTCCCGAAGGGAGGTGCGCTTTTCAGGTGAAATTAACAAGTTCCAACATGTTTACATCTTTGTAAAAACAATTCTGCAAGTCACTGTACTGGTTAATTGGCAGCATAAACTATAACAATAGAAAACCGTTATCCAAAAGATAGTAGGATTCACACTTAATAAAGCCGTGATCTTGGCAAACCGTGAAAAATAGTAACAAATGGAGGAATTCCAGAACAAGTTAAAACATAAAATATTGTCCCTTGGTAAAAGCTAGAATTTCAAACATATACCCCTACGGTTACATCCAATATGAATTCATGAAGTAACATTTTAAAAATAATCCTAGAAAATTAATAATAATAATAATAATAATAATAATAATAGCCTCTTATACACGTAAATACCTACATTCTAATTTTCCGTGAGGCTCGAGTTCAAGTACCGAAAACCAGAATATAGCATTAATATTAAGTAATCGGTGTCGCTGATCAGTCAATAAAATGATATTAAGTAGCAAACAGATACCGCTCCTTTAGTTTTGTATAAAATTAATACTAAATAATCGGTGTCACTGCTCCATCAGTAAAAGAATACTAGATAATCAGTACCGATAGCTGTGTGACGAGTATTATTATTATATACCCTGTGGTTACATAGTATCTAGTGAGGTTTCAAAAATGTCAAGAACAAAATGGCGCCGTTTAACGTTATTGGCAATATTTAAAAATTAAAAAATGGCGGGAATTTAAAAAACGGAGAAGTATGAGATTTTTTATGTTAAGGTTCTTAACCTTCAAGCGTAGGGTTAGATTTGTTTTGGTTAGGTGCGGTTGACTGAACAGTAAGAAAAGCGCATTGTTTATACTTGCATTATATAGCATTAATTGCACAATATGGCACAAATTATCGTAATAAGCATAATTTAGCGTAAACTATATAATATAGCATCATGTAGCACAATTTAGCGTAAAATTGCAAGATCACTGAACTCTGAGGGAAGGGGTCGGGAGTTTAGGTTAAATGAGGTTACTCACTATCTTGAAATTTAAAAATTGTGAATTTTATACATTTTGGAAAGTGGTTGAATTCTATAGGTTTGGGGTCAGGTTGGTATGCGTTAATGGTTTTCTGGTCTTTTAGAAATTTCAGATTGTTTATTATTTGGAAGTTCATTGAACTCTGTGGGGAGTGTTGGGGTAGGTTTAGATTAGTGACTGTCTGGAAATTTAAAAATGGCGGATTCATATTTTGGGAGCTCATTGGAGTCTATTGGGGAGGTAGGTGTTTGGGTTTAGGTCATTGACCAAATGAATGAAGAGGGGAATTAATTACATAAATTTACGTGATTATATTTACGGTAATTTACGTAGTAGCCACCTTAATTTGCATATTAATTTGATTATTAATTATTCAGATTGCGTCATTTTAACACGTTTAAGTGGGTTGAGTTCTCACGTCCACCATATTTGTTTGCATATGACGAAGATTAGGGTCATTGCCCCACCTGCCATATTTGTTCGCATCATGTGACCTGTGACGTTATTTCCGGGCTTGCCTACACCCTTCTAATTGCACGGTTGTAGTTGTCTAATTTTGTGTCCTTTCGTGCAGATGGTTTGGAATCACTCGTCTGCTGTACCGAGAAATTCTGTGCGACTTTTCCAACAGAGTCTTTTTTTTTTTTTAAGTAAATGTGAACTAAAACAGACGGTCTTCAACGCTGTACCGCAGTCGATGCATGCTGTTCCATCATTGAAGGACTGACAAATACATCTACTAGCAACATACCCGATGCTCCGTTGCGTTAAGTCCGTTATCACTGACAGCAAAAGTTACACTCCCGATTGAAAACAGCGCGTGAGCTTACGTGACAGCGTAATTAGGCACGGACTTCGGTCCTTACGTTCCCCTGATTTAACACCTTGCGACTTTTATTTAGGGGAGCTTTAAAACCTAAAGTTTATGCAACAAATATTCGTACTCTGTAAGAAATAAGAAACAACAGCCGCTGTGAAATCTTAGTTCCCGTTACAAGAACACCTGATCTTATAAAGTGTATACTTACTGCATTTGGTCAGGAGGGCTACATTTTCAGCATCTGCCATAATATTGGTTTTATTTCATTTTTATAGGTTATTATTACAACGAATCAGTTTATCGCGTTCTTCGCTGACTCTTAAACCTCCAGAGACTCGGCGTATGTTTAGCGGTGTGCCGGACGGATGCTTATTGGTCACGCCCTAAAAAGACACTCTTTAGTGTGAGATTTGAGATATTGACAGGATCAGTGAATAAACCATCAAACATGAGTGGAATGAGATAGGAGGGACATGGTGAATGCATGCAAGAGACATGCAACTTCCTGTACAGAAAATATGAAGAACATATATCACTTTGAAGCCCTTGACTTTAGTGGAAGGATAATATTAAAATGGATTGTAGTTCAACCATGTGGACTGGATGGATGAATCTGTCCCAGGGGAGTGTTCGTGATAATGAATATAGTAACCAGTCTTGGGATTGCAGGAATAGCATTACGTTTCTTGACTAGCTGATTGGTATTAGCCGCTGAAAATGGCTTCATGGAGCAGATGTGTTAGGAAACCAGTTGACATGAATTTGTGATAATCGTTTATCCTAATGTTATGAGTACGGATAATTTTTAGTAATTGAAGTAGTTCGTCAGAATGTTCCTTTGAAAAATTGTAAATGCAATATAGCAGAGATAACTTCAGTGCAAAGACGTTATGAATTTTTTAGCGATGAGTGTTCTGTATTTTTAAAGCTATGTTGACATGGTCAGTTATTCTCATATTTAAGACGTACCATTTTGGCAATTAAAAACTGCACTGTCAACTGCAGTGAATTGCTTACTTCACTGTTGCACTTAAACCAGATTTATTTACTTTTATATTTTTATTCTTGTTAAAGTAGCGTTAATTGTTAGTTGCACGAGACAAGTAGTTGCTGTAGTTTCCTGAATTTCTTAATGCATGAGGATGAGGCAGATTTTATGAAGTCATATAAGTGACCACAGTTTTTAACCATCTGTGAGATCTGAGTTTCTCATGGTTGTGTTGGTGATGAATAGTGTCTTATGGGGTGGATGTGCTGTCTCGTGGAAAATTACTAACAGGTTGATGGAAATTTCTGCTCCAGTCTTGAGGGTAGAAGAGTGAATTGAGCGGAGAAGTCACTTTATAGGGGGATGTGATGGCTGTAGCAAGGTCCTCCGAAATACCCTAAATTTCTACGAGACCGTTTGGTACTAACGCCCCAGAAGTTTGTATTCAAATGTTATATTTAAAAAAGCCATCTTACCCAACACGTATACATTCGAATAAAACAAAGCGGTGATGAATCACCTTAAGATTGTATTATTTTTTGTTTACTGTAACTTTCATGGAAAGTCATATTCTTACTTACATTCGTCTCACAGATTTTTGTACACTGATGTAGGTGTTATATCATTGTGCAACAAAAAGAATGAAAGATGTTTCTTACCTCGAGACCAAGGAGATAGGTAGTGAAAGTGTACACTGCATCCACCTGCCGATGTTCCTGTTAGAGTAATACTCTCTGGATTTCCACCAAATGCTGCAATGTTTTCCTTAACCCAGCGAAGAGCCATAGATTGGTCTTTCAACCCCATGTTTCCTGGGACCACTTCGTCCTCAGTATCAAGAAAACCTGTCATGTGTGATTGGCATAAGTTATTTACGACATGAGTTTTTTTTTTTTTTTAAGTCGATTTTGATTTTGTGGTAGATTGTATACTTATAGAGCTTACCGAAGGCACCAAGTCTGTAGTTGATTGTGACCCATATGATATCTCTGTCCATGAGAATTTCTGGTCCGAATTCGTGTCCCCAGCCGTACATGAAAGCGCCGCTATGTATATTGAAGAGAACATCCAGATTAGGATTGGAGCCATCTGTTGGTAGCTGAAAAAATCGCGGTGTACAGTCATAATTCTGCCTTGTAGTAAAAAGAACATCATACATTATTTGGGCTAATGGGTCATATCGTCGGATGTTAGCTTGAAGGTTCACACACACCCGTAGTAGGTTGAAGCTTTGAAAGTTCAGTTAAAGTCTTCCGTTTGTATGTAGCAGAACTTAGGTTGTATGTAATCAGTAACTTTAAAATATTAGCAAACCCAGTAGTATTCCAGAAGGGCCGTTTCCCTCAAGAATTTAATTTGGCTATTAATTGTATTTATAATGTAAGCATGCACAAAAGATATACATTTCCAAAAATTTATAACATGTTTTATTGCAACCTTAATATATTTCAATACCCTGTTTTGGTAGTGTTACTGAATTTTGAGTATGGACTGGCTTTTGCCTGTTCCCGATGTAGGTATGAGCATTTTATTCCGTTTTATGTGTTGTAAATATGGTGTTAAATAAAGGTTTGATGTTATGTTTGTGGTCTTTATTAGCCATGTTGACTGCACAGCATGTTACCTATTATTTACTGATTAGTACCTTCGGTGTATAGATGTTAAGAAAGAGGCAGTCTTCATCTCCTGTAATTGGATCAGTTGTATTGTACATCCTTGGGGGTAATCTTCTGCATTGCAGACACATGGCACCAGGTTGAGTTGCATTCCACGCTCCTTGCCATGGTTTAGGTGGCACAGGTTCCTGCATGATAGAATAACAAATTGAAATGTTATCCATGTAGTTTATTTTGTGTCTGTCTTCCAGACTATACAGCATCGTATCCCACATAGTCATAAGTTTAATGCTCACTTTCAAGAACATGAAGTATCACAGATATGTATTATTTGTTCGTAATAAAGTTTTTCTAGAGGGCATATTGTGTATAGTAGAGTAAGTTTTCGAGGCAGTGCTTTTGTGAAGTGAGCTATTGAATTATGCTGCTCATGGTCCTGGTTGTTGTGTTGTGGTGCACTATCATTAAGGGAAATACTGCGTGTCTGTGTAATAGCCGTATGTCATTAAGGTAAACTTTGACGCATACCACCAACAACAATTCAAAGGTATCATCAATAAAACCAATACCCGTCAAGGTAGATCGATGCTCGTTCTGACAGGGAGATGTAAAGGGGATTTTCAATTTATGCTTTCCCGCATGATATCTTCGAACATTTTCATGTCATTTCCACCATTTTGTATTCATCGGTGTTGTTTGCTTAGCCCATCTCCTTGCATTAGTAATGCCTGCTACTTTGCCTCCATAATTACATCGTCGTCATCTCGTTTTGTCCACATCCTTTGTGTTGATCAGAGAAGTAGTTCTTCTTCTTCTTCTTTCTCCTCCTCTTCCTCTTCTCCTTTTTCTTCGTGTGCAGTTATGCATCTCCTATATATTAAGTTCCTATAGCTTTATTCAAGTTTTATCTCACCAGTAGGGATCTTTTATACCTCCGTGGTGGTTTCCAGCAGTTTCGGCACGACTTAAAACTTGTCTGTCCTTTCGGGAATTCAAAAGTGAAAGTTGAGTGGACCATTCTCAATTCTCCTACACGCAAGTCCAGATGAGGAGCCCGTACCGTAAACGATATGCACACACATAACCCCCGAACAGGGCCCAGGCGGCGCAGTAGCTCCGATATTCGTACCCGTTGGTGTAGATGTGCTTTTTCGGCTTGTGACCGTTGACTGCAATCTGCGATGTAATCAATCACAAGTGTCCTGAAGACGTTTAGGTCTGTATTGATTTGCACATCGTATTGCATGCAGCTGTGGGGGGTAATTTCCATAGTAAGGACCAAAGGTGGTGGTACAAAACTCCCCGTTAAGTTTGAAATTACCAGTGATATTCTAGAAGGGTAACTTTTCTGAAATACTTTGTAATATCGGGTCGTGGGGGAGGTCCTTGCGCCACCACAGACCGGAAATTTGTGGTATTTTTCCCTTTACATCCCCTTAATAGCAGGCTCACGCTGACGGGTTTGGAGAGGGGAATTATGTATAATGGCCCGTACAAATCATCTACCTCAGAGACTGCACCAAATAACTTGAAACAATGCAGACGCTGTGAGTGTCACTATGCCAGCTACACGATTTCTGACCTTTAAGCTTAGAGACCCCGAAATGCCCGTATGTGACATCATCCCATTCTGTATCGAAAAGGCCCTGTACCGTGTTCCTGGGAGAATCCTGGACGCTTCTCTCTTGCAGAATGGAACGCTCCTGATTAAGGTAGATATTGAGACGCCGGCCGTACACTGCTGAAAACTACTCTTGGGTCTTACCGAGTCGTGGGTGTGACACATCCCCTAATTCGTCCAGAGGTGTCATCACTACTGAGTACCTGGATGAATTGCCCAATATTCTGCAGTCTTTCCTGGCTGATAATTGCGCGTCTAAATTGTACTGACTTACCGGAAAGAGGGATGGAAAACCCTGACCTTATCGAACATGCCTGACGCTCGAAGTTCATACTCTAATCAGCTATATTAACGTCGCTTATAAACGGGGTCTTGGTCGTCCCTGTAGCCCTAACTATATGCGCTGTTTCCGCTGGCAGTAGTTTTGGACACATGCAGCAGCCTTGTGCTTGCAGCATTTTGTGCATTGCGCCGAGTGTGTTAACGCGGATTCCCTGTTCTCGCATCAGGTGACGGAACGCATGCCGCTTAGACACAAAAGCTATCGAGTTGATGTACGTAAAGAAAGGTACGTGTTTTATACAGGCCAGGAAGAAGTTCCTAGGGATCAAACCGATGACTGGGAACACATTATATGTATTGGTGCTTGATTGTCTGGAGGCACCGATACCATTACGCAAACAGCAGGAGGGTGGAGGGGGGATGGTGGTGTTTTGCCGGTTTTGAATGTAGGAGGACCGGATAATGGAGTATATCACAAGCACTGTGGTGCGAGCTGCTTCGCCTATTATTTCCCGATTATCCAGCAAACCCCGCCAGCCACTGTCCATCGTGGACAAACGAATGTCGCAGCGCCATTTGTGCCTGAACTGGGACATTGAGGCTCTGTGTGGCCCACCCCACTCATGAGAACGTAAAATATTTCAAGCGCCGCCGTACTACCAAGGCTGGACGAAGACCTATAGTACGCCCGCCATTATTATCGTGTTTTATACGTGGTTGAGTACTTTATAAAAACAGAGAAGTTTACGCTGCTCTATATACATCTGACCCGTGGGTCAGATTTATATACAGCAGGGACATTAATGAGCTTGTACCGTTTTACATACGATTGTGCTTTTAAAGATATTCTGTTTTTAATTCGTATGAGAATACAAATTGTGCACTACCTTTTATAACAGTATGGAGTTTTTTTTTTTTTTGTCTTTTAATAGTTTTTTTAGAGGCCCCTTTTGCGCTGGTTGTAGTTGCGCCTTTAGCACCCCCTCCCAGCACGC